>JACXTT010008748.1_pt1 | contig 13975 bp, 11 predicted proteins | sample 9270951 | NCBI WGS metagenome assembly JACXTT01 (sample SAMN15532306, study PRJNA645909) | rock metagenome | isolation source: weathered quartz diorite | place: Puerto Rico | collected 2017-06-21 | reverse complement strand
CCCGCGGGGGCAGGCCGAGCACGTGGCGGGGTGCGGGCACGGCCGTGATCTTGCTCGGCCTCGCGGTCCTCGCCATGTCCGGAACCCCTCTGGTCCTGGCGGCCGCGTACATGGTCGTGCAGCTCAGCTTCAACCTGGCCGGCGGCGCCTACGCCGCGGTGATCCCAGACGTAGTCCCGGCGGAGGACCGCGGTCGCGCCTCAGGGATGCTCGGGATGATGAACGTCGTCGGTTCCGTCGTCGGGCTCGCAGGCGTCATCGCCGCCCTCAAGCTGATCGGCGAAAACCACACCGGCGTCCTGGTCGGCTACGGATTCCTGATCGCCATCCTGCTCGCGACAACCGTGATCACGGTGGTGGCGGTGAAGGAGCCACCCGCGCCGGCGGCGAAGCCGGCTCCATTCGCCATATCACCTCTGGCCGTGGTGGCAATCGCTGCAGGCGCCGTCGCGGCCGCCGCGTGGCTGGCCTGCCTCTTGCTTCCGCTCGGGCCGTGGGTCTACGTGGTGGCGGCCGCCGGCCTGGGCGGCGCCGCAACTGCCGCCTTCAGCGCGTATCGCGTGCCAAGCATGAGGGAGTTCTTTGCCGCGTTTCGGAGTCGCAATTTCTTCTGGACCTTCGCGACACGGGCCTTCGTGATCATGGGCATCAACACCGTGATCCCATTTCTGGCTCTGTACTTCAAGGATGTCATCGGCGCCAAAGATCCAGGCACCGAGAGTGGGCTATGGGGCCTTGCCGTGCTGGCGGGCGCCATCGTCCCGGCGATCGTGGGTGGACACCTGTCCGACCGCTTGGGCAAACGCAAGCTCTTCGTCTACATCTCTGGAGGAGTGCAGGCTCTTGTCGCTTCTGTTTTGTTGTTCGGCCTCGTCCAATCGCTGCCAGTCGTGTACGTAATGGGAGTCGTCTTCGGCATGGGGTACGGCATGTACTACGCGGTCGACTGGGCGATCGCCTGCGACGTTCTGCCGGACCGCGAGAAATCGAGCGGGCGCGACATGGGCCTGTGGCACATCGCGTTCACGCTGCCGACGGCGCTGGCCCCGGCGATCTTTGCGCCGATCCTGATCGCCTTCAACGAGCCGCATCACGTCATCCTTGGACTGACCACCGGCAACCATCTGGGCTTCAGGCTCGTTTTCGCCGGCGCAGTGTTCTGGTTCATCCTTGGAACGGTGTTCGTCAGCCGGATCAGATCAGTGCGATGAACGCCAGCTTCACCCGGCGAGCGCTTGCCGTATTCATCGATGTCTTTGTGGTCTATGCAATGTGGGCTGTGTCCGGCGCGCTGATCAGGGTGGGCTCCTTTTACTACGCGCTCGGATTCTTCTTCGTCCTTGACGTGTGCCTGACCGCGTTTCTCGGTGTTTCGCTCGGCCGATGGATCACCCGCATACGCGTCGCCAGGCCCGACGGCAGCCGGCCCGGACCTGTTGCCGCACTGATTCGCACAGCCATCGTCTTCTTGACCGGGTGGGTCGGCCTGCTCGTCTTCCTGGTGACGACCCTGCTCGGCCACTGGGGGTTCGAGGGTTTGACGCCCACCCGGATGTGGTGGGACGCCGCGGCCGGCACACGCCTCGTGTCTGCGCGGGCGTACGATCCGAGCCGTGGCCAGTGAGCCGCCGCCGTCCCAACCCACTCCGCCGAGTCAACCCACTGCTCCGCCTCCGCCGCCAGGCCCGGGCGCAACGCGCGACGAGTGGCGGGCGTGGCGCCGCCGGCAGCACGACTACTGGCGCGAGCAGCGTCACGCGGGCGGTTGGTTCGGGCCAGGCATGTGGTACGGGTCTTGGAACTGGTGGGGAGGCGGTTGGTTCTGGGGCGCGGCCCTGCTCGTAATCGGCGTCTACCTTCTGCTCCAGAACCTGGGCCTGCTGCGGTGGCTACCGGGCGACGTCCTCTGGCCTGTGCTGCTCATCCTTCTCGGGGTCTATCTGCTCGTTCGCCGCGGCCGCTGGTGGACCTGAGAGAAAGCCTGGTACCCGCTGCAAGACTCGAACTCGCAACCTCCTGATCCGAAGTCAGGCGCTCTATCCATTGAGCTAAGCGGGCTCAACCGCCGGGCCTTCAGCCTACCGCGTACCAGCCGCGGTCAAGGTCCGTCCCGTTAGAGGGATGCAAAGGCCTTACGGCCTGCTTAACTTTCGCTCGTCCAATGAGCGCGTGGGTGGGGTCGGACGGCCGGCGGAGAACCTTCGTGATCGCAGCCGCGGCGGTGGCGATCGCTTCGGTCGCTTATGCCGTCATCGTCCACCAGGTCCTCTTCGGCCAGCGGGCGGTGACCGCCCTCGACGATATTGGAGAGGCTGTTGCGGCGGGGATCGCCTCGGCCGCGTGCGGATGGGCCGCGACCCGGGCCTCGGGCAAGGACCGGCTCGGCTGGACGCTGATGGGCATCTCCGCCGGGCTGTGGGCGGCAGGCGAAGTCGTCTGGTCCATCTACGAGGTCGGCCTCAACGTCCCGACGCCGTATCCGTCGCTGGCCGACGCCGGATTTCTCTCGGCTGTTCCCTTCGCCATGGCCGGGATTCGAGCATTCTGGAGTGCACCGAGGGGCACGTCCTCCCGCTGGCGCGTGTGGTTCGACGGCGTCATCGTCGCGATTGCCTTGACGTCCACCGCGTGGGCGTTCGGGCTCAAGTCGGTATGGGAATCGAACAGCCCCACAAAGATTCTTGACCTGGCCTACCCGGTCAGCGACGTCCTGATCGGCACGATCCTCATCCTCGCCATCCGGCGCGCGAACCAGCAGCAGGCCGGCAGAATGGCCCTCCTCCTCGCCGGCGTCGCCTCGTACTCCATCGCCGACAGCGCCTTCGCTTATCTAAACGCGCAGGGCACGTTCGGAGCGGTGGGCAACGTGATCGACACGGGGTGGTTTGCCGGATTCCTGATGATCGCGCTTGCCGCCACGTATCCATCGGCCCCACCCAAGGCGGCGACCCAGCGAGCTCCCCTCGATCTCTGGCAGCTCGCTCTGCCCTGGATGACGCTGCTCCTGGCCTCCGCGGGCGACGTCTATTCGTCCCTGTCGGGGCACGACATCGATCTGTTCATGTCGTCGGCGACCGCCGCGCTCGCCATCCTGCTGACGGTCAACATGATCATCGAGCGCAAAGAGTTCCTCGAGATGCTGACCGACATCGAGACGGCCCGCACCACGTTGAACCGTGAGTTCAAGACGGCATTGGTCGGGATCCAGCACTTGAGCGAGCAGGTCAAGGAGGCGGACCGTGCGTACGACGAAGACGTGCGCCGGCTGGCCGCCGACATCCACCTCCAGGCGGAGCGACTCGATCACATGGTCGAGGGGATGCTGTAAGAGGCCGAGGTCAGCCTACCGCATATCGCTCGTGGTTCAGGCCCCAGGCGGCGTAGCGCACCAAACCCATCGCGCGGTAGCGCCGCCTGCCTGCAACGGTGGTCGCATTCTCGATCGCAGCGCGTAGGGCTTTCGGTGTCTTGCCCGGAAACTCGGTGAACGCACGACCCACCGCGTCGAGGATGTGCGCGTCCGAACCACCCACTTCGGCCGTCCCCAGGCCCGCGTTCATCCTCCGAGCCATCTGGTTGAAGACGTAGAAACCTGGCGTCGCGTTTTCGACTTCGATCGCATCGAAGTCGAGCTCAGCCGCGAGCCATCCGACGCCATGGATCGGCGCGGTGGGAGTTCGGCGTTGCGTCCGCCAGAAGGGATGCACCGCGACCGCAAGCCCGCCCTGATCGTGGATCGCGTGCACCGTGGCCGCAGCCGACATCCCCGGCCGGATGCGACGCTCGATGAACAGGCCGACGATGTGACCCTGCCGGCTTGAAACCTCTTCGCCGACGATGACGTGCGGCCTCGAACGAGCCGCCGCGTGCTCCACCGCGCGCAGCGCGCCCTCGATCGTGTCGTGGTCGGTGACCGCGATCACATCGAGTCCTGTTGCGCGAGCGTAATCAACGAGCTGGCGCGGCGCAGGCCAGCCGTCGCTCGCCGTCGTGTGGATGTGGAGGTCGGCTCGACCCCGTGCCGGCATGGGTGTGCATCCTACCCCCGCCGGGCTTACCATCGACCTGCTAAAGCGTGCCTCTGGGGAAAAGGAAAGTGGAGGTGGCCATGGAAGGCTTGATGCAGGACTACGAGCTCAGTCTTCAGCACGTCCTGTGGCGGATTGAGCGACTGCACCAGAAGAAAGAGGTGGTGACCAAACGCGATGAGGGAATTCACCGCACCACCTACGGCGAGATGGTGCCCCGCATCAATCGCCTCGCCGGTGCGCTGAAGCGGCTCGGCGTCAAGCCGGGCGACCGCGTGGCCACTCTGGCCTGGAACAACAGCCGGCACCTCGAGCTCTATTACGCAGTCCCCTGCATGGGGGCAGTCCTGCACACGCTGAACCTGCGCCTGTTTCCTCAACATCTCGAGTTCATAGTCAATGACGCGGAGGACAAGGTTTTATTTGTCGACCAGTCACTCCTTCCGCTGCTGAAGCCGCTCGCGGGCAAGATTCCCACCATCAAGACCATGGTCATGATGGGCGACGGCGCCCCGGCCGCGATGGCCGGGAAGGACAACGGCATCGCGGACATGCTGGACTACGAGACGCTGCTCGCCGCCGAGAGCGAGAGCTACCCCTGGCCAAAGCTCTCGGAACGCATGGCCGCCGCCATGTGCTACACGTCCGGCACCACCGGCAACCCGAAGGGCGTCGTCTACTCGCATCGCTCGCAGTTCATCCACACGATGGGCATCATGCAGGGCGACAACCTGGGCTTGAAGGAGAGCGACGCGCTGCTTCCGGTCGTCCCGATGTTCCATGCCAACAGCTGGGGTCTTCCCTACGCCGCCGGCATGGCCGGCACAAAGGTCGTGTTCGCGGGCCGTTTCTCGGCGGACGCGAAATCGATCGTCGAGCTCGTGGAGCAGGAAAGCGTTACATTCCTGGCCGGCGTCCCGACGGTCTGGATCGGACTGGCCACCTATCTGAAGGAGAGCGGGAAGCGGCTGCCCAAGGTGCAGACCGTTGTGTGCGGCGGGTCGGCGATCCCGCGCTCGCTCATGGAGACGATGGACGGCCTCGGCCTGCGCATGCTGCACGCGTGGGGCATGACCGAAACGTCGCCGCTCGGCAGCGTCGCTCGAGTCGGCGCCGGCGCCAGCCCCAGCGACGAGCTGCGCCTGCGCCTGACCCAGGGCCGCGTCGCGCCTGGCGTCGAGATCCGGATCAGCGACCCGGCCTCCGGCGAAGAGCTGCCCTGGGACGGCGTGGCTTTCGGCGAGATCCAGGTCCGCGGCCCGTGGATCGCCCGCGGCTATCACAACGGCTACGACCCGGACAAGCTGACCGAGGACGGCTGGTTCCGCACAGGTGACGTGGCCAAGATCGAACCCAACGGCTTCATCCAGATCGTCGACCGGACCAAGGACGTGATCAAATCGGGCGGCGAGTGGATCTCCTCCGTGGAGCTCGAGAACGCCGTGATGGCGCATCCGAAGATACTCGAGGCCGCCGTCATCGGCCTTCCGCATCCGAAGTGGGACGAGCGTCCGGTCGTCTACGCGGTGCCGAGGCCCGAGTTCAAGGCCCAGGTCACCCAGGAAGAAGTGATCGAGTTCTTGAAGGACAAGGTCGCCAAATGGTGGCTGCCCGACGAGGTGAGGTTCATCGACGAGGTGCCGAAGACCTCGGTCGGCAAGTTCGACAAGAAGCTGCTTCGCGCCAGCGCGGTTCCGATCAAGGAAAGCGCGACCCAGGCGGCCCGCAAGTGAGCGCCCACGCCGGGGTTCGCGAGCACAGGATCGGACGCGACAAGTTCCACTTCAACTGGGACAACTCGCTGGAGCCGGTGGTCGAGATCGATCCGGGCGACGTCGTCCACTTCGACACGGAGGAGGTGACGGCGGGCCAGCTGCAGAAGGGCGATCCGGCCTCGCGTCTCGGCTCGCTCGACTTCGACCGCCTCTACCCCCTCGGCGGCCCGGTCTACGTCCGCGGCGCCGAGCCGGGTGACGCACTCGAGGTCCAGATCCTCGAGCTCAAGCCGGGGTCGTGGGGCTGGTCGGCGATCCTCCCGGGACTGGGCTTGCTTTCCCCCGACTTCACGGAGCCCTACGTGCGCTACTTCGACCTCGGCGACCGCACGTCGGCGGAGCTGCGTCACGATGTGCACATCCCCATCGCGCCGTTCTGCGGCACGATGGGCGTGGCCACCGACGAACCCGGGCGGCACGACGTCCTCCCGCCCACCAAGGGCGCAGGCAACGTCGATACCCGACACCTGACCGCGGGGACAAAGCTCTACCTGCCGGTCTTCGTTCCCGGCGCCCTCTTTTCCGCCGGCGACTGCCACGCCGCGCAGGGAGACGGTGAAGTCTGCGTTACCGGCATCGAATGCCCGATGACGTTCTCACTCCGGTTTGGAGTGGTCAAGGGCGGGTCGCCACGCCCATGGAGCTACCACTTCGTGACGCCGGCCGCGCCGCTCCAGCCGCGCAGCGATGCGGCCGGGTACCACTCGGTCTGCGCCCTCGGTCCCGACCTGACGGAGAACGCCCGCAACGCGGTTCGGTACACCATCGAGTGGCTGAAGGCCGACCATGGATTGAGCCGCGAGGACGCCTACATCCTCTGCAGCCTGGCGGGCGACCTGCGGATCAGCCAGATCGTCGACCAGCCGAACTGGGGAGTTTCGTTCTACCTGCCGCTGAGCGTCTTCTCCTAGGAGAACCGCCCCACCCTGACCCTCCCTGGCGAGCGGGGAGGGGAAACCCGTGTCTGTCGGGCATACTGACATGCCCATAGACGCCAAGGTGAGCACAACACAGCTAGGTCGATACCCCATCGAAGCCGAGCTCGGGCGAGGCGCCATGGGAGTGGTCTACCGCTCGACCCACCCCCGGCTCGAGATCCCGGTCGCGATCAAAGTCCTGTCCGAGCAGTACTCGAGCGACGTGAGCTTCCGCCAGCGCTTCCACCGCGAGGCGGCCACGGTGGCTTCTCTGAACCACCCTGGCATCGTCCGCGTCTACGACTTCGACGAGGACGGTCCGGTCCTCTTCATCGTGATGGAGTGGGTGGACGGGCGCTCGATGCGCTCGTGGCTCGACGAGTACGGCCGCTTCAGCGTCGACGTCTCGGTCGACCTGATCCAGCAGTTACTGTCGGCGGTCGGGGTCGCGCACGACTACCAGATCGTCCACCGCGACCTGAAGCCCGACAACATCCTGATCTCGAACCGCGGCAAGACGAAGATCCTCGACTTCGGTATCTCCAAGCTGATCGACGACAAGCACCGGCTCACCGCGACGGGCAGCATGGTCGGCACCCCGGCGTACATGGCGCCGGAGCAGGTGAAGGGCGACCCTGTCGACGCCACCGCCGACATCTACTCGCTGGGCATGATCCTGTATGAGCTGCTGCACGGCGAGCCACCCTTCACGGGCCAGCTGCCGGCGGTCCTCCACTCCCAGGTCTTCGACCGGCCTCGCGCTTCGACAGCAATTCCCTCCCCGATCATGGAGATCATCTGGAAAGCGACTTCGAAAGACCACGCGCAGCGCTTCCAGACCTGCGAGGAGTTCGCCGGCGCCTTCCACTACATGCCGAAGGCCGCCGTCGCCCATCCGCCCGCGGAAGCGATCGCGGCGGAGATCGAGGTCGAAGAGGAGATCGAGGAGCCGAAGCCGCTCCCAGCGCGGACCGACGGCCAGAAGCCGGCCGGGGTCTGCACCTACAGCGACTGCAACGAGCGCCGGGGTTGGGCCTGCGCCTACACCGACATGACCGGCCGCAAGTGCAACAGCTGGTGGTGCCGGCGCCACATCCAGTTCCTCGAACGCACTCCGTTCTGTCCTCGACACGCGAGCGTCATCCGCGCCCTGGCGCCGACAGCCAACACGATCTTCGAGATCAAGAACCGGCCTGCGGTGGACGACCGCGCGCTGCCCCTCGCCGCGCTGGTGGCAGAGGACGTCGACAAGGACGTGACGGAGCTCGTGCGGCGCCGCTACCAGAACCGCAAGGACGTCACCATCGCGCGCGATCGCACGGTCCGGCAGACGTGGTCCGGGCGTAACGACGTGGCGTGGGAGCGGAGCTGGGCGGCGCTGAAGAGCCAGGGGTACCTGATCCGCATCGCCGTCCGCGTCTCCTCCGACGAGCCCGATTTCGTCCAGCTGCTGATCGGCAACACCGTGGTGTTCAAGGAAGTGCCCGACTGGATCAGCCGCCGGCGCGAGGGTGAGCCGCCTGATCACGCCGACCGCGCCCGCTTCGGCAAGAAGCTGTTCGGCGCCATCCTCGAGCACGTCGATGCGCCGCGCCCGGTGCCGTCCGCGACGCCGGTGAGCAGCCACCAGATCGAGCCTCCTCCACCGCCCGAGATCAACCGCGTGCTGATCGAGGGCATGGTGCTTCGCCTCGCGGCTGCCACCACCCGGATCACCGGCTACGAGGCGGCCGAGGCTCTGGCACTCCCCTTCGCCGCGATCGAGCCGATCCTGAAAGCGCTGACCGGCACCAACTTCCTCGACGCGCTGGGCCTCGCCCCGGAGCAGGGGCCCTGGCTGGGCCGTCCGCTGCCGGAACGCATGGCGTACGCCATCACCAAGCAGGGCCGGACTCGGAGCGACCAGATCGCCGACGCGAGCACGCGGTACATGGGGCCGGCGCCCGTCTCGATGGCCGAGTACCGCGCGGTGTTGGCGGAGGCGGCCAAGCCGGGCACGCTGGACCTGGTCAAGGTCAGCCTCGCGCTGAGCGGGATCGAGCTCGCGCCCGGCGTGATGGAGGCGGTGCGCGCCGCAGTCAACTCCCGCTCGTCCATCTTCATCTACGGGGCGCCCGGCAACGGCAAGACGACGCTCGCACGCCGGATCCCGAGCCTGCTCGGCGGTCCGATCGTGATCCCGGTCGCCCTGGACGTCGGCGGCGGCGAGGTGATGACGATCTTCGACGGCGCGGTGCATCGCCTCGAGCCGAACCAGCCGGCCGACCGGCGGTGGCGCCGTGTGGCGAGGCCGCTGGTTCAGGTGGGCGGTGAGTTTCAGCTCGAGATGTTCGACTCCACCTGGGAGGACGGCAGCCGCGTGTACGGCGCGCCGCTGCAGGTCAAAGCGAACGGCGGCGTGCTGCTGATCGACGACCTCGGCCGCCAGCGCGTGTCACCCAAGCAGATCCTGGACCGGCTGCTCGTGCCGCTGGAGCAAGACACTGACTTTCTCAATCTCACGGCCAGCGGACGCAAAGTCGAGATCCCGTTCCGCGCCCAGCTCGCGCTGTCGACCAACCTCAAGCCGGCTGAGCTGCTGGACGAGGCCTACCTGCGCCGCCTCGCCTACAAGGTGCTGATGCCGGACCCGACGTGGGACATGTGGTGCCGGATCTTCGAGCGCGAGCGGGAGCGGTTGACGATCCCGCCCGAGCAGCCCGCGCTGGAGATGATTCACGGCATGTACGGAGGCCGGCCTCTGCGCGGCAACCATCCGCGGGACCTGCTCGAGCGGTTGGTCGACGTGTCGTCGGCGCGCGGGGTGCGCCCGCAGCTCACCCCGGAGCTGGTTGAAGCCGCCTGGAACACGCTGTTCGTCGCCAGCTGATCCGGGTCAAAAAATCAGGGCTGGGTATACTCACATTTCGCTTTGCCGGAAGCGCGCCCTGCGCGCGCCCGGCGCGTGCGGCGGTGGCGGAATGGCAGACGCGCTAGTTTCAGGAGCTAGTGACCGCAAGGTCGTGGAGGTTCAACTCCTCTCCGCCGCACCATCGCCCTAGCGCCTAGCCTTTAACCGCGATGGACGAGAGTCGGCGTCTCGAGCGGCTCGCGCGGCTGACGGTTGAAGTTGGCGCCAACGTCCAGCCAGGCCAGCTGGTCGTGATATTGGGTTTCGTCGAAAACGCACCCCTGATGCGCGAGATCGCACGGGCGGCGTATCGCGCCGGCGCGCGGTATGTGGATGCCGAGTACAGCGACCGTCACCTCGACCGCGCTCGCATCGAGCTGGGCCCCGTCGACCAGCTCGACTATTCAGCTCCCTGGCTGCTGAACATGTTGCAGACGCTCGAACGCGAAAGGGGCGCCTGCATCCAGGTTTCGGGCGAGCCCGAGCCTCAGCTGCTGTCCGACCTGCCTGGTGACCGCGTGGCGAAAGCGCGCCCGTGGCAGGTCTTTACGGAGTGGCTGCGCATGGTCAACGACCAGGCCGTCAACTGGACGATCGTGCCCGCCCCCACCGCCGCGTGGGCGCTACAGGTTTTTGGCACGCCGGACGTGGACGCCCTGTGGAGCGCGGTCGAAAAGGCCGTTCGGCTCGATCATCCGGATCCGGTCGCCGCCTGGCGGCAGCATGTGGCCAGGCTGAGGCGCGTTGCCGACGCGCTCAACGAGAGGCACTTCGAGGAGCTGCGCTATCGCGGCCCGGGCACCGACTTCACAGTCGGCCTGCTGCCAAGCTCGCGATGGGATGGCGCAGACAGCACATCGAGTTTCGGCGTGACATTTGTGCCGAACATTCCGACGGAAGAGGTCTTCACGACGCCGGACCGGCGCCGGGCCGAGGGTCGTTTGCGCTCTACCCGACCTCTCGACATACGCGGCACCACCGTCCGGGACCTCGAATTCGAATTTCGCGATGGGCGCATCGTCAATGTCAAGGCGAGCAGCGGAGCCGATCTCGTGAGGGGTGAGCTGGCCGTCGACGAGGGCGCGAGCCGGCTCGGAGAGGTGTCCCTGGTCGACGGATCGTCAGCCGTCGGCAAGCTGGGACTGACTTTCTACAACACGCTGTTCGACGAGAACGCCACGTCTCACGTCGCCTACGGCTCCGGGTTCACCTTCGCCGTCGCGGACGAGGCCGATCGCGCCGCCGGGTTGAACGACTCGGCGGTCCACACCGACTTCATGGTCGGTGGTCCCGACATAGAGATCAGCGGGCGCAAGGCCGGCGACGGGTGGGTGCCGATCCTGAAAGACAATGAGTTCCAGGTGGGCCGGCCGGCTTAGGCGCCGATGCCGAAGGCTCCGGTGCCGGCGCAGATCACCATCGTCCTGTTCGCGGTGCTCGCCATCGTCTATGGCGCGAGCGTCATCCGCCTCACCGAAGACGCAGCCGGTACGCGACACGCCGTCCCGGGCCAGCTAGTCGTGGTGAGGATGCACTCGACCTGGACCTCGCTCGAGAGTTCCGATGCGTCGGTGGTCGCACCTATCTCGGTGTCGCTCTCGCCCGTCACCACGGGCTATTTTCTTGCCCTGAGACCAGGCAAGGCGACGCTGCGTGCGTTCGCCCAGCCATGCTTCGGTTGTCTATCGGTGTCTCGGACGTGGCGCACCGAGATCGAGGTCTGGCCTGGCTAGCGGCTCCTTGGTTTCTTCCTTGACAACGCGCGGGCAAATCCATTCGACTGAGCGGGCTTGGGCTCCGTCACCGACATCCAACTGAGGACGCTTTACCGCACGCTGCTGGTCTTTGCGACCGTCGGCGTGGTCATCCTCGCCATCGGCCTCGTCCAGTTCGCCTACTTCGAACGCCCAGGCGAGGCCAGCGGGATCAAGGCGAGCATCGTCGGTGTCTACAAATACGACCCGGCGACCAGGCAGACCATCGGTCCCGACCGGGCCGAGTACGCGCGCAACGAGCAGTTCGCGGCAGTGGTCGACTGGTCATCGATCCCGGCCAACCTGACGGTCGACGCCCGGTGGTACGACTCGTTTGGATCGATCGAGGGCGAGGTCGGTCCGCTCACACCGTCTACGTTGGCGGCTCACTCGACGACGGTGCCGGTGCAGGTGCCCGAGGGGTATCACTACGTGCTGCCCGGGCGCTACACCTTCGTGGTCGAGCGGCTGGAGGGCGGGGTGCCGGTTGAGGTGATCGCCCGGCGGTTCGTGCTGGTCGACCGGACGTGATCACGTCGACCACTCCGCCGGCGGCCGACCCCGAATCGAAACTTCGCCCCGCCCGATACGGGATCGCGCTCGCGGTGTCCGCACTGGTGATCGTCGCCCTCATCGCCAGCTCGATCCTCAACTACGTGTACCTGGACACGATCCCTGGACGCGCGTCGCTGTACGGCCTGCTCGCTGTCGTGCTGATCGCCTTTGGCACCTACATCCTGGTGCGCACTTACAACCGAGACCGCGCGATGCGCCGGGTGCATCTCATACGTGCCGGCGCCCTCCTCGGCATCGGCGTTTTGCTCTGGCTGCTCGTGATCGACGTGTTCCTGTACACGCAGTCGGCCGGTCCCGGCGTCGCCGCGGTTTGCGCCCTGGCCTGCCTGCCCACCACTGCGTTCGGGCTCCTTGTCGTCCGTCGCATGGACCGCAACCACAAAGAGCCATGGCGGCTCGTGCTCGTAGCCGCGGCATGGGGCGCCATCGTCGCGACGAGCCTGGTGGTCTGGGGGGAGACGATCTGGGAGTCTTCGGCGCAGCACACACTGGTGCCGGGCGTTGGCCTTGATACATCGCTGGCATATATGGCCGGCATCCTCGAAGAGCTGGCCAAAGGCCTCGCCGTGCTGCTGCTGTTCCTCGTGATGCGGAACGAATTCGATGACGTGGTCGATGGGATCGTCTACGGCGCGGCGGTCGGACTCGGTTTCAACTTCCTGGAATCGATCAGCTACATGACCAACGTGTACTCGATCTTTTCACCCGAGGGGTTCGGCGGAGTTGCGGCCGGCATCCAGTGGTATGGCCGTCAGGTGCTCGGACTGTTCTTCGGCCACGCAACGTACACCGCGTACATCGGCGCAGGGGTGGGCATCGCGCGTCAGCTGCCCACCATGCGCAAGAAGGTGCTCGCCATCGCCGGCGGCTTCATCATCGCCATCGCGGCCCATTTCACCTGGGACGCGTGGGCAACGCTCTTCCCGATTCAGAACACCCTTTTCGGCCTCGTCGAGATCCACCTGCGGACACTGATCATGACCGGACCGTTCACTGCCGGTCTGATCGCGCTGCTCCTGTTCGGCATTCGCTACGAGGGACAGAACCTGCTTGATCAGATGACCAAGGAGGCGGCCGCCGGGCATGGCGCGATCCTGCCCCAGGAGGTCTCCATCCTGGCGAGTCCGTGGCAGCGGCTGCGCCAGCGCCTGCAGGCGCTGAACCGCGCCGGAGTGCCCGGCTACCTCCAGGTTTCGCGGCTCCAGACCGCGCAGCTCGACCTCGCCATGGAGCGCTGGCATCGCGAGCGGAAAGAGATCGATACGCCGCTGGAGGCGGAGGAGAAGCTGCGGGAGCGCGTGATGCAACTCCGGCACTGGGTCGCCGCCTAGCTCCTTTACAGGCTCGGTTCCCGGCCGGAATTTTTTCCGCTTGAGTGGGCGCCAGGTGTGCCGGTCGGGGGTGGGAACCGGCGGGAGGAGGGTGGGCCCGCGAAAGGCGCGCCTAGGCCGGCAGGCGGCCGCCCAAAGCCCTCGCCAACCCAAGAGTCAAGAGTGCGGCGGCCGAGCCCCATGTGATCGCGGACACGACGGGGTCGCTGAAATCGGTCCCGCTCAGCACCGCGTGCAAAAAGACCAGCGCGAACGCCACGTAGGAAAGCCGGTGCACCCACAGCCACACGTCCTTGCGCATCCGGCGTTTCAGGTAGGCCGCCAGCGTGACCGCGGCGAGTAGGTCCAACGACAGCGCCCCGACGCCGATCGCAAGCGTTCCGTAGCTCGAGTGAAACGGCACGAGGACATCGACGACGCTGATCCGCGCGGTGGCATCGAGCAGAAGCGCCACCACGTGCAGAACGGCGAGCGGAATCCACAAGACGATCGTGTACTCGTGGAGTGAGCGCACCAGGCGGTTGCTTCCCAACCAGTCGAACACCGCCGTGCGCAGCGCGATGCCGGTGACGAGCGCGATGGCGAGAGCCGCGTAGGAGCTCAGCCCCGCGACCCGCGCGAGCACCCAGAAAAACTGATCAGTTGTCAGGGGCACCACCCAGCCACCAGGCCATGGCATGCGCCGCGCAGTAGACCGGCGCAAG
>JACXTT010008747.1_pt1 | contig 13977 bp, 10 predicted proteins | sample 9270951 | NCBI WGS metagenome assembly JACXTT01 (sample SAMN15532306, study PRJNA645909) | rock metagenome | isolation source: weathered quartz diorite | place: Puerto Rico | collected 2017-06-21 | reverse complement strand
ACGACGTCGACGTGTCGCCTCCGTCCGGCGCCACGGCGTACCAGCTGGTCTGGACGCCCGACGGCTTCGAGGCCGCGATCCCCGTCTCGTACCTCCCGCTCCGCGGCGCCGCGATCGCCAGCGTGTTCGCCGCGCGCGCGACCGGCTCGACGTGGACGCCGGTCTCCGATCCCGCGCCCCACGCCACGATCTGCTGGGACACCTATCCGGATCTCGACGATCCGTGCGACGTGGCGCCATGATCTCGGCGCGCGCCGTCGCACTCGCGATCGTCGCCGCCGCCGCCGCCGCGTGCGCGAATCCCTACGGGATCTGCCGGCCGGGCACGTACCGCGATCCCGGGCCGGGCTGCACCGCGCCGTCGCTCGCGGCCACCATCGACGGGGATGCGTCGGAGTGGTCGCGCGCCGATCTCACGCCGTCGCCGCTGTGCGCCACGTGTGAATCCGGCTGGGCCAAGAGCCTGCAGTTCGCCGTCGACGGCGACGCGCTGGTGTTCCACGTCGGCACCGAGGGCGCGCCGGTCGCCGACGCCGACGGCGAGTACCACCTCACCATCTACAACTACTACGATCGCGCGCGCTACGATCAGATCGACGTGGACATGACCTCGTCGTCGGTCGATCTGGTGCTGAACGGCCACATCGTGTACGGGTTCACGATCGATCACGCGTTCGGCGCCGACGGCTTCGAGGCGCGCGTGCCGTTCGCGGCGATCCCCTTCGTCGGCGCCGCGGCCACGCTGGCCGAGGTCTACCGGCCCGACGTCGGCTTCCAGCCGCAGCCGAGCGAGACCATCCACGTCTGCTGGGATCCGACCAAGCCGGAGAACTGCGCGACGCTGTAGCTGGCTACTGGTGCCAGGTCAGCGTGAGCAGCGTCGAAGCGCCCCACGCCGACTGTGCCGGCACGGGCGCGGGGATGAGGTTCACCTCGGTGTAGATCCACGTGACCGGCCAGATGGTGAGCCCGAGCTGCCAGTGCGTCCATTCGGCGGCCGCGCGGATCGGCAGGAGGCTGAGGTAGCCCGTCGATCGCGTCGTGCCCGCGCGTTCGGTGGCCGGGCGGCTCTGGGCGTCGTAGCGGATCGCGAGCGGGTCGAAGTCGAGCGTGACCACGAGCCCTTTCCGGTGCGTCTGCCAGAGTGGGCGATGCAGGAGGTGGTATTCGCCCTCGGCGCCGAACCAGAAGCCGCGCCCCTCGGAGCTCGTGCCGATGGCCGCCCCGCCGAAGTCCATCGAGATGAGCAGCCACGAGCCCTCGAGCACGACCCCCAGGCCGGCGCCCGCGAGCGGCGCGAGCCGATTCCCCGACGCTACGCCCGTCGCGCGTACCCCGAGCGCCCCGCCGATCGTCGCCCGCCATGGATAGCGGTAGTCGCGCGACACCGTCGCGTGCGGCGCGATCATCACGCGCTCGTCGGCGACCAGCCGGTCGCGGTGCTCGATGTGGATGTGGTGTGGGCCGGGCGAGAGCTGCACATCGAGCTCCTGCCGGTGCTCGCGGTTGTCCTTGCCGCCCGTCGGATACGGTTTGCCGTCGATCGTCACGGTGCGCTTCCGCTCCCACGTGCCGTAGGCGTAGGTCGAGACGTGCAACGTCCCTTGCTGATCGCAGCGCAGCGCGACCGGGATGTGCAGCGTGTCCCCCGGCAGCGCGACGCCGCGCCAGTGGAACGGATCGCACAGCTCGTGCTCGATGGTGAGCGTGCGCGCGCCCGCGTCGAACAGGATCTGCCCGCCGAGCTGCTCGGGGAGCTGGCCGTCGACCTGGATGATCGAGCCCTTCTGCAGCGTCCCGTCGAGGATCGCCGACGCGGTGAGGCGGGCGAGCTTGTCGTCGAGGAGCTGCACGCGCTCGGCGAGCTTGCCGCCGGCCTCCACCTTCGGCTTCACCCGCGCGAGCAGCACGCGCGCGTGGGCGTAGCGACCGGCCGCGCGCCATGCGACCACCGCGCTGACGCCGTCGTTCGGCCTCCCCTCGGCGCGGTAACGATCCTCGAAGATGGTGGCCGCGGCGACGTAGCTCCCCTCGGCGTAGAGCACGCGTGGATCCGCCTGCTGCGCGATCGCCGTGCGCGCCAGCGCCGCGAGCACGATCGCGCCGACGGCCGCGGTCCTCACAGATCGATCCCGACCGCGAACATGAGGTGCGACGTCATCAGCCACTGGTTGTCGGGGTTGTCGGTGTACGTGCCGTTCTTGTAGGTCACGAACCCGAGGCCGAAGGTCATGCGCGCGAACGCGTCGCCGTCGCGCACCTCGACCGCGGTGTCGACGCGCCCGTCGCCCGTGCCGGGCCCGAAGCCGGGGTTCGCGTGTCCGCCGAAGGTGATGTGCCCCTCGACGTTGAGCGGACACCACGACACGAGGCCGGTGCGGTCGGCGAAGCGATCCGGACACCATTCGGTCACGACGCCCACGCCGACCGTGTCGAGGTCGCGCGCGTTGGCTTCGAACGAGAACCCGTTGCGGAAGTTCGCGAAGCGGAACTTGTCGTAGAACACGTGGACGCCGGCGCCCGCGCTGGCGGTCTTGAACGGCGTGTCGGTGCGCAGGTAGAACGTGCCGAGGAAGTACGGCTCGGTGCGCAGGCCGAGCTGCGCGCGCCGCCTCACCATCCCCACCTTGATGAGCGTCCGCTCCCCGGGCTCGACCTCGAAGTCGCCGTCCTGGTTGCGGTACGCCTCGGCGTTTACGCGGTACGCGTGCCGCTGGCCGGGCGTGACCGACAGCTCCACGGGCGCCGTGCCGACGGGCGCGCCGTCGACCACCACGTTCGCGTCGTCGACGTTCGCCTCGATGCGCACGCGCGCGGGCGTCTCGTTCGGTTCGAGCTTCACGTCGAGCGGCAGCTCCTTTTGGCCGGCGATCGCGACGGTCTTGAGGTACGGCTTCTTCTTGGGGGCGCGCACCTCGACCAGGTGATCGCCCATGGCCAGGCGGATGGGCGCTTTCGGCGTCTCGTCGAGCGCGCGGCTGTCCACCAGCACCTGCGCGTCGGGCGGCAGGCCGCGCAGGAGGAGGCTGCCGATGCGCGTCTCGAGGCCGGTGATCGCTTGATCGAGCGTCTTCCGCTCCTCGTCGGGCAGCCCGGCGCCGAACTGCTCGCGGTAGCGCGACAATGCAGAGCTCGCCTCGACCAGCTCGTTGGCGAGCGTGTACGCCGAGCCTTCGTAGAACAGCGCGACGCCCTGCTGCTTGAGCGCCGCCTCGTCGACGACCGTTCCGCTCGCGTCGCGCGCGACCAGGCCGTACAGCCGGGCCGCCTCCTCGTACAGCGCGGCGGCGGCGACGTAGTCCTCGTCCTGGTAGAACTCGCTCGCCTGGTGGAAGCGCTGCTTCGCGCGCTGCTCGTTCTCGGACAGCGGCGCGGCCGGCGGCGCGTCCTGCGCGCCTGCGACCCCAGGCATCCCCCACAGCACGAACGACACCACCAGCAGGCGGCGCATCGCTCCATCTTACAAGGTCATCGCGCGGAAGTCGTGCAGCCCTCGACGTACACCTGCTGCTTGCGCGTGTCGTTCGGGATGAACACCTGGTTCGCGGCGTTCTTCGCGTAGCTCTTTCCGCCCGCGCAGTCGGCGCTCTGGCCGGGGCCGATCACGATGTGCGCGCCCACCTTGATCGTGCAGGTCGCCATGCTGTCGAGGTCGCTCCACTCGGGGCAGATCGCGTACATCTCGCGGTACGCGTCGGTGCCGGCGATCGGCGGCGTGAGGCCCCACCAGCCGCCGTACTCGGTGTACGGCTTCGCCTTCATCCACAGCCGATAGACCGTGACCGGCTTCACCACCTCGTACACGCGCCCGGTGCACAGCTTGCCTTTGCCGGTCGCGTCCATCGCCTGCGCGAGCAGCGGCGCGTCGTCGACTTCCTTCACCCCGTCGGGCGGCGCGTCGATGTCGCCGACGCACGCCACGCCGTCGACCGGCGCCGGCGCGGCCTTCACCGCCGGCGTGACCGGCACCGGCGGCATCGTCGTCTTCGGTTTCGGCGCGCCCCCGCACGCCGCGATCATCATCACGACCAGCACTCGCTTCATGATCCTCCCCCCAGGCGTGCGATCTCGTTCTGCAGGATGCGCCGCACGATCGTGATCGCGCAGGCGTACGTGGACTCGACGCCGAAATACGACAGGCTCTTCGACAACAGGCTCTGGCGGCGCGAGTACGGCGTGTCCGACGCGTAGTGCAGGATGCCCACGTCGAACGGCGTCATCACCGACATGTGGACGATCTCGTTCTGCGGGTAGCGCGTCGGGTTGATGATCTCGTAGATCGCCGACAGGTACGGGCCCGACTCCATCTCGAGGACGGTGTAGCCGCTCCGGTAGTAGCTGCCCATGTACGCGCGGTTCTGCAGGAACGTGCTGCGCACGGTGAGCGCCTTCTGGTTGTCGAGCACGGTGGCCTCGCGCGCCCACGGCTTCACGTCGGCGGCGGCGAAGCAGTTGCGGAACAGGTAGGTGTTCTGCGAGTGCTCGTCCTGCGCGACCGTGGAGATCATCACGTCGCCGATGCGCGCGTTCAGCGTGGCCGCCTTGCCCATCACGTACACGCCGCGCAGCTCGCCCACGCCCTGCGCAACGCGCGACAAGTGATGGTACGCCGCCATGCCGAGCGGGTAGTCGATGTTGACGATCACCGCGTCGCTCTTCGCGAGCAGCTCGAGCCCCGGCTGCGCCAGGCGAGGATCGAGGCGATCCGGTTTCAGCTTCGACAGCTCGACGAGCTGCGCCGATACGTCGATCTGCCCGGGGCTCTCGATCGAGCGCAGGCCGCTCTGGGCGTCGAACGCCTGCACGGCGGCGAGCCGCGATCCCGCGCGGCCGTCGCCCTCGCGGAGCAGCTTCGAGCATAGGTAGTACGACAGGTTCGAGATCTCGTGCTCGTCGCGCGCGGCCAGGGCGGCGTCGAGCGCGCCGGCGAGGTTCTCGGGGTTCTTGCGGCGCACGAAGTCGACCAGCTCGTCGCGGTGGGTGCGCGCGTAGCCGCCGAGCAGGTTGGGCAGGCAGTGCGTGTTCGACGACACGAAGTACACGGCGCGCCGCCGCGGCCGCTCCTCGCGCAGGTAGGCCGGCTCGATCTCGCTCCACCACCTCTGCGCGGCGCGCTGGTACTCCTTGAACGATCCGGCGAGCAGGCGCACCGCCAGATCCGACGGCCGCGCCGCCAGCGCGCGGATGCCCTCGTCCCACGAGTCGCCGAAACCGGAGCGGAGCGTCATCACGCCCGCGACGTCGAGGCCGAGCACGTGCGCCAGCTCGGCGTTGTCGATCGGCGGCATCGCGCCCGCCGGCGTCTTCGCGATCGCGGCGCCGAGCTCGCTCTGCCCGAGCTGCTCGTGCATCTTGTTCCACTCGATCTGGTACGCGGTGAGGATGGGCAGGAGATCGTCGATGTCGCTCGTCGACGTCACGAACACCGCGATCGTCCCCGCGCCGTCCCAGCGCAAGGGGCGCCGGCGGCCGCGCGTGCGCACGCGCTCCCAGTCGCGCACGTTCAGGCCGGCGGCCTCGAAGTGCTCGTGCGACTGGCCGAGCACGAGCCGCTCCACGCGCGGCATGCACGACGGCAGGCGCGCCGCGCTGTACGCGAACGCCGCCACGTCGGGCGTGGGCTCGCGCGCGCCGAGGTGCAGGCTCGAGTTCGAGTAGCTGTGCGCCTCCTCGAACGAGCGCACGCGCACATCGCTCGTGCTGCGCAGGAGCGAGTAGTACGTGCGGATGTACAGCTCGATCTCGTCCGACAACGCGCGCGGTGGGTTGCGATCCACGGGCGCAGCTTACTAGATCAGGCGCGCCAGCGATCCTTGCGCGCGCGCAGCTCGGCGAAGATCTCCACGGGATCGCGCTTGCCGGTCCACGCCGCGAGGCCGGGAGTGTCCCAGCGGAGGAATGGGTTGGTCGCCTTCTCGTCACCGAGGCGGAGCGGCACCGTCCGCTGCGACGGATCGGCGGCGAGGCGTGCGTGCGACTCCCGGCGGCGCGCGTTGTCCGGCTCGATCCCCGTTTCGGCGGCGAAGCGCGCGTTGTGCCAGGTGTACTCGTGGCCGCAATGGACCAGCGTGTCGTCCGGGAGCGCGCGCAGCTTGGCGAGCGACGCGACCATCATCGCGGGCGTGCCCTCGAACAACCGCCCGCAGCCGCCGCCGAACAGCGTGTCGCCGCAGAACAGCCTGTCGCCGAGCAGATACGCCGTGTGTCCGAGCGTGTGCCCGGGGATCGCGATCACGCGCGCCCCGTCGGCCTGCGGTCCGAGCGGTACCAGATCGCCTTCGCTCACGCGCCCGGTCTGCGCGGGGATGCGGCGCGCGTCGCCGTCGTGCGCCGAGCCGATCACCGCGACGTTCGGCCATCGCGCCACGATCTCCTGGTTGCCGCCGACGTGATCGTGGTGATGGTGTGTGCACCAGATCGCCGTCAGCGTCACGCCCAGCTCGGTGACCTTGGCGATCACCGGCGCGGCCTCGCTGGGATCGACGACGACCGCCGCGCGCAGCCGCTCGTCGACGACGAGCCACATGTAGTTGTCCTGCAGCGCCGGCAGGCGATGGACCGTGACGCCGCCCATCGTCATTACCAGAGCACGGACGGGAGATGCGGCTTCGCCGGCGTCTCGACTTCCTGCGCGGCGCCGAGATCGATCACGCCCAGATCGTCGACGTCTTGGATCTTCGTGGCGTGGTTGCCGGGGATCGCGTCGGAGAAATCCTGGAACTCCGCGAGCGCGTGCTCGGCCAGCTTGCCGGTGAGCACGACCGGCTGCGCGTGCTGCGGCGTGCACGTGTCCTTGCCGACGCACAGCTTGTCGGTGTTGCTGGCCCACAGCGGCACGAGCTTCGCGCCGACCAGCTTGCCCTTCCGGAAGGTCAGGTTCGCGATCATGCTGTACATGCGCGCGCCGGTCTTGAGGTGCCGCTTGGTCTTCGAGCCGAACGAGAAGTTCCCCATGCTGTACAGGATGAGGCCGTCCTGGTAGCGCTCGACCCCCTGCACCACGTGCGGATGATGGCCGAGCACCACGTCGGCGCCGGCGTCGATCCACGAGCGGTACCGCTTGGCCTGATCCTCGTTGGCCTCGTGCTCGTACTCGACGCCCGCGTGCACGCTGACCAGCACGAGATCGACCTTGCTCCGGACCGCGGCGATCTTCTTGGGCAGATCCTCCTGGTAGCCGGCCACGTCGCCCGAGCCGCTCGCCGACAGGGCGAACAGCGCGACGCGGGTGTGCTTGCCCGGCACGGTGAACAGGATCGGGGCGCGCGCGTCGTCGGCGGACAGCCCCGTGCCGGCGAAGAACACCGGACGATCGCTGCGATCCGCCTGCTTCATGCGCGCCACCGTGTCCTCGAGGCCTTCCTTGCCGGCGTCCATCGCGTGGTTGTTGGCGAGCGAGAACACGTCGAAGCCGGCGTCGAGCACGTAGTTGAGCCGTTTCGGATCGCACGAGATGGGATAGGTCTTCTGCACCTTGGGCTTCACGTACGTGAGCGGGCACTCGATGTTGGCGAAGTTGAGATCGCCCTTGTCGAGGACGGGACGCACGTTGTCGAACAGGTGCTGCTGCTTCTCGTCGACGACCTCGATGCCGCCCCAGCCGTTCGGGTACGCGATGTCGCCGACGGCGTTCAGCACGACCAGATCGGGATCGCTGCCGGACGTGTGCCCGGTGAACGCGCCGTCGTACGCGACCTTGGTGTTGCGCGGCTTGGACGGCGACTTGTCGACCGCCTGCGCCGCCGCCTCGCCCGAGCCGTCGTCCGAGTCGGCCTTGGTCTCTTTCGGGTGCTTCTTCTTGTCGTGTTTCGGGCCGTGCTTCGCCTGCGCGGCCGCAGGCACGAGCAGCACGGCGACGCACAGCGCGGCGGCGAGCTTCACCGCTTGACCCCCGTGCCGGTCCACGACTGTTCGCAGTGCGGCTTCCGGCCCACGAAGTAGTGCCCCACCAGGACCACCTCGACCTTGTCGGCGGTGAACGTCCCCGACATCTCGAACGCGCCCTTCAGCCCCGCAACGCCGGTCTCGCCCTTCTTGCGGGCGACGTTGAACCCGCCGCCGTCACGCACCGTGCCCGTCATGTTGGACACGAGTGGCAGGCTCGCGCTGATGCCGCCCGCCGTCTGCGTCACCTTCATCACCTCGTCGGCGATCACCAGCCCGGTCTCGCCGCACGTGTTCGCCGACGGCGTGAACTTCACCTGCCACTCGCCCGCGACTTTCGGCGGCGGATTCTTGGCGAGCGCGAGCCCGCCCATGAAGGCGGCGGCAAGGAGACCGGCCACGATGAGCAGGTGGTGACGCATGAGGTAATTGTAGCAGCCGCTCGTCGAGGCTCCAGTTCCCGATATAATGCCGCCGACCGGACCCGTGAGCGCCTTCAACAACATCGTCATCACCCGCCGCTGCCCCGCCTGCGAGAAAGACGCGACCATCCGCTGCATCACGCGGGTCGCCTCCGCCTACGCCGGCACGGACACCTACTCCTTCTGCCTCCGCGACTATCGACTCGGCGAGCGCATGCCCTGGTTCCCCGAAGGCCATGCCCAGCACAAATCCTGGAACACCGCCGGCGGCGCCAGCATCGTCGAGTCCTGCCTCGCCATCTGCATGGCCTGCTTCAAGACCCTGCGCGCGAAGGTGAAGTTCGAATCACTCACGCCGGTCGACGTGAGCGACGTTACGTTGCTCAAGTAGCAAACGGGGTCCCCCCAAGGCTTACTTCGAGGCCTGGGCGGACTTGGCGTCGGTGCGCCAGACGTAGACGGTGTCGATCGTCCGGATCTGCGTGTTCTCGCGGGCCACGACGGTGATGATGTTGTTGCCCGGCGAGACCGGGACGTCGGCGGTGAAGTCGAGCTTCGAGGCGTCCTTGCCGCTGCGGTTCGACTTGTAGAACACCTTGCGGCCTTCGATCTTCGCCTGACGGTTCGACACGATCACGAAGACGTCCTCGACGTGGATGTTGTCCGTCGCCGTTCCGGACAGCTTGTAGTGATCGGTGCTGGTCTCGAGCGACGTGGTGTTGAGCGTCAGGCTCGGCGGGGTGACCTGCCAGACCTGCTCGAAGGCCATCGCGTTCACCGCGGCACCGCCGGCGTTGGCCACCGAGGACGTCGACACGAACCCGGGACGGCCCGGCTCGATCTCGATCTTGGTGTAGCCGCCCAGCTTGCCGAGGGACTTCACGACGCCGCCCTTCTTCAGGCTGCCGATCACCGGCGCGTCGTCGTCGGCGCCCTCGCGGACGTCCGTCGTGCGCGTCGCCTTCACCTTGCCGTTCGCCGCGTCAGGGCCGGCCTCGGCGCCGTGCACGGCGAACTTGAGCGTGTCGTTCAGCCCCTCGCGCAAGGTCGCGTCGTAGACGGTCAGGTCCATCTTGAGCGTCTTGTCGTCGTCGCCGTACTGGTCGAGGATGTTCTGGAAGTCCTTCTTCACGTCGAAGGCGAACTCCAGCGTCTTCGACTCGTTCGGCGCGAGGCCCGCGGTGATCTCGAAGCGACCCTTGTTCACGACCACGCCGTCGATCGGCGTGCCGCCCTTCGGCGCCAGCGACGCGGTCACCGACTCGCTCTTGCCCACGCCCACGTTCTTCACCGTGACGCGCAGCTTGAACGACTCGCCGATCTGCAGCAGGCCGTCGCCGTTCGCGCCGCCGTCCTCGATGAGCTGGTAGGTGTACGCGAACTGCGGCCGCGCGACGCCGTTCACCGTGACCTTGAGCGGCGTGGCGTCGACCTTCGCGCCGTTCGCCTCGTCGAAGACCCAGTTGATGCCCTCGATGCGGTTCGGCGCGTCCTTGTCGATCTTCACGTACATCGTCTGCGTCTTGGTCTCGCCCGGGCCGATCTTGCCCCAGACCATCTCCTGGTCCTCGAACTGGAAGTCGTCGATGTCGGCCTTCGCGTGCACCTGGTACGCCGTGCCGTCACCGTCGTTCTTCACCGTGCCGGTGATCGCCACCACGTCGCCGCCCTGCATCTTGTTGTCGGTCTTGTCGGTGGTGAACGTCGCCGACAGCTTGGGCGCGCCGCTCTTGGCGGCCGTCGTCCAGTCGACGCCGAGCTTGCCGAGCGCGTCGGCGATCAGCTTGTCCTGATCGGCCCGCGCCTGCGCGATGTACTTCTTCCCCTGCGTGATCATGTCGGGGCGCTTCTGCGTGGTCGCCTGCGCGACGAAGTCCCGCGCGAACTGGATCTCCCAGTCCTCGTTGAACGTGTCCTCGAGCGGCGCCTCGTCGCCGGGCTGCAGGTCCGGCGGGTTCGCGCCGCTGGCGTCGTCGTCCTTCGGCTTGGGCGGGATGAACAGGTACTTCACGATCTCCGCCGGCTTGTCGCCCTTGTGCGCGTTCTTCGAGGTCAGCGCCGCGTCGTAGTCCGACTCCTTCATGAGCTTCCGCTCGAGCAGCCGCACGCGATCCTTCTCGGTCTTGAGCTGCTCGGGGATGTACGCCGGCACGGTCTCGATGTCGGGCGTGATGCCGACCGACTGGATCGATACGTCGCCGGGCGTCAGGTACTGCGCGATGGTCAGCTTCAGCTTCGAGCCGTCGTCGTTGTCGAACATCACCTGCACCGACCCCTTGCCGAACGAGGTCTGGCCGATGATCACCGCGCGGTTCAAGTTCTTGAGCGCGCCCGCCACGATCTCCGACGCCGACGCCGAGCCGCCGTTGATCAGCACCGCCAGCGGTCCGCCTTCGGTGCCGGCGACCTTGGCGCGCTTCTCCTCGCGCTGCTTGCCGGCGTAGCCGACCGTGGTGACGATCGTGCCGCTCTCGACGAACAGATCGACGACCTTGATCGCCTGGTCGAGCAATCCACCCGGATCCCAGCGCAGATCGAGGACCCACGCCTTCGCGCCCTGCTTCTTCAGCGCGGCCACGGCGTTCTCGAGATCTTTGCCGACGTGCGACGAGAACTGGTCGATCTTCAGGTAGCCGACGCCGTTCTTGAGCAGGTGCGACTTCACCGCCGAGACCTGGATGGTGTCGCGCGTGATCACGTAGTCGGTCACGCCGGTCACGCCCGCGCGCTCGATGCCGACGGTCACGCGCGTCTGCGGATCGCCGCGCAGCCGGCTCATCGCCTCGTTGAGCGTGAGATCGGCCGTCGGCTGATCGTTGATCTTGACGATGTGATCGTTGGCCTTGAGGCCCGCCTTCGCGGCCGGCGTGTCGGACGAGATCAGGTTCAGCACGGTGAGCTGGTCGACGCCGTTCTTCTTGCGCAGCCCGATCGTGATGCCGATGCCGCCGAACTTGCCGCCCGTCTGGATGTCCATGTCCTTGGCGTCCTCGGGATCGAGGAGCGACGAGTGCGGATCGAGGGTGCCGAGCATGCCGTTGATCGCCGCGTACTCGATCTCGGCGATCTGCTTCGCGTCGGCGCCCGAGTTCATGTTCGCCTGCACGAAGCGGAAGATCTCCTTCAGCCGCCCGGACAATTTCCACGGCGAGTCGACGTCCTTGATCGAGAAGTGCTGCGGCGCCTTGTCGTTGACGGTGACGATGACCTCGTCCTTGTCGGCGTTCGGCTCGACCAGGACCTCGGGGATGTTGCGCTGCACCGAGTCGAGGGCGGCGAGCAGCATCGCCTTCGGGTTCACGCGCGTCGGATCCACGTAGTTGTCGCGGATCTTGACCAGCGCGTTGTTGAACACCTTGAGCGCCGTGAGGTCGTAGGTCGTCTTCGAGGCCGTGGCCGCCACACCCGGGGCCGCGCGCACGATCGGCTCGCCCAGGGTGAACTCCGCGAGTCCGGACGGCGACGAGCGGTAGACCGTGAGGATCAGCGCCGTCATCACGGCGCCGATGAGGATGGTCAACTTCGCAAGGAACTTGCGGTTCATCAAGGTCTCTCCGTCTCCGGGCTCGGGCTTGGAAACATTATAGGGGTAGATACTTTGAGAGCCAGCGCGGTTGCTCCTCGCGAAGCACGTTCACGCGACTCCACACAGGTCGTCGTCACGCCACCGCGAAACGAGTGAGGCGATTTGCGACAGCGGTGTCGCGAGCGTGGACAGCGCGCGGCGCCGATAACTGCTCGATTCTTCGATGTAGGACAGCGGCTCACCACGCACTTTTTACAATTCGTCCAGGATGACTCACGTTTCGAGATCGACAACACTTCTCGAACGCACGGCATTTCCGATAGTTGTGCGACGGCGATCACGAAGCGCAACTTGGTCCGAACCCTGCTTTAGAGATCTCCCGAAAGCAGTACAGAATCCCCACGCTGCACTTGCTCACCCCTCCCGCGCCCGGTGCAAGTGCAGTGTGGGGATTCTCTTTTTCGGCGCCTGTCGGTACCCTACCGCCATGAAAAACCTAGCTTGGATCGTCGCGCCCATCACCGCGCTGACGACGGTCCTGGTCGCGACCTCCACCGCCGATGCCGCCATGACGACCAATGGCGAGATCGTCATCATGGAGGGCGACGCGACGACCGTGAACGGGTCGGCCGGCGCCTACTACCTCGATCAATCCAACATCCAGGCGATCGCCGACCAGTTCTACACGGTCTACAGCGACGCCGACAAGTTCGACATGTTGATCGTGTACCCGACGTTCGTCGATCAGATGAACGGCGGCGCGTACTACACCTCGCAGCCGCTCGGGCACACCCTGCAGGGCTTCATCAACATGAACCAGCTCGGCTTCTGGCCGTTCGGCATGGACCAGATGTCCGTGCTGGGCCAGGAGTTCGGCCACCGCTGGGTCGCGTTCGACAACTTCGTGGATCCGACGACCGGCATGGTGTCGGCGTCGATGGAGCTGCTCGGCCGCATGGCCGCGCACTGGTCGTCGCTCCTGCAGACGCAGGGCTCGGTGATCGACGGCGTCGACTGGAAGGACAACGGCGACGGCACCTTCACCGTGCAGAGCATCATGACCAAGTACGGCGACGTCGATCTCTACGAGATGGGCTTCTACGACCACACCGAGGTGGCGCCCTTCTTCCTCTTGCGCAACGCGACCGGCTCGGGCGGCCCGATCGACAACCAGGGCATCTGGAACGGCTCGGTGAACGTCGGCACCGTCGCGACGGCGACCAAGGTCGGTCTCACGATCGACGACATCATCGCGGCCGACGGTCCGCTGCCCCCCGTCGACATGCGGCAGAAGGACTTTCGCGTGGCGTTCATCGTGCTGACCGCGCCGGGCGAGACCGCCGACACCGTGGCCAACATCCAGGAGCTCGATCAGACGCGGCTCCTGTGGAACGACGTGTTCGCGACCTGGACCAAGGGACGCGGCACGATGTGCTCCGACGTCAGCGCGCCCTGCGACATCCCGCGCGCCGCGTTCGCGAGCGGCACGGTCACCGAGGGGACGCCGTCGAACGGCAACGGCATCGTCGAGCCGGGCGAGCACGCCAACGTGGAGATCGACTGGACCAACACCGGCACGGCGACGGCGTCCGGCGCGGTCGCGGCGCTGACCGTCGATCCGATGAGCGGCATCACCCCGCCGGCGCCGGTGCCCGTCCCCGACATCCCGGTCGGCGGCATGATGCCGACGGTCTTCGACGTGAAGCTGCCGGGCAGCCTCGCGTGCGGCGTGCCGACCGTGTTCAAGGCGACCGCGACGATCGGCATCCGCTCGTGGAACGGCCAGGTCACGATGATCCCCGGCATCATCGCCGGCGACGAAGAGCACTTCGCGACCGACGCGGGCTGGCGCGCCAACAAGGACATGAGCGACACGGTCCCGAAAATGAACGCGGGCGCGTGGGACTACGGCATCTCCGAGGCGACCACGCAGTCCGGCCTCACGTTGCAGCCCGCCGGCGGCCGCGGCGGTCCGACCGACAACGCGTGGTGGACCGGTCGCAAGTCGGGCTTCACCTACAACTCCAACGACGTCGACATGGGCAAGACCACGCTCACCTCGGCGACGTACGACATCAGCGGCAAGAACTCGCCGGTCCTCCGCTACTACCTCTGGTACCAGGACTGGAACTTCAACGTGACGCC
>JACXTT010008746.1_pt1 | contig 13977 bp, 17 predicted proteins | sample 9270951 | NCBI WGS metagenome assembly JACXTT01 (sample SAMN15532306, study PRJNA645909) | rock metagenome | isolation source: weathered quartz diorite | place: Puerto Rico | collected 2017-06-21 | reverse complement strand
GCGACATAACCACGTGGGCGCAGGGGTTCATCCGGACGACCTCCATAGTCGAACCCGACGTGTCGTCGCCGCGGGCGGCGGGCGCCAGCCTTGGTGCCACCCGGGGGCGGCGCAAATGTCCCGGCGCGCTTCCAGCACGGTCGACCACAGTCGGCGGATGCAGAAATTGTACTGTTTGCTGGCATGACTGACGGGGGTCTGTCGAGGCCCCCGCGCTGCGACTTATGCTTTTGAATTCTTGCTTTTCAGGTCGACTGATGCCTGAAGGACGGTACCCACAAGGTCGAGGCCCGCCTCGAGCGCGGCGTCAGCGACAGCCAACTTTCGGATCTCGTCGATGCGTGAGCGCACCGCGGCGATTTCGTCCACGGTCGGGGCCTTCACCACCTCTGCCGCCGCGCGATACTCCGCCCGCTCGTCCTCGAGATTGTCGATCTTCACGTCGAGGGCCGCACGCCGGGCCTCTTCTCTGCGCGTGTCCTGCCCGTTGACGTCCTTCATGGCGATGACCTGCGCGATCTTGTCCCGAGCTGCCGCATGTGTCGCTATTGCCACTTCGATCGCGGCAAGGGCCCGGTTCTTCAGGTCGTCCTGGTCCCCCATCGCCACCCCCTACTTTTTCGTGGTGTCCGCGGCCGCGGCAGCCTTGTCGGCGTCGACCTTCAATTCGTCATACTTGACCTTCACCTCCTGGCCGAAGGCGACGGCCAGCTTGAGCATGTCGAACGTGGTTCCCGGTTCGCTCAGGGCCCGGAGCTTCACCTTCAGCTCCTGGATCTTGGCCTGCTCGAACTCTAGGCGCTTGCGGTTAGCCGACAGCGTGGCCTGGGTCTTCGCGATGAGCGTCTCGTAGGCTCCTTCTCGCGCCGCCCATTCGGTGATCGCCGTGGTGAAGAATAGCGGGAGATCCTTCGCGATCGCGGTCGCGGTCGAAGATTTGTGGTTCTCGGCGAAGTCCCGCGCTAGCGCCTTCAACTTCGTGTCTTGGTCTCCCTCTCGCAGCCGGTTGATTCTCTTGACAGCGTTGGCTATCACCTCGTCGTAGTAGTCATTCTCCGTTCGGACCTTTCTGTTGACGTCTACCTCGTACCGCCCAATCTGGTCGAGCGCCAGCGTGCTTGCCTTGTCCGCCGTGTCCGTACCGGCGCATCCTCCAGCGAGGGCTGCAGCCAATAGCAGGGTGCGTGTCCCGTGTCGCATGGACGGTCCGCGTCGCATGGCCGCCTCCTACTATTGGGCTCCGATGAACGAGAGGGCGCCGACCTGGCCAGCCATGAGTAGGAGTTGAGCTAGCACTTCGGGCTTGATCCCCCCCTGGTAGTAGACTTCCAGTCCCTGGGCGAGCTGATTGACGAGCTGGGCGCGCTCCTGGGCATTGGTCTTCGACAATCGTACCGAGTGGCGGTGCTGCTCGCGAGCGAGGTCGAGGCTCACCCTCTCGAAGTACTCGCGCTCGTAAAAGAGGAACACGCCGAGCGACGCCACGAGACGAGGAGAGGTCGCGGGGGAAATCTTCACGTCTTCCCGGGTGACGTCGGCAACGACGAAACCGGCCAGCGTCCGGCCTTCCCAAGCTCGGGCGACGCGCTGCCGCCTGTCGGCCTCAACCCAGTGCTCGGGGTCGGCTGGGAAGTCCTTGAAGCAGTCATATCGAGGGTTGTCTCCAGAAGCCTCCGCTCGAAGGTTCTTCACCAAGCCCTCGAACTTGGTCTTCTGCGTCTTGAGGGCCGGATGCAGGTCCCCGATGACTTTGACGAGCAGCACGCAGACGGAAAGGCGCTCTCGCGCGTCGAAGTCGCTCTTGAAGCGCGTGATCTCGGTCAGGTGCCGCTTCATCTCGAGGACTCGCGACTGCTCGGACGAGGCGACCTCCTGCACTGCCTGCTTGAGCAACTTGCCGGCCGCCGCGACGCGCTCGTCGGAGTCAACCTTCCCGATCGCCGCCTTGGCCTTGGCGACGAGGTCGTCGACGTCCGAGTTATGTGCGCCGGTGGCGAGCGAGGACAGCCCATCGGCGAGGCCCGCCTTCCCCGAGAGCTGGTCGAGTTTGTCGAGGTTGGCGAAGACCACATCAATGAAATCCAAGCGCTGTTTCACTCTTTGGAGCGCCTCTTCGAGCTTGGTCTTGTCAGCGACGGTCTCGTTATTCGCCTTGGTGATCGCGTCCTGGCGGTCGAGGGCTGCGTTGACTGCCATCGCTGCGCCCTTCGCTCGTTCATCGACTGCTGCGATCGTATCGGCGCGGTCTGAGAATGCCTCGATCAAGCTCTCCGCGACGTCGTCCGCGGAGTACTCGACGAAGACGTCGCGGAACGTTTCGAAGCGGTACTTGTTGCTGAGGTCACGGAGGCCGTTCTGTGTGTCGCGGACCGCGTCCAGATTTTCTTCCATCGGTCCGAACACCGCTCCGGCGCTTCCACTGAGGTCGGCGGCGCTCGCCTTGGCTTCGGTGGCCACCTTCATCCGCCCGGCATCGTTGAAGCGAAGGATGGTGCACCCCATGAGCAGGAGCGCGGCGGCACAGGACAGCAAGTAGACCGTGCTATGTGATGGCCTCTTCGTCCGAGGATCGCGTGGCCGTGCCGGCGCGGGCGGGCAGACGCGCAGGTTCATCGCGATCTCTTCGCAAGAGAGCAGAAGTGAGCTGCCGAGGAAGGCAGGGGACGAGTGGGTGTCTCTCCGCTCGCGCGAGCGTGAGAGGCGGCGTTCGGACCATTCGCGATTTGTAAGTAACATATCCCTTCCCATAGTCAAGCTGACAAGCTTCCGAAGCGACGAGGGGAGGGTATGCGCCACATCGAGAAGAGGTCAAGCGGAGTGTTGTCCTTACACAGTAGCCATACGATCGGACACACCGGGAAACGACACCTCGGTTACGACTGCGAAGATGCTAGACGTCGTGTTCACTCCCTAAGGTGGGGTGTGGCCCTGGGCGATAGTGGTTCCTGAAGGGAACCTAGTGCGTTTGCTGGTAGACGCTCGGCAGGTGCTTCGGATACCCTGGACCGCGCTGGCCGGGTTTCATAGACGCTGCCACCATCCCCGGCTTGACATTTGTTCTTACCCCCTCTAGTCTTGGCCGCCAAGAGTCGATAAGAGCTGGGTCGACCTTGCTCTTGCGCGGTTGGATTGGCCTAGTGGCGAAAATACGGTTCTAGGTCTCTTGCGCCCGTCTTCACCGAACCAAGAGGAGTAGATTGGCCATGATTGATCTTGATTTCGCGACTGGGCCAATGGAGCTAGGCGAGACTCGGATTCTGCGCGCTTCAGGTGATGCTCCTTTCAACATAACTATCAGTTGTTTCGTCAGTGATCCTCCGCCGCGAGGTTTTCGCCCTTGCGAGCAGTGTGCGGTCCATACTCTTGCTGAGAATCAAGCACTCAAGATAGTCGCAGACGAGACCTTCTGGAGCGACAAGACAGGCGGGCTTCTCATCGACATCTCAGATTCCGTCGGCGTGCGCCATCATGTCAGGATTGCAATCGGGACGGCATCTGGGGGCCGCTTTACGAGTCCAGGGCTGATCGTACGCACTCTATGACGACCGAATCTCAGAGCCTCATAGAAAAGGAAATTGCGCGGCTCTACAAGGTGGCGGAACAGGGCCAGAAGCGCGGGCAACGCGCCCGGCGCTTCCGCACTCCGTTGGCAATGGTCCTAAAATTTGTGTCGGCCATCAGTGCTCTAGTTCTTGCTGCCAAGCTGCAGCCTGCGTTCCAGCAGACGATCGGGGTAGCGTCTCTATGCGGCATACTCCTTGACGGTATTATTTCAAACCATCCAAGATTAATGGCGGCGGCCGAGGCTGGTTACGCGTATGAGTTCCTCATTGATGCAGTCTGGGCTGCATACAACAGGAAGCTAAATCCTCTAAAGAACGAACTTCAAGCCGCTGTCGACACGAAGAGTGATACGAGGGCCATCGTGAAGAAGATCAATGATCTCCAGCAAGAGACCCAGAAGGAGTTGGCAGACGGCATACTTGATATCAAGAAGAAGCAAGCTGTGCAGGATCTTCGCGCGCTCCAAGCCTTGTCACTCGACCTTGAACGGGCCGCGGCCCAGAGAGGAAGCGCATAGACGAGGCAGCGGCAATCAAGTGACGGGACGGTTGCGAAGGTCGGAGAATCCTGACTCGCGCCTGAGGTCGTTCGTGTCGCGCAGCTCACGGCCGAGAATAGCGGGCCGGCACAAAAGTGGAATCCCGCGGTCTTGCAAGTGACTCTCCTCGAGGGCGGCGAAGATGCCCTTCGTCAGGGAGAGCGGAGGTACAAGCTGAAATACAGGGCACGCCATGGTGGCGAAGTATGCCGCGGTTGGTAGAGTGAGGCGTGCACTGGGCGAGAAGAAGCCCCAAAAGGGTCCGGTGGCGTAAGTCGTCGCGCTAGTGGGCGCGTAGGCTGCGCTAGGCGGCAACTTTTCGCCTGGGTCCAAAAGCTTAACTTCAGAAAGCAGCGGATCAAACATTCGCCGTGCAGCTCCCAACGGGCAGGAATTGAGCGGATGGAAAAGCTGGTCAATATTCTGCCGAAGCTGCGGAATCAGTTCGGGCTTATCGGGCTCATCGTGATGGTCGGAGCCTTTGTCGCAACGAGGCAGATTGCGCCCGGTAGTCTTAACGCGCAAATCTCAGCGGGCGGGATCGGTGTCACCATCATCGTCTTTGGTCAGATCTTCTACTTTCTCAAGGACATTCCGGCCAAGGATCGAGTGCGCCTCATTGTGCTTATGTTCCTCATGTTTTGCGCCTTCATAGTTGCGCTGATTGCATCGACGGCGTACTTTGCTGCGGGCGCAGTTACATCAATTTCCTCGGTCACATTGGGCGCAGACGCCAACGAGGGACTAGGTGCAAATACACTGGACGACCTCGTTCTGAGGTGGGCACACGACGGCCCGGACGCGGATCTCGATGTCGGTGTCGCGCGGACAGAATTTGAAGCTAGCTCGGGACCCTATCGAGTGCGCGCAGCGGATCATGTCCTGCACGTATCTGCACGAGACTTGAAGCAGTTGTGGCCGCATCCGGAGTTGAACAGGTCGTACTCTATTCGACTGGCCTTTCAGGGGAAGGAGCGGGTTCAACGCTTCGGTCCATATGAAGTGAGGGCAGCGCTCCGCATAATGTTCTTCTATGAAGGCGGTAGGCTAACGGTGGCGTCATTGGCAGACGATCGGAATCTGGTCCAGCACGACTTCACGGCGAAGTGCGTGGGTTGGGCGGTCAGTCAGGCAAGTGCCGCATCGGGGCCCGAATCCGTCGAGATACGGGCGGTGGGCGGCAAGGGCGTGGGCGTGTTTCCGCATGGGTTCCTGGCGGATCCGGTCACGATCAAGTGCGCGTATCTCGGACCATATCCCTCTGACCTAGTGCGATATCAAAACGTTCACGAGGGATGACTCAGACAGATTCCGAGATTCCTGGAGGAGCAGGTTCTGTGCCGGCTGTCGCCGATTCGCCAGCGATGATAGCTCCAGCGAGCACGTGCAGTTGCTGGCGAGGCGTGGACGCCTCACTCGTGGAGTCTCGAGGGTCCAACCCGTCCGACGAGATACGCTGAGTCGCCGGATCCGGCGACAGCGCTCCCGTTAGGAGAGCTTGAGCTGTCGGGGTCGGGGTCCCTGAGACGGCTTCTCCTTCGGCCTTGGATAGAGGTCCGCGGCAAGGAGCAGGAAGAGGACCCGGTCAAGGACGTCCTCCGCGCATCGGTCTGGTACATACTCCCACACGCCCTTGAGCTCTCGAGGAGATTTTGTCGCCCAGGGGCGAGTCATGCCGTCTTCGAGAGGTGCGGCTCAGAGGGGGTAGAAAGGGTTTGCGCGACTGCCGCACGTGTTGGAAGGGCGCGAGCGTGAAACACGCCCGAGCTAGGGAGGATTGACGATGCATCTAGGCGATGCATGATGATTAGGGAGCCCAGTCCTCGAGGCTCTCTTTGTGTAACGCTTTACCATGCTACTCACCTTCTATCTTCTCATTGGCGACGTATTCGGTCTCTTTGCTGCCTTCATCGCGTTCGGAATTACGTGGATCGAATGGCAAAAGCACCAATTTAGTGGCTGGCCCCTATGGAAAGAAGCTCTGAAGGCCGGCGCAGTCGCGTCCTCCATTGTTCTCTTGACTTCCATTCTCTTGTCCTACCTGGTACCGGCTATTGTTCAAACTCGATGACATCAGAAAGCAGCAACCAACATTGGCTCAATAGAAATATTCTGGCGATGGGAGTCACCAGCCTGTTTTCTGATTTTGGCCATGAAATGGCGACGGCAGTGCTTCCGGTGTTTCTGGTGTCGCTCGGCGGTTCGGCCGCGCTCTTGGGCGTGATTGAGGGTGTCGCTGATGCATCGATCAGCGCGATGAAGCTGTTCTCCGGCTGGTACAGCGATTATGTCGGTAAGCGGAAGCCATTTGCCGTCGTTGGCTATCTCCTTACCGCAGCCGGGATCGGCTCGCTGACGTTCGCAACCTCGTGGACGGGCATTCTAGGGAGTCGAGTTGTTGCATGGCTCGGCAGAGGGACGAGGGAGCCTGCGCGGGACGCGCTGTTGGCCGATTCGAGCGACCGACGGTATTACGGAAGGGTCTTCGGGTTTCACCGGGGCATGGATACATTGGGAGCCATTCTCGGCCCGGCCTCGGCATTCTTTCTGATAAAGGCAATACCGGTTCGCTCTATATTCATGGTCGCGCTCATTCCGAGTGTCGTGGCCTTCTGCGTCATCACCTTCATGGTGCGGGAGACGAGAAGGGCGCCGGGCGAGCGCGTAGAACGTTTGCGAAGCATTCGACTGCTACCCTCGCGTTTTCGTATGTTCCTCATTGCAGTCGGCGTCTTCGGGTTCGGGAACTTCGCCCCGACGCTCCTCATTCTGCGTACAACCAGCTTGCTATCGCCGCTTGAGGGGGCGGTGGTCGCGGGGAGTGTTGCGATTCTCGCATATACGGTTCACAACATCTGCTATGCGACTCTCTCGTTTCCGATTGGGGCGCTCGCGGACCGATTCGGCAAGAGGATGTTGCTCGTATGCGGTTATATGCTTGCGGGGACAGCATCGATCGGGTTCATGTTCAACGTGGCGAGTCCACTCTACTTGGGACTCTGCTTCGGGTTGGCCGGTTCTGCTATGGCTTTTATCGATGCCCTGGAGCGAATCATCGCAGCGGATCTCTTGCCCGAGCAACTGCGCGGGACGGGCTATGGCATGCTCGCGACCGTAAACGGGATGGGGGACTTTGGCTCGAGTACCATGGTCGGCCTCCTGTGGTCGGCCGTCTCGCCACTGGTCAGTTTCGGGTATGGGGGGATGGTGATGGCAATCGGAGGACTACTACTGATCTTTTTGCCGACGGAATAGTCGCGGCTGGAGAGGCAGGGTAGAAGTGTCGGCCGATTTGCGCTACGCGGCAAGTGTTCGGCCCACCGGCGGCATTGTCTTGACCAGTGACGCCACGAGTTTGAAGAGGATTGATGTAGGTGGATTGTGACAATCGAGGCCTGACACCGGTGACGCCGACCGGACGGGCCTCGGCTCCGGGAGGTTGTGACATCGGGTTCCGGGGGGGCCCGCGTCCGGCTGCAGAAGCCTGTGTCACCAGACGGAACCCGACCCACCGCCGAAGCAGGCCGATGTTGCCTTCACTCCGATACAGCAACTGCACGCCCGTCCACTGGCATTGACAACTCCGCGTTCATATGGTGCAATGTGGAGCGTATAGCGGCCCTAGGCCCAAACACCATACTGATATTCCTAGTCCGCACGGAATGTGCGGGTTAGGGCAGTAGAGGTTTGGGCCTTTACTTTTTTGAGAGGGGGACCGCATGAGCGACGCGGAGATTCTCTCGCGTATCGCGTCGGTAATACTCGCCTACAACGACGTTACCGGGAAGTCGATCCGAGCGACGGATTTGTCCCTGGACGACCACTTCTGCGACGATCTCGGCGGCAAATCAATGGACCTCATCGGCATGGTTCTGGGCTTCGAAGACGAGTTTGGTATTTCGATCGGTCAAGACGACTTACTCGACGTTGATCCCTGGAGATTGGGTAACCTCGTCAGCTACATCCAGGAACAGATGGGAGTCACCGTTGAGTAGCCCCCTGTTCAAGGATCAGCCCTTGGTAGCACCGATCGACGTTGCCGAACCGGGCGAAGCTTGGACGACCGTCCTCAAGATGCTTCTTGCGGCTCCTGGTCGAAGTCTGTACTACGTCACTGTCAGGATGACGGACCCCCTCCGACTAAACGATGCCGTGGCCAAAGCGTATGACGCGTTCGCCGAACGTAATCGCTTGCCCTCCGCGGAGGGAGTAGCGGCCAACATCTTTCCTCGATCGTTCTATCGTTTCAACTGCAAACAAGATCGCTTGCTTCTCTACCGTCGCCACTCCGACTTCCGCGTTCGTACGGCACGCTTCTTCAAGAAGCATGTGACTTTCTCCTATTTCGATCGTCTGATTAATTGGCAGCCAGTTGGTGCGCAAGAGCCCGTGAATCAGCTTGAGGCTTTTATCAATCGCATGGTCACACACAGGGCAAAACGTGAGGCCTGGTACTTCTATCCGACGATCGACCCTACACGCGATCTCGGGAAGATCATGAGCGGGCCATGCCTCACGGCAATCGACCTGAAGTATGAAATTGATCACAACACTCTAAATCTGTGCGCCTTCTATCGGGATCATGAGTTTGCGGAAAAGGCTTACGGTAACTATCTCGGCCTCGCGCACTTGCTTGAGTTTCTCTGCGACCAGACGACTACCACCGTTGGTGCGATTACATGCATCTCTCTCAGAGCTAGGATCGGTACGTCGTTGAGCGCCCTACGTCAGCTCGTCAGCGATCTGGAATAGATCATGAAGGTCACACGCCTCAAAGAGCTCGCCGCCTACATAGTCTCTAAGACCGGGCCCGTGTCTCAACTAAAGCTCGCGAAACTGATCTATCTCATTGAGTGGGGCTTCTATCGTGAGCACGGAGTGCAGCTCACCAAAGCCTATTACATGCGAGAGCGTCGAGGTCCCGTACCGGCGACATTTGGATCTGAATTGGAAGAGATGGTCGGCTTCGAATTGGTGATGAATCGAGGTTTGGTCACACATGGGCCGAGACCTCGTTTTGAACCGCGCTTCATGGAGATCGAGAGGTCGTTTATTGACGCCAGCCTCCAGCGGTATCGGCACCGGAGCGAGCGTGACCTCCTTCTCGCCACCTACCTATCCGAACCAATGAAGGCAGTTCTGAAGGAGGAACGCTCGGGCGCGACGCGAAAGCATGAGGGCATCCGATTTCAGCGATTCCCCAGTAAAGCTCACGGCAGTCGCGCCCACGGGGTTTCCGAGTCAGTCGATTTTGAGCTCGTTGCCCCCCAGGAAATGACTGATGACGATACGACAGCAGTTATGGAGTCTTTCGTCCAGGCCCTCCCACTAATGTCAACCGCTCAAGTGTTGCCCAGCGACGATCAGTAAGGCCCATGACGACTCCCGGAAAGATTGACCCAGCAGTGTGGCGAGACGGGCGAGGGTTCGTCCAGGGGCAGATCTATCTCGCCGACGATAAGTACGTTTCAGAAGCCTTGAAGGCAGCGTTCAACTTGGATGTGAAGCAGCATCGGCCAATTCTGATTGTGCAGAACGATCAGTTGAATGTGGTGCCGCAGATGCCAGTAATTCTGGTTGCACCAATCACTAGCCAGAGGCGGGTCTATGAGAACGACTACCCGCTCCGAGCGGATGGAACACTTCTGGACAAGGACTCGATCATACAACTCAGTCTCATCCATGCACTTCCAAAGCGCGCGCTAACGAAGCTCATCGGAAAGCTTAAAGACGATGATCTACGCGCAGTGAAGGAGCGGATACGGAGAAAGTTTGCTGTGTAGCTGCCGGATCGACGAGCGAGAGTCCTAACGCCCTTAGCGGCCGCCGAATAACGACAGGCCAAACACCGACTGCTTGGGGAGCTTTTCGTTAAGCCCCCATTTGGGCGGGAAGTACAAATCGATCGGCCTCCTCGAGGGTGAGAACCGAGCCTTTATCCTCTTTCGCGAACTCCGCAGCTCTGGAATCGCCTCGCGGCAGTATTTGTCGGTCTCACAGAATAAACCTTGGCAATCGATTGCGTGGAGACGTCGGCCCCAAAGACCGTGAAATGGGAGACCTCTCGCCGCAAACTCCTCCTCCTGGCGCTCCACCATCCAGAGGATAACCTCGTCAGGGCTGTAGTCTCCAAGATCCACAAACATCTTTGTGATGCCCCTGAGGGCTCCAGGGCCCGGGACGGTAAAGGCGTCCTCCGAGAAGTTGATGAGGCGTGAGTAATTGAGATCGATCGCGGTTTGGTAAGCCATGAAGTCCCCGACTAACGGGTAAGCGTGTAGCAGATCGTAGACCTCGCGCAGTGATTCGGCGCTGAGTAGGCGCTTGCCAAGTCGATCCCTCAAGAACATGTGCCTAAACAACTCCACGTGGTTCAGATGTTTGGCCGGCTTCCCATATGCGTTATTCGCACAGAGGATGAAGGCTCCCGTATAGATTACATGGTTCAGCCGCTTGGCATCCTCTATGGCACGCGTGAAAGTTCCCGTCTCGAGATCTTCGAGCCGTGGATGTCGACCGAGAAACTGATGCACATGGTGCCACGTCTCGATTTTGCTGAAGGTACGGAAGGCAACTATCTGAAATAGACGATCTTCGTCGGAGCACGGCTCGTCGTGGTATGCGACCGACCGAATCAAGTATTGCGAGACGCGATCACTGGCCCTGAAGACGTTACAGAACTTGAACTGCTGAAGGATTCGGTCCTTTGTCCACGGCTCCGGTTCGCCCCGCAGACGACGCTCGAATGCTTGCTGCCGTTCGAATGCGAAGTACCAATATAGGTCGAAGACATCCTTGCGTGGGATCGGTGGGCGCTTCATCAGAACTCATTCTAAAGGATTCAACGCGACCGCTCAACGTTGACGGTAAAAAACACCGGTACCGTGCAAGTTGAAATATCTCGGATCATCCAAGAGTCCACTTGCCGCAATCCGCTCGCCGAGGGTGTAGCGGAATCGCCGATCGCCCGTGAAATGATCGAAGACAATCGCGCCGCCGGTAACAGTTCGTTCACGCACCACATTGATGGCGGCCGTCGCTGGGGTGTAGTTATCGGTATCGATGAAGGCCAACACCACATCCTCACCAGCGAGGCGGTGGCACGTCTCGCCGATGTCGCCCACAACAATCTCAATATTGCGACCCTCAAGATAGCGTCGTACGGCCGCTAGATCAGTGAAGACACAATCCGGATTGTCGTACATGTCTAAAATATTCTTGCGCGGCGGAAAGCCGCTGAACGTATCAAATCCTATGACCCTCCACTTCTTGCCGAGACGCTCCGCCACTTGAGAAAGGAACATCGTTGTTCCTCCCTTGAACATGCCGAACTCCGCGACGACGCCTCGAAGCTCTAACCGGGCCGCGTTCTTTAGGCACTGGTAGAGATGGATCAGGGAATTCGGATAGCCGTTTGCCAGAGAGGGCACCAGCAGCTTAGCCGCCTCTTCACGAAACACATGGTCGCGAAACGATAGATGACCGTATCCGGCAATCAAAACCTTCGGAGTACCAACAACATAGGGCAATGCAGCGAGGAGCAGATCCTCCTTCTCTTCATCCGCCGCTACAACTAAGACGTCGTGTTTCGCTGTCGAGAGGTCCTGGAGGGGGCGCACTGGCACATCTAATTTCAGGGAACCCACATTCTCCGGCTGTAGATTTAAGCCGTAGACGACTTGGATACAATGCTGTCGAGAGAAAGTAGCAAGCGATGATAACAACTGAAACGTAACTGGCGTTAAGCCGAGGATCGCGATCGAACGGCAGCCATGTACCAACTCCGCAGCAATGTCCTCGAGCAGTGTGGCGTAGTCTCCTGTCTGCATCATTGACGATAATTCCGTCGATCAGATACGAGGGCGATTCGATGAGTAGGCAAGTCGCCGTCTGTTCAGATCGGCAACCAAGTAGCCACCGCGATGTTTTGCCAACTTGTGCATCGCGTTGAACCCCTGACTGATGGCATCTCTCCAAGCCCAGGCGGGCAATGTCTGCACCTCTAGATCAATAATCGTCGCGCTCACGACCCCCAACGCCACACTGTCAACATTCTCGGTACGAAGAAAGCCTCCACGGCTCGTAGCCAACCGAGATAGGATCGCTGCCAAACCCTCTTCAGCATAAATCGCGCGGGCTCCGTCCTCATTGCTGTCAATCTTGGACTTCGACCGGCGCTTGACCCCGAGCAGTGCGCGCAACGTTGGCGACCAGCCGAGTACCGCCAAGAATCCCATATGGATCGCGTCATGAAATCTGTAGCCGTCCAAGCGTCTCGTATTGTCATCTACTGGGTCGCCGAGGGTGGCACCGACCCTGAAGCCGATCTTCTTCTTCTTGCCGTGGTATCGCCTCTCGATTGGCCCATTAGGGAAGGGATTGGGATTGGCAGCAATGAGCGTAAGGTTAGCCTTTAGCATTCCATCCGGCAAGGTGTTTTGAGCGAACCGGATGACGAGCTTTCGCGGAAGTCGCTCCCGTGCCGGATACTGCCTGTCCAGCAACGGCAACGTCTGCAGGTAATTCCGCGGTAGCGTACGTGAACGGTAGAGATCTCGCGTTCTCGTCAGGTTCTTCCGTGCAACGTCATTCAAATCGATGCCGCAGCTTGTAGCAATCGCGGCCAAGAACCAGAGCGAATCCCCCAACTCTTCCGTCAAGAGGCTTCGGTTGGCCTTGATATCAATTGAGTGTCGCACGAACTTCTTGCCGACCTCCAGAATCTGCCCAACCTCATTACCGAGGCCGAGCATCGGCGCCAACATGGTGTGCGGCCCCTCTAGAGGAATGTAACTCGTTCGTTTCGCAGCTTTCTGATAGGCGGAAAGGTTCACTCTTGGCGCCTCGCTCTGGAAGCTGGTGTATCGTCATGGATCAAAGTTAATCGCGCAAAGAAGTGCCTACACGTGCGACTGGTGATCCGGTTTCGGCCTTCGATTGCCTTAGCGCAGACGTCTAAACTTCCTCTGCAAACGCGCGAGCGATGCTGGGAGTGCTCGGGCGCTCGCCAAAGATCTACCGAGTGGCGTGACCTCGAGTCTGCCATCGTCGAGGCGATAGATGAGTCCGTGCCTTGAGAGCGCGTTGAGATCAGCTACGAATCGACGCGGCGGCCGGCCCCTACGACTCACTAAACCGTATTCGGGAAGCTTCCCGCCAGAATGAATGAAAGACGCGATCCGGTCCCATATGCGTTGGCGGTCTCCTGGCCTACCATTCGCGCCGCGATACATCGTAAGTAGCTTCAGTAGCACTTCCCGCGAATCGGTCGCATCAACTGGCATAAGGACCTCCTTGTCGCGAAGCAGTGCGCAAGGGTTCGCACGTTCTGCTGGCACACGTCATGCGGACGATAATAACACAAGGTATGGTATCCAAGGTGCCTGGATAACCAACGGGTTGTATGCAAAAACGCCCTAATGTAGTTGGAAAGACCGCGACGGCAAGCAGCACCTTCACCCGCTCGAGAAAGTCCTCCGGCTCAGGCGGGCCATCATGTTCATCAAGCGACACTGGAGGCGTCTGTGGAAGAGGCCCCGCCGCATATCTCTCCGATGATGCTGCGATGATCTCCGCTGCTCTTCAATTTAGTTCTTAGCAGAGGTGACGACGTTCATCGGGCGACCTCCGCCGAGTCTGGCGTACGCCTCACCTGTTGGCAGCTCGGGGACCGCGACAGCCTCGAGCTCGTGCGCGGGGGCTTGGCTCTCGTGGGATACCGCATCGAGGGGCTAATATCGGGTGCCGGATGGTCCTGGTGTCATCGCCGGCCGTAAATTGACCCACTAACGCCGATCGAGATTTGACCCACCCCCCGGCTCACCGGCTCTTCTGGGGCATCTCACCCCGGGAGGTGCCGCCGAGTGCTCGGAGGG
>JACXTT010008745.1_pt1 | contig 13981 bp, 19 predicted proteins | sample 9270951 | NCBI WGS metagenome assembly JACXTT01 (sample SAMN15532306, study PRJNA645909) | rock metagenome | isolation source: weathered quartz diorite | place: Puerto Rico | collected 2017-06-21 | reverse complement strand
GTCGTCGCCGGCGCGCTCGCCGACGGTCTTCATGAGCGCGCGGATCAGCAGGTGGTCCTGCACCAGCAGCTCGCGACACACCCGCACCAGCGCCGCATACGACAGCGTCTCGAGCTGGAAGTCGGGATCGAACGGGCCGCGGTAGTCGGGACGCCCGCCGTCCGCCCGCTCGGGCGGGGCCGGGAATTCGATGCTCGCGAGCCGCGAGGCGCGCACCCGGTCCGTCAGCGGGATCTCCTGCACCGGCTCCGCCGCGGCATCGATCACGCACTCCCAGCGGCAGTGCGGGACGCGATCGGCGGGCACGCGCGGCGGACGGTGCACCGGGCGGCAGCGCGCGCGCGGGTTGGTCGCGACCGCCGTGGCGTCGAACGTCGGGTCCTCGATGGTGTGGCACATCGAGAACACCGCCGCCTCGCCGTGCGGCTCCAGCTCGAGCAGCGCACCGCAGCTCCGGAGCCAGAAGTAGCCGCGCTGCCCGCTTTCCAGCTCGTATTTCACGTCCATGTACTGGTGCGCGAAGCCGACGTCGATCTGGAGGCCCTTGAAGATCGTCTCGACGTCGTTGCCCTCGATCCGCATCGCGCGCCGCATGCGCGGGGTGTAGATCGGGCTCGCGGCCATCCATTCCTCGATCGCGATCGTCTCACGCGCCTGCGGACCGAGCGTCATGTGCACGGGGGGCAGCCCCGCGCGGTTCAGCAGGTGTCCGAAGAGCATGTACTCGCGCCCGAGGGTCGCGAGCCCACGCCGCGAGAAGCGCGTCAGGTCGACGGCCGGATCGAAGGCACCCGCGTAGTCGTCCATCAGTTCGCCCGCGCCCGGATCGCCAGCTCGTGGATGCTCGCGCCGTCGGGCTGCGAGAGCTGGAAGACGATCGCGTCCGCGACGGTGCCGGGCGCGATCGACTTCGCCTCCGGGTTGAAGAGCCCGAGCTGCGCCCAACGGCCCAGCGCCTTCGCCATCAGCGCCTGGTCGAATCCGGCCGCGAACTCGGTGGTGGTGTTGTGCACGTTGATGCTGGCGACGCGGAGCCCGCGCCCCGCGACCTCGGCCCGCAGGCTGCGGGTGAACGCGTCGACCGCCGCCTTCGACGCCGCGTAGGCCGCGAAGTACGGCCAGCCCGACTGCACCGTCGCTGACGAGACGTTCAGGATGTCGCCGCAGCCGCGCGGCAGCATGTGGCGGAGCGCCGCCTGGCTGGCGACGATCACCGCCAGCACGTTGGTATCGAGCACCATGCGCCACTCGTCGGCGGTCTGGTCCTCGACCAGCCCGAGGGCACCGACCGCGCCGTTGTTGACCAGCACGTCGAGCTGGCCGAAGCGCTCGATGGCCGTATCGACGAGGCGCACGACCTGCGGTGGGTCGCGCAGGTCGGTAGGCACGCTCACCGCCGTGCCGCCGTTCCTGCCGATCTCCTCCTGGACCGACGCCAGCCGCTCCGCGCGGCGCGCCCCCACGACGACGCATGCCCCGGCCGCCGCCAGCGCCTTGGCGGTCGCCGCCCCGATTCCTGCCGACGCCCCGGTGACGACCGCGACCCGCCCGTCGAGCGGCCGCCTCATTTCACCGGCGCCCACGGATCGAAGCTGCCGAAGTTCCAGAGCTGGCCTTCGGGATCCCGCGCCGCGTAGCCGCGCCCGCCGTAGTCGTTGTCCTTGGGGGGCATGACGATCTCCGCCCCCGCCGCCTGGGCACGCGCGTGGTGCCCGTCGACGTCGGCCACGATCACGTATGCGCTCTGCGTCACCGCCCCCGCGGCGCGCGCCGTCTTCACGAGCTTGCCGAACTCGTCGTCGCGGGCCGATCCCACCATCACCATCCCGTTCCCGAACGTCAGCTCCGCGTGCGCGATTCCCCCCGCCCCGTCGGGAACGACGAGGTGTTCCTTGAACCCGAACGCCCGGCACAGCCACGCGACCATGCGGGGCGCGTCCTCGTACCGCATGGTGGGGATGATCGTTGCAGACATGGACCCCTCCCTACGACTGCGACCGTTGCCGCGTCAACGGTCCCGAGAGACGCAACGGCGGGGGAGTCGGGGCGCGGGGGGGCCGGTCGCCCGCCTGTGAGGCGCCGCACGTAGCCGTGGGCGAGGGACCCGCCGCCCCCCGGCGCCGAATCGCAGCGCAGCCTGCCCCCCCGCGCCCCGACTCCCCCGAACCGGTAGTCCCGCGAGCCCGCTTCGTGCTACCCCGCGAACGATGGAGCTGAACCCGTTCGCCCACGAGTTCCACGAGGATCCCTACCCGACGTATCGCTGGCTGCGGGCAAACGCGCCGCTCTACCGGAACGAGCAGCTCGACTTCTGGGCGCTGTCCCGCTACCGCGACGTGCTCGCCGCGTCGCACGACTGGCAGACGTACAGCTCCGCGGAGGGAACGACCGTCGAGCGGCTCGATCCGCGGCTGTTCGAGATCACGCCGATGATGATCTTCACGGATCCGCCTCGGCACGACCGGCTCCGGAAGCTGGTAAACAAGGCGTTCACGCCCCGGCGCGTGAACGACCTGGAGCCCTTCATCCGCGCCGCCGTGACGCGGCTCCTCGATCCGCTGGTCGCGCGCGGCGGCGGCGACTTCGTGAAGGACCTCTCGGCGCTGCTCCCGATGGAGGTCATCTTCACGATGCTCGGTGTGCCGGAGGCGGATCGCCGGCAGGCGCGGCACTGGATGGACGTCGCCCTCGAGCGCGATCGCGACACGCCCGTCGTCCCGATGCGCGCGATCGAGGCGATGTCGAACATGATGCGCTACTTCTTCGAGCTGGTGCAGGTGCTTCGCACCAACCCGAACGACGGCCTCGTGAGCGCCCTCCTCACCGCCGAGATCGAGACCGACGACGGTGGCACCACGCAGCTCTCCGACGGCGAGGTCGTCGGCTTCTGCTCGCTGCTCGGGTCGGCGGGCAACGAGACCGTCACCAAGCTGTTGGCGAACGCCGCAGTGCTGTTCGCGCGGCATCCCGATCAATGGGCGATCGTGCGCGACGATCCGCAGGCGATCCCCGGCGCGGTCGAGGAGACGCTGCGGTACACGTCACCGTCGCAGTACCAGGGCCGCGTCGTCACGCGCGACCTCGAGTGGTACGGGCGGGCCGTGCCGCGGGGCTCGCGCATCCTGCTGCTCACGGCGTCGGCGAATCGCGACGGCGATCAGTTCCCCGACCCCGATCGCTTCGACGTCCGCCGCGACGTGCCGATCGCGCTCGGCTTCGGCCAGGGGATCCACTTCTGCCTGGGGGCGTCGCTCGCACGCATGGAAAGCCGCGTCACGTTGGAGGAGTTCGCGCGCCGCTTCCCGCGCTACCGGATCGACGAGGGCGAGTGCGTACGCGTGCACATGAGCAACGTGCACGGCTACGAGAGCGTGCCGTTCCGCGCCGCCTGAGATGGACGATCTCGTCCGCCGCGCGCTCGCCGTCGACCAGGCGAACCTCGCGCTCGGCCACGAGGTGTTCGAGGCTTGCGAAGCGACGTTCGTCCGCAACCGCACGTTCCCGTCGATCTACGACGCGAACCACGTGCGCGACGTCCGTGTCGCGACGCCCGCGGCGATCGAGCGGCTGCTGGCGCAAGTCGAGCGGGAGTACAGGCGTCGCGCCACCGGCAGTTCCTGGTCGACGATCGCACCCCGCCCGAGCTCGCCGCGCGCCTGGTGCTCGACGACTACGCGTGCACGGCGTCCCTGGTGCTGCTGCTCGAGGGACTGCTCCACGGCGCCGCGCCCGTTCACCCGATCCGGGCGCTCGACGGCGACGCCGACTGGCGCGCCTTCGCTGCGCTCATGCGGCTCGACTGGCACGAGCGCGCCACGCGGCTCGGCATCCCGCCCGATCCGGCCGTCGCCGACGCGCTCGCCGACACCTATCGGGCGAAGGATCCCCCGCTGCGCTACTGGCTGGCGCTCGCGGGCGGGGTCCCGGTCGGCTTCTTCTCGTCGTGGGAGGGCCCGGAGGGCGTCGGACAGGTGGAGAACCTCTTCGTCCAAGCCGATCACCGCCATCGCGGCATCGGCACCGCGCTCGTCCATCAGGCGGTCGCGGACGCGCGGGCGCACGGCGCGGGGCCGGTCGCCATCGTGGCCGACGCCGACGACACCCCCAAGCGGATGTATGCGGCAATGGGATTCCGCCCCGTCGCCGTGGTGCGGAAGTACCTCCGCCGGCTCGACGTCAGCGCTCCAGGGACAGCACCGTCCGGATCCCCCGGCTCGCGCGCAGGTCGTCCATCGCCGCGTTGATGTCGGCGAGGGGACGGCGGGCGGTGATCAGCCCGGGCAGGTCGAGACGGCCCGCCCGCCACAGCGCGAGCAGCCGAGGGATCTCGCGGACCGAGTTGCAGCTCCCGAGCGCGCAGCCGATCAGCTTCTTCTCCGACAGCGTGAACAGCGCGGCCGGCGCGATCGTGATCACGTCGTCCAGCGGCGCCGCGCCGACGGCGACGGTCGTCCCGCCGTTCCGGCACGCCGCCATCCCCGCCTGGATCAGCGCCGCGCGCCCGACCGCGTCGAACGCGTAGTCGACGCCGATGCCGGTCAGCGCCATCGCCCGGCTCGCGGTGTCCTCGGCGGCGGGATCGATCACGTCCGTCGCGCCGAAGCGCCGCGCGACTTCCCGTCGGGCCGGGACCGGATCGCTCACGATGATGCGGGACGCGCCCGCCACACGCGCGCCCTGCACGATGCTGAGCCCGATGCCGCCGAGCCCCATCACGAGGACCGTTGCGCCCGCCTCCATCCGCGCCGTGTTGAGCACCGCGCCGACGCCGGTCTGTACCGCGCAGCCGATCACGCATGCGACCTCGAGCGGGATGTCGGCGTCGATCTTCACCGCGCCGGTGGCGGTGGTGAGCGCGTACTCGCCGAAGCCGCCGAGCCCGACGCCGCGGTAGACCACGGCGCCGCCGCGCGAGAGCCCCGTCGTACCGTCGGGAAAGGTGTTCGTGGCGATGTTCTGCGCGTTGACGCAGACCCCGGGCTCGCCGCGCACGCACCAGTAGCACGTCCCGCACGGGGGTACCGGCGTCAGCACAACGTGGTCGCCTGGGACCAGCCCCTGGACGTCGGGGCCCACCGCGTCGACGATCCCGGCGGCCTCGTGCCCCAGCACGATCGGCGTCGGCGGCGGGAAGACGCCGTCGGCGAGGCTCAGATCGGAGTGGCAGATCCCACAGTGCGTGACGCGCACGCGGACCTGGCCGGCGCGCGGGGCTGCGACGTCGATGTCGTCGCGCAGGACGAGCGGCTTGGCGGCTTCTTCGAGAACGGCGGCGCGCACGGGGACCTCCCTCTGCTGCGGTACGCGCGCGGCTCTAGCCGACGACGCGCCCGCGCGTCAACGGCGCCCGAGCAGCCACACCGCGAGCCACGGCACGACGATGCCGGGGATCGCGAACAGCGGGTACATCGCCGGCGAGAATCGGGCCGGGATGCCCTCGACGAACGGGAACAACACGACGTTCAGCGTCGCCCAGATCGCGTACGCGATCGCCATCGGCCGCGCCCACGAGCGCCCCTGCCACAGGCCGAGCGCGTAGATCAGCATGAGCACGCCGAAGATCGGTCCGATGACGGTATTCGTGAAGCCGTGTCGGAGGCTCCCCAGCACGACGAAGCCGGCGTCGGACCTGAACGCCTTCAGGAAGTTCGTGATCGCACGCAGCGCGATCAGGACGGCGACGATGCGGCGCGCGACGTCCGCTCTCATTTGTAGTAGCGCGCCATCAGCTCGGTCGCCCACGGCGGCTGCCGGACGTCGCCCAGCGGGCCGAACTCCGCCATCCACGGCTTCACGTCGAGGACCGGCGTCCCGTCGACGGCGTCGAGCGCCTGGACGGTGAGCGTGAGCCCCTCGACCTCGAGCAGCCGGCAGCGCGAGACGCCGAGTCGGTTCGGCCGGCCCTTCCCTCGCTGCGAGAAGATGCCGACCTTGGGCCACTCCGTCCGGTTGCGGGGATGCCGCGCCGCCGTCTCGATCTTCCCGGGCGGCACGAGGTGGAAGTGGTAGACCACCTCCAAGTGCGAGAAGTCGGCGAGGCCGGCGACCACGTCGACGCCGAACTGCGCCGGGTCGAGGGCGATCGTGGAGATCACCGGCCCCCAATCGTCGTCCTCCACGTCACGGCGCGGGCTGCGTACGATGCCGATCGGTCGGAGGACGACGTCCGACATCGACTACTTGAGCGGGCGGCCGCAGCGGTCGGTGGTCTTCACCTCGGGCGATACCGGCAGGAACAGCGGCCGGATCGGGTCGACGCTCAGCTCGGTGGCACGGTCGGGAGCGACCTCGAAGTAGCCGCCCGTGAGGGTGTCGGCGAGGCCGCCGATCGCCCAGATCGGGAGCTCGATCGTGCCCATGGCGACCGAGAACAGCGTCAGCGCGGGCACCGTGATGATTCCCGACGGCAGCGCGGCGGTCTTCCAGAACTCCGGGTACATCGTGAACGCGCCCGTCAGGGTGCGGGCGGGCTCGAGCGGCGAGTTGATGATCGCCTTTGGCCCCCGCGCCATGTCGCTCGGCTCCCAGACGCGGGAGCAGTTTCCGTACTGGTCCACCTGCCACGTCGACGCTGCGACCGTGCGGGTCGTGCCGACCGCGAGCAGGAGACCGAGTCCAAGGATCGCGCTCGCCTTGCGCATGTCGTTCCCCCCCTTTTCCAGAATCAGAAGTGTGAGCCGCCGTCGGGTGCGACGGCGATCCGTCCCGTGTCCACGATCACCGGCACGATGCGCCGTCCGGCGGTCAGCTTGAGCAGCTCCGGGATGGCCTCCGGCCGCTCGCTGACGTTCACCTCCCGGATCGGCACGCCGCGGGCCGCGAGCTCGGTGCGCTTGGCGTCGCAGTGCGGGCAGCCCGTCCGGCTGTAGAGGAGGACGGGTACGACCGCGCTCATGACCGCTCGGTGCCGAGCAGCAGCGTGGCGGCGGAGCTGAACATCCCGCCCAAGCCGTGACAGATCGCCGTTGTTGCGTCCGCCACCTGCCGGGGGCCGCACTCGCCTCGGAGCTGTCGCACCGCCTCGATGATCGTGAAGATGCCGTACATGCCGGTGTGCTGGTACGAGAGACCGCCGCCGTTGGTGTTCATTGGGAACGCGCCGCCCGGCGCGGTGCGTCCGCCCGAAACGAAGGCACCACCCTCGCCCGGCTTGCAGAAGCCCGTGGCCTCGAGCCCCATCACGGGCACGATCGTAAACGCGTCGTAGAACATCGCGACGTCGACGTCGTCGTGCGTGACGCCGGCCATCGCGAAGGCGCGCTCGCCGGACATCCGGGCCGCGTCCCAGCGCGCGAAGTCCGGCATCTGGCTGACCATCACGTGGGTGGTGGCCTCGCCGCTGCCGAGGACGTAGACCGGCTTCTTCGCGAGATCCTTGGCACGCTCCGCCGACGTCACGACCGCCGCGCCGCCGGCATCGGTGACCAGACAGCAGTCGAGCAGGCGCAGCGGCCACGCGATCATCCGCGACGCCAGCACCTGCTCGACGGTGAGCGGATCGCGCATCATCGCCTTCGGGTTGAGCTGCGCCCACTTCCGCGTCGAGACCGCCAGCTCGGCGAGCTGCTCGCTGGGCGTCCCGAACTCGTGCATGTGGCGGGCCGCCGCCAGCGCGTAGCCGGTCGGCGGACCGGCGAGACCGAACGGCGCCTCGTACTGGAGGCGCGTCGAATCGGGCCCGAAGCGCGTCCCGGGCATGGCGACGCGCGACGCGCCGCTCTCGCCGTGCGTCACCAACGCGACCTCGCAGATGCCGGCGGCGATCGCCGCCATGGCGTGCTGGACGTGCGCGAGGAACGAGCAGCCCCCGATCTGCGTGCCGTCGGCGTAGCGCGGACGGATGCCCAGGTACTCGGCGGTCTCCCCCGCCATCCAGAGACCGGCCGAGAATACCGCATCGACGTCGTTCTTGGTGAGCCCGGCGTCGGCGAGCGCGTTGCGCGCCGCTTCCGCGTGGAGCGCGAACGCCGACTTGTGCGGCAGCTTGCCCATCTCGTCGGACTCGGCCACGCCGACGATGGCGACGCGGCCGCGCATCCGGCGGAGGTCGGTGCTCACTTGCCCGCTCCGACCGGGCGGAAGTGCGGCAGCGCGATCTCCGGCGTCACGTCGGTGAACGTCACCTCGACGGGCAGCCCGAACGGGATCTCCGCCGGGTTCGCCGGAACGCCGAGCAGGTTGGTCATCATGCGCGGCCCTTCGTCGAGCTGGACCACGGCCATGACGTACGGCGATGGGAGCGGAAAGCCCTTCGCGCCGCGATGGACGATCGTGAACGTGTGCACCCGACCGCGCCCGCTCAGACGCCGCCACTCGAGGTCGTTCGAGAGGCAGTGCGGGCACGTCGCGCGAGGATAGTAATGATACTGCCCGCACGCTCGACAGCGTGGGAGCTGCAGCTCGTGTCGCCGCGCCGCTTCCCAAAAAGGGCGCGACTCGGGTGTTGGCATCGGGAGCGGACCAGTGTAGTCGGGCATCGTGCGACTGGCGCTCTATAGGGGCCGACTTCCTTTCGGTCAAGCCGCGGCGCTGGGGTTGCTGCTCGTGGCCGTGCCGGTCGGCGCCGAGGATCCGCCGAGTCCGAGCGAGCCCGCCGAGGCCGCCGCACCCGCCGACGCGAGCCCCGCGCCGCCGCTCGTCCCCTGGGACGAGACCGAGCAGCACATCGGCGAGGAGGCCACTGTCGAGGGACGCATCCTCGGCGTGCACTGCTCGCCGATCTCGTGCGTGCTGGCCTTCGACCCGTCGTTCAGTCGCTTCCGGGTCGTCATCCAGGCGCGTCGCTTCACGGCGTTCCCGCCCGAGCGCATGTCCGAGCGCTACAGCGGCCGGCGCGTGCACGTACACGGGAAGATCACGCAGAGCGGCGGGCATCCGGAGATCTCGCTCGAGCGTCCCGAGGACCTCACCGTGATGGTCGCCGACCGGCGGCGCGAGCAGCAGCAGCGCGCCGACGACGCGCAGCAGGCGAATGCGGAGCTGCTCGATCGCGTCGCCGCCTCGCTGGAGCGGCTGGAAGCGGTGACCGAGCAGATCCTCGCCACCCAGCAGCGGCTCGAGGCCGTGCTGTCGGCGCTCGAGCAACGCGCCGCGGCCCTCGAGAGCAGCGCCGGACCCGCCATACCCGAAGTCGCACCACCGCAGCGGCACGGCTACGAGCGCGAGCGCAGCGTGAAGCGCGGCATGTCGCGCACGGACGTCGCCCGGCTGATGGGCGATCCGCAGTCGGTGGACCCGGGCGCCGGCGGATGGACCACCTGGTACTGGGACGGCGGCGAGAGCGTCACGTTCGACGCGCGCGGCCACGTCCAGTCGCTCACCGGCTTCTGATCGCCCGCACGCGGATCAGCGCAGGAGCCGCACCCGCTCGACCAGCGCGGGCAGGATGTCGCCCGCGGCGCCGCGGAGCTGGTAGCGGCAGAGCGCGGTGATCTCCGAATCGTACGGGTTCACCTCGATCAGCTCGCCGCCGCGCTCGCCGATCGAGATCGGGAACTGCGCCGCGGGATACACCGTCGCCGACGTGCCGGCGACGATCATGCAGTCGGCGAGCTCGCTCTCGACCGAGCATTCGTCGAGCACGTCGGGCGGGATCGGCTCGCCGAACGACACGGTGTCGCTCTTCAAGAGCCCGGTGCAGCGCGGGCAGTGCGGCGGCAGAGCGCCCAGGTCGATCTCGTCGCGGGCGAACCGGGCGACGCACCGGATGCAGCGGATGAGCGTCGCGTTGCCGTGGATCTCGAGCAGCCGCACGCTTCCCGCAGCGCGGTGCAGGTTGTCGACGTTCTGCGTGATGACCGCCCGCACGACGCCGAGCTCCTCCAGCTCGACCAGCGCCAGGTGTCCCGCGTTCGGCCGCGCCGCCTGCAGCGCCGCCCACAGCTCGCGCATCGGTCCCGACGGGTTGAGACGCTCCTCCCAGGCGCGCGCGGGGTCCCGCAGGAAGCGCCGGTAGCCGTCGAGCGGGGGCTCGCCGTGTCGCGTCCACAGCCCGCCCGGGCCACGGAACGGCGGTATCCCGCTCTCCACCGACAGCCCCGCTCCGGTGAGGGCGATCGCGTGTCGCGCCCGTACCAGGCTCTCCGCCGCAGCATCGAGCGCATCCGCGCCCGGGTCACGCATCGCCCGGCGACTTTCGCCCCAGGGCCCACACGTGTCAACCCGTTTTCTCGTGCCGCGCGCGGTCTATCGTCCGCCGGCGTCGGCGGGGACGTCCCCCGCAAGCAGCCGCTGCACGACCGGCGCGAGGTACGGCATGTTCAGCACCACGAGCTTGGCACCGATGCGCTGCGATTCGGTGACCATGCCCCGCATGATCGCTTCCATCGCGAGCGACGCGGGCCGCGCGAGTTGACAGGGCACGGGGGCCGGTTCATGGGTTCCCGCCATGCAACCGGCTCGCGCCGCCGTGGCGGGCGTCATCCTCGCCGGAGGACGCTCGACGCGCATGGGCGGACGCGACAAGGCGTTCGCCGCCGTCGACGGGGAGCCGATCGCGGTGCGCACGGTGCGGCTGTTCCGGTCGCTGTTCGAGCAGGTGACGGTCGTGACCGACCGTCCGGCGCGCTTCGCCGCGCTCGACGTCGAGACCGTTGCCGACCACTTCCCCGCCGCAGGTCCGCTGGCCGGGCTGCACGCCGGCATGAAAGCCAGCCGGCTGCCCTACGTCTTCGTCGCGGGATGCGACATGCCCGGCCTCGACGCCGACGCGATCCGGTTCCTCGTCGCCCGCATCGCCGCCACCGACGCGATCGTGCCGTGCTGGAAGGACGACATCGAGCCGCTGCACGCGGTGTACGCGGTCCGCACGCTGCCGATCGTCGAGCGCTGCCTCACGCGCGGCCAGGCCGCGCTGCGCGACTTCCTGCCGCTCGTGACCGTCGACTACGTCCCCGAGACGGAGCTGGCGGCCGTCCGCGGCGCGGCGCGCAGCCTGACCAACATCAATACGCCCGAGGAGCTGGCGGCGGTCGGCGGGCGGTTCGACGAATGACGCACGACCCGGGCGCCGAGCTGGTCGACGTGTGCGACGACGCGGGCTGCACCATCGGTCGCGTCACCCGTCGCGAGATGCGGGCGCGACGGCTGCCGCACCGGAGCACGTACATCCTGGTCTTCAACCGGCGCGGCGAGCTGTTCGTCCACCTCCGCACGCCGACGAAGGACGTCTACCCGTCGCACTGGGACGTCGTGATCGGCGGCGTGCTGGCGTCCGGCGAGACGTTCGACGTCGGCGCCGCGCGCGAGCTCCAGGAGGAGCTGGGCGTCACGGCGCCGCTCGAGCCACTCTTCCCCTTCCACTGGTCCGATCCGGCGAGCGTCGTCCACGGGATGGCGTACCGCGCGATCCACGAGGGCCCGTTCCGACTCCAGCCCGAGGAGGTGGTGCTCGGCGAGTTCGTGCCGGTCGATGCCGTCGCCGCGCGCGCCGCGCGCGAGCCGTTCTGTCCCGACGGGCTCGCCGTGCTCGCGCGCTATCGCGAGCGTAGCGCTTGACGCGGACCTGAGTCGTGCCGCTCTGGCTCGTCGTCCTGGCGGCGGCGCTCGGCGCCGCCCACATCCTGGCCGACACGACCGGCCGTCGCGTCGCGACCAGCGTGCTGAAGCCGCTGCCGGTGGCGCTCGGCATGCTGTGGGCGATCGGGTGTCCGCTCCCGGTGTCGGAGCGTTACCGCTGGCTCGTGGTCATGGGCCTCGTCTCGTCGATGGCGGGTGACGTGCTCCTGCTGTCGGACGAGCGGTTCGTTCCGGGGCTCACGAGCTTCCTCGTCGCACACCTCTTCTACGTCGCGGCGTTCGCGCCCGACGGTGGGCTCGTGTGGTGGCCGCTGCTGCTCCTCGGCGGCGCCGCGCTGCTGCTGCTCCGCGTCCTCTGGCCGCACCTCGGGGGGCTCCGGGGGCCGGTGCTCGGGTACGTCTCCGTGATCACGGTGATGGCGTGGCAGGCGGTCGTGCGCCACACGGCGCCCTCGACGCCGCAGCCGAGCGGCCTCCTCGCCGCGGTCGGCGCGGTGGTTTTCATGTCGTCGGACGGCACGCTGTCGTTCGATCGCTTCGCACGCCGGTTCGCGGGCGCGCACGCGGTCGTCATGGTGACGTACTACGTGGCGCAGCTCCTGATCGCGTCGTCGGTGGCGCGCTAGTCGGGGTTTACTCGCCTCCGGAGGCCGGATACCGAGGCCTCATGGCCGAGCCCGTCCCCGCCCCGACGCTGACCGGCGCGCAGCGCAAGGCGCTCCGCGGTCGCGCGCACAATCTGGAGCCGGTCGTGCAGGTCGGGCACGCGGGGGTCACGGACTCCGTCCTGCGTCAGGTCGACGAGGCGCTCACCGCGCATGAGCTGATCAAGGTCCGGCTGCGCGAGCCCGAGGACAAGAAGGGCGACGCCGCTGCACTCGCCGAGGGCACGGCGTCGGCGCTGTGCGGGCTCGTCGGGCACACGGTGATCCTGTTCCGGCCGCATCCCGAGCGACCGCGCATCACCGTCTAGTTCGGGCGCAGACGGCGCGATCACCCCTCCTGGTCCGCCGCTGCGCTGTACACGCCCCGCGCCATCAGCGAGCGCTCCGAGCGCGCGCGGCGCTGGTAGACCTCGGAGCGGATCGCCCAGACCTCGGCGTCGCCGGGAGCGGCGCGGCCCGCCATCTCCGCGAGATGACACGCGAGCGCCAGGTCGCCCGACGCGGCCAGCTCCCGCGCGCGCGTCGCCAGCCGCGTGGCACCCCCGCTCAGCTTGGCGACCTCGCTCGCCACCGCTGCTTCCGGCGCAGGCTTGAGGTTCGCGGGGTTGCCGTCGTACCAGCCGCCGTAGAGCCGCCAGACGTTGCGGACGACGAAGTCCGGCTCGTCGTAGACCGGGCGAAGATACGGGCGCTCGAGCAGACGGTCGGGGGCCTTCACCGTGTGCAGGACCTCGTCGAGCGTCGCGCCCGCGTTCATCATTTCGAGGGTGCGGTCGTGGAGGATCTCGAGGAGCTCGGCGGTCTCGGACAGCGCCTGGCGGATGCGGTCGGCGCCGCGGATCGGGAGGCCGTGGCCGGGACACATGATCTCCGCGCCCAGCCCGGCCATCGCCCGCAGCGCCACCGCCCAGTCGAGCGCGTAGCGCTGCACCTTCTGCGGGTTGCCGGCGTTGGGCGACGCCCAGATGAACAGGTCGCCGGTGCAGAGGAGCTTGCGGTCGGGGATCCACAGCCACGTATGGTCGTCGGTCTCGCCGCGCGCGTGGTGCAGCTCGAGGCGCAGCTCGGCGATGGTGAGCGTCATCGCCTTCGCGTACGTGACGTCGGGGTAGCGATAGTCGGTGCGCCACTTGAGACCCGGCACCCGGAACTGGCGCGCGTTGATGCAGCCGTTGTAGCCGGCGGTCATCTTGTAGCGATCGAAGCGCGCCGGCGTCGCCTCGTGCGCCACGACGCGCGGCGGGGCCCACTTGTTGTTGCGCGCCTCCTCGTCGAAGATCGCCGTCCCGAAGACGTGGTCGACGTGCCCGTGCGTGTAGACCGCGGTGTGGAGCGGTTGCGTGTTCCAGCTCCGCACCAGCGCGACGGTCTGCTCCGCCACCATCACCGCCCCGGTGTCGACGAGGACCAGCCCCGCCTCGGTCCGGAGCGCGGTCACGTTCGCGAAACCCGACACGAACGCGACGCCATCCCGCAGCTCCTCGACCTCGTTGAGCGGCGCCATCGGGTGCACGTCGTCCGTGGAGACGACTCCGTTCCACAGCTTCTCGGATACGTCGGCGATCTGTCCCATGGGATCTCCTTGCTACGCCGGCACGAGCCGGTTCTGATCGCGGCGCACGCGTCGCGGCACGTGATACTGCACGGCGGCGCGGCCGCCGCAGGCGTCGAGGAGCGCGTCCGCCCGCGCGCGGTCGGCGCCGGCGATCGATCGGTAGCAGTCGAGGGCGCGCTGGAGCATCCAGACCGCATACGGGAACACCGCGCGCTGCTCGGTCACGTCGCCGAGGCGGAACTGG
>JACXTT010008744.1_pt1 | contig 13982 bp, 8 predicted proteins | sample 9270951 | NCBI WGS metagenome assembly JACXTT01 (sample SAMN15532306, study PRJNA645909) | rock metagenome | isolation source: weathered quartz diorite | place: Puerto Rico | collected 2017-06-21 | reverse complement strand
ATCTACGACATTGCCAACATCGATAACAAAGATATTTCGGAACGTATGGTAACGGCGCCGGTCTCACCGTTGGGACAGCGTTTCTACCTGCCAACCAAGTATGCGATGGCGGTAGCGACTCCAACCACGCTCGGTGTGGACCCGTTGCGATCTCACCGCAAGGAAAACGAAGAACAGTCAGTCCATCTCATGTACGGATTTCTCTTTGTGGCCGACAAGTACGAAGGGCTGGTGATCGTGGGAGACCCCAATCTGAAGGGCAAGAGCCCCGGCGTGGGCACGCTGCTCGATGGCAATCCGGCAAACAATTTCCTCAAGCGGGCGTTGGCGTTTAACCCCGGCGGAATTTTGAATGGCGCGCACCGCATTACCATTGCCGGCAGTTATGCGTACATTCTTTGCGAGCGCGGGCTGGTAGTGGTTGATCTCGACAATCCGCTACAGCCGAGCGTCACGGCTGAAGTCGGTGCGCCCTTCTTAAATGATCCGCGAGGAGTCGCTGTGCAGTTCCGCTATGCGTTTGTGGTCGATCGTGACGGTTTGAAAGTTCTGGATGTCACGCGCCTCGCCCAGCCGCAACCCGTCGCGGGCGCGATGGTCGCGCTGGAGGATGCGCGCAACCTGTATGTCGCCCGGACCTACGCGTATATCGCGAGCGGGAAACAGGGAGTCGCCATCGTGGACGTCGAGCGCCCCGAGCAACCCCGACTCGATCAGATGTTCAACGCCGGTGGTGAAATCAATGACGCCAACGACGTAAAACTGGGCATGGTGAGTTCGAGCCTCTTCGCCTACATCGCCGACGGGCGCAATGGTCTGCGCGTCGTGCAACTGTTCTCCCCTCCCGACAATCCAGCGTTCGGCGGCTTCAGCCCGCGGCCGACACCGAAGCTGATTGCGACTTATCAGACGCACGGCCCGGCTTTGGCGCTGTCGAAGGGAATCGACCGTGACCGCGCAGTAGACGAGAGCGGAAATCAGCTTGCTGTGTTTGGGCGTCGAGGGGCGCGGCCCTTCAACCGTCAGGAGATGGAACGCATGTATTTGCATGATGGGGAAGTATTTACTGTGACGGATCTGCCACCGCCAGCGAAACAGGTCCTAGCGAAGTGAAGCAAGTCGGCCCAATCGTAGCGCCGGCCACCCTGCCGGCTGCCCCCGAGGGCGACCCGCCCTCGGAAACGCGAGCAAGACTTTGCCCTGAGCGAAAGCAGGTACGCCCGCGCCGCTCAGCTTTTTGGCAAAGGAACCTTAGCCTGCCCGCGCAATTGCTGAATCGTAAACCCACCCTTGGTGGGCTTGGCCTTCGTCCAATCGTGATACTGGTGGCACTCGAAGCAGCGGCCTTCAGCGGCTTCCTTCGCAGCTCCCTGTAGGCGATGGCACTGCTGGCAGGTCTGAATCCCGGGCAACAGCACGTCGGACGTCTCGCGGCTGGCGGGCGTGCGACTGTGGCACGCGATGCAGGACATCATGCGGTGCGCGTGATGATCGAACTCAGCATGCGCCAGCCAACGCGCTGTAAGGTTTAACTTGGCGACTTCCAGCAGTGGGCCACTGGTCGCAGTAAGCGTGTGGCACTGTTTGCAAGTCTTGGCGTAGAGCAGCCACTCGGCGTCGTCGACGCGGAACTGCACCCACTCCGACGCGTTGCGCGCAACCCCCGGCATGCGAGCCCGCTCCGGAATCTGGCGATCCGGCGGATTGACCTCACGCACCGCATCGGGATGCGCCGTGACGTAGTCGCGGAATTTCTTCAGCAAGAACGTATGCACCGCTTCGGGCTTGTCGTGTGGGACCTGTTCGTTACTGAAATGCTTGTCAAACTGTAGGGTGTGACACCCGGCGCAATGCTTCGCGAACTCCGGAGGCGGGAAATAAGCCTGGTCGTGCCCCGGGCCAAGGCTGGCTTCAGTTGTTGCAACTGGATGCACTTCTGCTGTTCCGTACAGCCAACCTCCTGCGGCTGTGGAACGGTGGCAGTCATCGCAGGTCAACTGTACGCGCGTGTTGTTGGGTCCGATCAGGTTCGGTTGCAAGTGGACGTAGTGGTTCAGCCGGACTCCGCCCGGGTCCGCCGTACCCGAACGCAGAGGCGCAAATTCCGGATGCTTGTTCTCAAAGCTGGTGATGGAAATGATGTAGTGCGTTTGGCCATCACGGGTGTGCAGCTCGGCGTGACACTGAGTACACGCCGCATCCGCCGTGGCTCGCAGCATCATCGCGCCCTTGTGCTCGACATGGCACGTCGCGCATTCCGGAGTGAAGGTCTGATTGGCGTGGTGCACGGGCGCATCGTGGCAGGCAAGGCAGGCCTTGTCGGCCACGCGCGCCGTGAACTCTCCCGCTTGCGTAACATGGCAGAGCGTGCACTGTTGCGTGAATACGGCATGAGCATGGGAGAGCTGGCCGCTTAAATACACTTTCTGGCCGCCCTGCGCGCGCTGCGTGACAAACCAGCCCAGTGCGATCAACGGCACCGCTACGGACAGCCAGAAACGCCAGCGCCGGAACGGATGCGGTCGCGCGAAGTACTGCAGGTCAATGCGCTTGGCGAGTTTCTTCGTTGTCCGCGTCCGTCGCATCATCTCTAACGCTCGAACTCAGAATTTCAAGGCCACCACTGCATGCACGCCCCCCAGAAGCAACAGTGCATAGGAAAGCGGGATGTGCACCAGCAGCCAGCCATGCAGGATCTTGTGCAAGTGGCTCTGTTTGTCGAGTTGCCGTTTTTCCTCGCAAATATTTTCCAGATCATCCAAATTCGAATGCAGCTCGGGAGGAAGCAAAACACGCAACTGCTGGAACATCTTTTGCGCCTGGGATGTCTGGCCGAGGCTCCTGGCGTGCGTTCCAGCTCGCTCCAGGTAGGGGCGCATTTCGTCGTCAAGGAACTGGCGTAACTGCTTACTGATCGTCTGGTTGGCTTGCAGGCCGGAGGCAACCGTCAGCCCGCCTTGCGTGCCGGCGCTGGCGGACATGGCACGCTGGCGTTCGCTGGCGCGCGAGACTTCGCCTTCCAGGGCGGAGCAGGTTTCCTCCACCAGTTGACCGGCCTCCTCGGCGAGTTGGCCACGGACGCGGTCGATTTGTTCGTAGATGGTCTCCATGGGAAGCTGCGCGGTTTGGAAGCGGGGCATGAAATGCTGGAGGGCAGCGCCCAGAATGCCGCTTATCCAAACGAAGACGAACAGCCACATCAGCAGGCGGGTGAGTGCTCCACCGAAGTGGAATCCGCCATGGAAAAGAATCAGAGGGAAGCTAAGAAAGCCCAGCCACAGGTGGCCGCGCATCCAGGACTGCGCACGTCCTACCCGCCATATTGGAAACTTCTTGCGCAGGCCCAGCAATCCTGCGAACAGCATGAAGAGGAAGCCGGCGATGCCATAAGTCAATCCCACGGCGCTGCCCCCCTGCGGTGCTTGAGGCGCGCCCAGGGCATACGGGATGTACATCGCGGTCGCGGCGGCCAGCCCGATTACGCTGCCGACGAACCACTTGCGGTGCGTGTGATCAATCAGCACGAGGCTTCAACTCCTGCTCTTGCCGGGCGCAGGTTGCGCCAACAGACCGGCAAAAAATTCCGGCGGATTCACGCGATGTGCCGCGTCATGCGGACAGGCATATACGCAACTGGGCTCGGCGTGGTCGTGGCATAAATCGCAAGAGGTCGCTTTCACTCGCACGCCGGCGATCTTGTGTCCGGGATGCGCAGGGTCATCGAGTTCGGCCGGAAAGGGATGGAGATTGATATTTCCATAGGGGCAGTTGGTGGCGCACAGACCGCAGCCAATGCACCAATCTTCGATGATCACCTCCAACGTATTCCGCCGCCGAATGGAACCGACGGGGCATCCGACCATGCAGAGAGGATCGCGACACTGACGGCAGGACGTGGCGACGAGATATTTGTCGAAACGCAGACCTTCGCGGACGAGACGGCTGACGCCCTGGTGGGCGTCGGCACAGGCGCGGACGCATTGATCGCAGCGCGTGCACTTCTCAAGATCGAGTACGAGAAGGCTCTGCGCCTCCATCAGTCCCTGGGCGAGGAATTGATCCACCGGAACGTTTTGAGCCTGAACGGTGTGTCGCAGATTTTCTGCGATACGATCACTGGCGATAGCCTCCAGTTTTTCGCGCACGTCGGGAAAGCGGTCGAGCATCCGCTGGAAATCTTCGCCGGAGATGCGCACGACCTCGACATGGTCAAGAGCGGTGCAGGTCGCGGACCGCAGGCTGCCGCTGAGAAGCGCGATCTCGCCAAAGTATCCGCCGCGGGCAAGGTACGCGAGGACCAGCTCTCCGCCCGGACGCTGTTCTGAAACTTTCACAAATCCGATGCGGACGAGGTAGAAGCTGTCGGCGGGATCTCCCTGGCGGCAAATCACCTGTCCGGGGTTGAAGCGCAACAATTCCACGCGATCGCGCAGGTGGTCGATGAAGTCCTGCGTCAGCGAGGCAAAAACGGGCACGCTGCGCAGGTGGGAGTCCAGGGCGCGGGCGCGGTAATTACGCTCCAGTTGTGCCCGGAAGGTTTTGTTGCGTTGCAAAATGTCGAGCACGTTGCGCAACATTTCGAGCATCACGCAGTCGGTCCGTGCGCGCACCGTTGCCGAGCGCGGGTAGTAACTCATGCACGTCATTTCGCCAAACATGTCGCCGGGATTCAGTTCGGCGATCGGATTGTCGTAAGGCAGATCCACAGAGGCGTCGATGGGAATGAAGGGCCGGTCGGATTCTTCGCTGCGTCGGTCTCCCTCGCGGGGAGCGAGCAGGCTTTGGAGTTTGCTGAAGAACCCTTTGCTGCTGCCTTCGGTCTTCACGTGCGCAATCGGGCTGGAGAGAAAAACTTCCGCCTTACCTTCGAGGATGTAGAAAGCTGTCGAGCCGAATTCCCCTTCGCGGCAAACGATTTCTCCAGCCTTGAACAGCCGCTTAACAACTGCCTTCTGATTTAATTCGAGAAACGTGCCGGAAACGTTCTGGAAAATCGGCAGATGCAATAACTCGGCTGGATCAAGAACATCCCCCTGGCCGAGTTGGGTTCCGACCACGCGCTTGTTGGTGAGCGCGCCCGTCGGACAGGAAACCATGCACTCGCCGCAGGAAACGCACGACGACTCGCTCATGGGCAGGTTGTTGTCGAAGGCGATGCCGGCCTGATAGCCCTTGCCACGGCGCGCCAATACCCAGTTCTGGCGGATATCGTCGCAACCGCGAATGCAGCGATCGCAGAGGATGCAAGCTTCGTGATCGACGGCGATGACCGCGGAGGAGTCGTCCTTGCCACGTGGCGTGATGCGGTGCGGAAAGCGAGCCTCTTTGATGCCAGCGGCGCTGGCTAGACGCTCCAGTTCGCAGTCTCCCGATTGCTGCTGGCGGGCGCAGGGTACAGGGTGGTCGGACATCAGCAGTTCGACCAGAGTGTTACGCGCGGCTTGCACCTGGTCAGTCGAGGTCTTCACCGTCATGCCGGGTTCAACCTGACGGATGCAGGAAGCGGCATAGACGCGCTGGCCGACGTCCACCACGCATACCCGGCATACTCCCACCGGGTTTTCATTCTGCTGGTGGCAGAGGGTCGGGATCGGAATCCCGTTGACGCGGGCGGCGTCGAAGATAGTCGTGCCCGCCGGAACCGACACTGGCCTGCCGTCAATGGTTAGCTGAATCTCGGCGGCCTGTTTGGTGCTCATGCTGTGCCTCTTTGCGGGAAGCAGACCCCCGCGGGACAGCGGCGATTGGTGAGGTGCTCGTCAACGACTCCGCGAAAATGCTTCATCACCGAAGCGATGGGCACAGGCACTACTTGTCCGAGTCCACAGATCGAAGTCAGCTTCAAGGCGTGGGTGAGTTCATCGAGCAATTGCAGATCGGTGCTCAACGAGCGGCCCTCAGTCCATCCCGAAAGCATTTCGACCAGCTTCTGGGACCCCACGCGGCAGGGAACGCACTTGCCGCACGATTCGTTGCGGTAGAAGCGGACCGCGTTGAGCGCCATGTCGAGCATGCAGCGTCCTTCCGCGCAGACCACAATGGCTCCAGAGCCCACCATGGAACCGGCAGCTGCAACGGCATTCCAATCCAAGGCAAGATCGGCCATCGAAGCGGGTAGGTATCCGGAGGAAGGCCCTGATGGCGCGTAGGCGAGCAACGCGCGATCTCCGAGAATGCCGCCAGCGTATTCGTAGATGAGCTGAGAATATTTCGTGCCCATCGGAACCTCGAAAATCCCAGGACGATTCACATCGCCGCTGATGCCTACGAACTTCATGCCGGATGCGGCGTTCGTTCCCTGGGCCTTGAACCACTCTGCTCCGCGAGCGAGGATCACAGTGGCGAACGTGAAGGTCTCGACGTTATTGATGGCAGTGGGCTGGTTCCAGAGTCCGTTCGTGCCGGGGAAGGGCGGCTTGTTGCGCGGTTCGGCACGTTTTCCTTCGATAGCCTCGAGCAGCGCGCTTTCTTCACCGCAGATGTAGCCTCCTGGGCTGACAAAAATCTCGAGATCGAAGGCCATTGCGCTTCCCAGGATGCTGGGACCGAGAAGTCCGTCGCGATAACAGCGGTCGATTTCTCCCTGCAAAATTTCTTTGGGCCGTTCGTACTCGTGCCGGATGTAGAGAATTCCGCGTCGGGCGCCGGTGACCAATCCCGCCATGATCATGCCCTCGATCACCAGGTACGGCACGTTTTCCATGATGAAGCGGTCTTTGATGGTGCCGGGCTCGCTTTCATCAGCGTTGCAGACAATATATTTTTCCTTGCCTGAAGCGCTGCGCACGATTTCCCATTTGCTGCCGGTAGGGAATCCGGCGCCGCCCATGCCGCGCAGTCCGGAGGCCTTCAGGGTCGCGATCACGCCTGCCCAATCCGGGGTCTCGACAAATCGGCGCACCAGGGAATATTTCGGATCACCGCTGTAGGGATCGGAGGTGACCGGCGTCGGGCTGTGCGCATGCTGTTCGGCGGGAAGTTCACGTCCGGAAAGGGCGTCGCGCACGAGCGCGACGGCGCGATGTTCGTCCAGTTTGGAGTAGATCCGGTCATTGATCGAGAGTGTAGGCGCCTGATCGCAGCGGCCGAGACAGGACACGCCGCGCACGGCAACATTCTCCGGGCCGCTTCCACCAAAGGCTTGCTCCAAGCCACGCTTAAGTTCAGGACCGCCACGCAGATGGCAAGACATATCGGCGCAGACCCGCACTTCAGCCTGGGCCGGCGGCGCGAGATGAAAGTGGGGATAGAAACTGGCGACCGCATGGATCTGGCTAAGCGGAACCTGAATCTTGGCGGCGAGCTCCAGCAACCGATCGGCCGGCAAGTAGCCGAACTGATGCTGAATGGACCTGAGTTCGTCGATCAAGCGCCACGGTCCCCTTGGTTCCGCATAATGACAAGGTTGCGAGAAATGTTAACGTCAAAAGTTCGCCGCGGGGAATGGCGAACTTGGGGCATGAAGGCTCACCGCGGTTGTTGTCCGTCGGTTTCGAAGACGTACCATGCAGTCCATTGATTTCGAGCAGCAGAGTGGGTATAAGCAAAACCATCGCCCTCAAAATGCGCATGGCGGACAAGGGACGAATGGCGTGGCGCTGGACGGCGTGTCTCACAGTCGCGTGCATCGCTTCAGCCTCAGCATCCGCCCAGAACACGGTGGTGGGTAAGTACAACGGCCCAGGCGGATGCGCCTCCAGCAGCTGTCACGGCAGCATCCAGCCGAAACAGATCACACGTGTTGCGCAGAACGAGTACACCATCTGGGCTGGGCAAGACAAGCATGCGCGCGCTTACCAGGTGCTGTCGAATGACATATCCATCCGCATTGGAAGGATTCTGAACCTGAAGTTACCTCCCAACCAGAATCAGAAGTGTCTGGCTTGCCATGCGCTCTCGGTCTCCCCGGAGATGCGCGCTCAGAGCTTCGACATCAGTGACGGCGTTAGCTGTGAGAATTGTCATGGTCCGGCGGCAGGTTGGCTGGGGACGCACACGGTCAAGGATTGGGAGATGCGAACCGCCGACCAGAAGGCGCAGCTCGGGATGCACGATCTGCGTGACCTGGCGATCCGCAGCCACACTTGTCTTCATTGCCACGTTGGGACTGAAGAGCAATCCGTCGATCACCAGATGATCGCCGCCGGACATCCTGACTTGACCTTCGAGCTGAATCTATTCAGCGCCGTGATGCCGAAACACTGGAAGGACTCCGCCGACATTCCCTGGTTCGGAATCAAAGAGTGGGCGGTGGGTCAGGGCATGCAGTTGAGGGACAGCCTGCAGCGCTTCGCGCGCCGCGCTCGGAGTGCCACCTGGCCGGAATATTCCGAACTCGATTGCTTTGCCTGCCACCACAGCTTGACCGCCCCCAAAGATAGCTGGCGTCAGGAAATTGGCTATGCCGGCCGCACGCCGGGCGTCCCCGCGTGGAATGCTGCGCGATTCGTGGTATTTCGTTATGCCGCGGCGGAAACTGATGCGGCCACCTCCGGCAAGCTCGAATCCGAGATGACTACGCTCTTCGGGTTGATGGGACAGCTCAACGGTGACCGCGAACAAATCGCGGCTTCAGCCGAGCGCGCCACCGGCCTCGCTCATTCTCTCACTGGAGCCTTGAACAGCCGCACCTACGATCAAGCCTTCACGCTGCGAGTCATGCGGAAAATTGCTGCCGATTCCAGCGCCATCTCCCAGCAGGGACAGCGCGCCGCCGGGCAGGCTGCGATGTCTCTGGACTCGTTGTTCGCTGTCTACAAGCAGAATGCTAAGAACCTCGACGGGGCTGAGATTAAAGTCGCGATCAACGGACTCTTTCAGCAGCTCGACGATCCGTCGGCCTACAACGCACCTCGCTTTGCGGCACAGATGCAAAAGGTGAGCGCGCTCTTGTCCGCGGAAAAGGGAAGCCCCTAACCATGGATCCGGAACGGCAGCGCCTGACCGAGCCCTCCGCCGAAATGGTCGCGCCCTGGCGCAAGTGGGGGCCATATGTCTGCGAACGTTCCTGGGGAAGTGTGCGCGAGGACTACAGTCCGGATGGTTGTGCCTGGGAATTCCTGACTCACGACATGGCGCGCAGTAAGGCGTACCGCTGGGGCGAAGACGGCATCGCTGGGATTTGCGACCGTTATCAGCTGCTTATCTTTGCGCTGGCTCTCTGGAATGGCCGCGACCCAATCCTCAAAGAACGCATGTTTGGACTCTCCGGTAACGAGGGCAGCCACGGAGAAGACGTCAAGGAATACTGGTTCTATCTCGACAACACGCCCACGCACAGCTACATGCGGATGCTCTACAAGTATCCGCAGCGGGGATTTCCGTACACGCAGTTGTTAGAGGAAAATCGCCGACGATGGGGACAGGTCGGAGCCCCTGAGTATGAACTGCTGGATACTGGAATCTTCGACGATAACCGCTACTTCGATGTGTTCGTCGAATATGCGAAGGCGGGTCCAGAAGACATCTGCGTTCGAATCGAGGCCTTTAACCGGGGCCCGGAAGCTGCCGAGTTGCATTTGCCGCCTCATCTGTGGTTCCGCAACACGTGGGCTTGGACCGATCCCGCAGGCAGCGAGCCTCTGATTGCCCTTGATCGCGCTGCCAACTACATCACGTTGGCTGCAGATGATTTCCAGGCAGCCGCGCTGCACAACCTGCAATTCCCATATTCCCTGGGACGCCGCTACCTCTATGCTCCGGCAGCCGGGGAACCGCTCTTCACCGACAACGAAAGCAATGCAGAGCGCCTCTACCAATGTGCAAGCCGTAAGCGCTATGTGAAAGACGCGTTTCATCGCCACATCGTTAACGGAGAGGACTGCGTGAATCCGGCGCAGTCAGGGACCAAGGCGTGTGTTCGTTACAAATATTCTGTCTCGGCGGGAAAATCGGTTGTCCTTCGCCTGCGATTGACGCCAGAGCACATGGACCGGCCCCTGGACGACGTGGATAAGATCGTCACGCAAAGAAAAAATGAAGCCCATGAGTTCTACGCCATCCTGCATTCACCCAAGGCCACCGCGGAAGAGAAGGAAATTCAGCGGCAGGCGCTGGCGGGAATGCTGTGGAGCAAACAGATTTATTTGTGGGACGTGAACTTGTGGCTGGAAGGCGACAATCCTAAACTGCCGCCACCCGAATCGCGCAAGCGGATGCGCAATATTCACTGGCGGCATGTGAACTCGATGCGCATTCTTTCCATGCCCGACAAATGGGAATTCCCGTGGTTCGCGGCCTGGGACTTGGCGTTCCAGTGCATCAGCCTGGCATTGGTTGATCCAGATTTTGCCAAGGAGAATCTGTGGGTGCTGCTGTTTGAGCAGTTCCAACATCCTAACGGACAAATTCCAGCGTATGAGTGGGAATTCTCTGATTTGAATCCGCCGATGCACGCCTGGGCCTGCTGGCGCGTGTACCAGACCGAGAAGCAGCGTACCGGCAAAGGGGACACCGAGTTTCTGGAAAAGTGTCTGCACAAGCTGCTGATGAACTTTGCTTGGTGGGTCAATCGTGTGGACAGCCAGGGCAATAACGTCTTCGAAGGCGGCTTCCTCGGTCTGGACAACATCGCCGTCGTAGATCGTGGAGAGCGCTTTCCCGGCGGCGCCATTCTGGAACAAGCCGATGCAACCGGATGGATGGGTTTTTTCTGTTTATACCTGATGCGCATCGCGCTGGAGTTAGCCAAGCAGAACCCGGTGTACGAAGGCGTAGCGACCAAGTTCTTCGAACACTTCATCTACATCGGGGCGGCCATGAAAAAGATGGGTGGCCGCGAATACCAGTTGTGGGACGAGAAGGAAGGGTTTTTTTACGACGTGCTCCGTTATCCCAACGGAGAATTTCATAAGTTCCGGCTGCGTTCGCTGGTCGGCCTGATTCCACTCTATGGAATTGAAGTGCTCGACCGCGAGGAACTCAAAGCTTACCCCAGTTTTTTGAGAGACGTGGAATGGTTCATCCAGAACCGGCCCGATCTGGTGGGCGATGCCTGCTATGCGGTGGACGACGGTCGTAAACGCTATGTCCTTTCCATCGCCGATCCGAACCAGTTCAAGCGGTTGCTGGAGCGCATTGCGGATCCGGGAGAGTTTTTCTCGCCCTACGGTATCCGCAGCCTATCGAAATATCACCAAAGCCATCCCTTCAAGTTTGGAGACCGCACTCTGGGGTATGAGCCCGGCGAAGCTGAAGTAAAACTTAAAGGAGGGAACTCCAACTGGCGCGGCCCGGTGTGGTTTCCGACCTCGTACTTACTGATCCACTCCTTCTTGCGATTCAGCGATGCGCTGGGTCCACAGTTCTCCGTGCAGATACCCGGGAGTGGCGGGAAGCCGGTGACACCCTCTGCGATCGCGGAAGAAACCGCCAACCGTATGATTTCAATTTTCAAGCGAGGTCAAGATGGCAAGCGTCCCTGCTTCCGCGGCTACCGTAAATTCCAGGAAGATCCGCACTGGCGTGAGTGTCTGCTCTTCAATGAGTACTACCATGGCGACACGGGCATGGGCTTGGGCGCGAGCCATCAGACAGGTTGGACGGGATTGGTCGCGAATCTGATCGACGAATGGCGCCGGTGAGCGGACCCCTAAGAGGCATCTGATTCTAGAACGTGCGCAATCACTAAACGGTGTGCTCACAACCTCATTCCTTCCTGTGCTTTTGGGTAGAGCAGCGCTTCAGGGCTGCATTTGAAAGCCTGCTCTTCAAACCGGCTTTAGCCGCTGAAGGTGCGGCCTTGCCCTCGTCCTGTTCTAGTTCCCCCGGAGTCGATGCATACGGGCCTCAGGGGCTGAAGCCCAATTCGGAAACAACGCCTAGAATGCAGCGCTGAAAGCGCTGCTCCACCCACGTCAGAACTGCAATCGATTTAGGCGCTCTTTTTGCTCCGAAACGCCTTCTCAATGAGCGTATAGCGTGCCGCTCCGATGATTCCCGCATCGTCGTTGAGCACGATCGTGACTGGCATTTCCTTGAGCAGCGAAACCATCCGGCCCTTGTCCAGGAAAGATTGCATGAAGATTGGATCCTTCATCCTAGACACATTCTTCGCGGCCACGCTGCCTCCGACATAAATGCCCCCGGTGGACAAGAAGTTCAGCGCCACATTTCCGGTCTCAGCCCCATAAATGCTCACGAAAAGAGTCATGGTCTGGTCGCAAATTGCAGCCTTGCCTTCCGCCGCAAGTTGCGAGATCAGAGCCGGAGGATCCTGTGCCGCTGCGATCTGATCTTTGAGCCATTGGGGCTCTTCAACTTTACGTGTCTCACTGAGAAAGTCGTAGATGTTCTTGATCCCCGGCCCGGAAAGAAGTCGCTCGCAGCTGATGCGCCCATACTTCTTCTGGAGATAACTTAATAGCTCCATTTCCAGCGCGTTCCGGGGTGCGAAGTCGGAGTGTCCACCCTCGCAGCCGAAGGGATGATGCCGAAAGCCATCCCAATAAAGGCCTGCAACGCCGAGCCCGGTGCGGGCGGAGATGACCGCTCGATTTCCCTCCGCATCCTCGGAGCCTTCGTTCAGCGTGACGAAATCTTTGGAGTCGAGCCCATCGATTCCGTAGGCATAGGCTTCGAGATCATTGATCATCCCCACCGAATCGAGTTTCAACTGCTTGGCCAGATCACGGGAATCAATCACCCAGGGCAGATTGGAAATCTTGCTCTGCCCGCGTCTCACCGGCCCGGCCACGCCGAAGCATGCCCGGTGCACGGCGATCCCTTCCGTTTTGATGAAAGCCGCGATGATCTCGGACAGGCCGCTGTGCTCCTGACTCATGTAGGTCTTGTCGACCACTAGCTGGAGCCGACTGCCTGCCGTCTCGAATGCGGCCAGCCGCGTACGAGTTGCGCCGATCTCTCCTGCGAGAATCATGCTTCTATTTTCCTCCATTGCCGTTCGTCGCGCTCCAGCAGCTCGTCGGCAGCCTTCGGCCCCCAGCTACCGGCGGCATAGTTGGGAAATTTGCGGGGCGGCAGAGCCGTCCAGACGTCCAGTATGGGATCCACGACGCTCCAGCCCGCTTCGACCATGTCGGCGCGCTGAAACAGGGTCGCGTCTCCGATCATGCAGTCATAGAGCAGAACCTCGTAACCGGTGTGGGCGTCCGCTCCAAAATACTTGGAATATTCGAAACTCATGTCCACAGATCCAACGCGCAATATCGCGCCCGGAATCTTCGCGCCAAAGCTCAAGGAAATCCCTTCCACAGGTTGGATCTGCATGACCAGCGTGTTCGTGTGCAGTTTGTGAAACGCAGAGTGTCGGAACAACTCGAAAGGAGTGCTCTTGAACTGAATCGTGATCTCCGTGTGTCGCTTGGCCAGTCGCTTAGCCGTCCGCAAATAGAATGGCACTCCCGCCCACCGCCAGTTGTCTACGATCAACTTCATTGCCACGTAAGTCTCTGTCCTCGAGTCGGGAGAAACCCCAGCCTCCGTCCGATAGCCCGGTACTCTCTCGCCTCCGAGTTCGCCCTCGCCGTATTGGCCCCGTACTGTCCGATTCAGGACATCGTCGGAATCCAGCGGCTGAATCGCATGCAGAACTTTGGCTTGCTCATCGCGAACAGCGTCCGCCTGAAATGATGCCGGCGACTCCATGGCAGTCAGACTGAGAAGCTGCATCAGATGGTTGGGAACCATATCCCGCAGCGTGCCGGCGGTATCGAAGTATCCGCCGCGCTGCTCCACGCCGACGGTCTCAGCATTTGTGATTTGCACGTGATCGATGTAACGCCGGTTCCAGATGGGCTCGAAGATGGCATTGTCGAACCGGAATACCATAATGTTCTGGACGGTTTCTTTTCCCAGGTAGTGATCGATGCGATAAATCTGATTTTCCTTCAGTACGCTCTTTATCTCCCTGTTCAAAGCCTTGGCCGAGTCCAGATCGTTTCCGAAAGACTTCTAGATCCCCCCGCGCCGGACCCGCCCGTTTCCCTGGCTGTACCAGCCGGCTTGTCCCCACTGCCTTACCA
>JACXTT010008743.1_pt1 | contig 13984 bp, 14 predicted proteins | sample 9270951 | NCBI WGS metagenome assembly JACXTT01 (sample SAMN15532306, study PRJNA645909) | rock metagenome | isolation source: weathered quartz diorite | place: Puerto Rico | collected 2017-06-21 | reverse complement strand
CCAAAATACTTCCTCGGCGGAAACATTCCCCTCCGCAACAATTCCGCTCCGCAGCGCCGCCGAATCTCTTCGCTCCAGTGCACCCAGTTCATTTCGCTAAGCCCCAGGAAATGCCGCGCCGTCTCATACGGCGCCATGCCGAGGTAATACAACCGGAACATCACCATGCGCGACGCTCGCTCCGGCTCGTCCAGCGCCGCTTGCCCCGCCAATGCAAAGTCCGACACCCACTCGTTCAAGCGCGCTCGCACATCCGGCCGCCACAAGAACTTCCCCGCCTTCTCGAGCTGCAGCGCGGAAACGCCGCGCTTCGTCTCCAGCACTTCCCTCGCACCGCGATACACTTCCCAGCAGACGTCAAACGCAAGCTCCGGCTTCACGCCCATCGCACCCTCCGCGATTCGATCGTTCCTCTCTTGCCGACTGCAAACCGCAACTCGCTGCCGCCTGCCGTTCAGCAGACAATCCTCGGCGGGGAAAAATCCTCCGCTGCGGGTGCAAGCATGCCTTCGCTTTGTTCTACCCCGCTCGTCGCAGCCTCAACTACCCTTGCCCGCTTCCGCATCACTCTCCTTCTCCTCGTCAGCCGGTATTCCCAGACCGCCCCATGGCCATCCTCCACGTCAGCTCCGGCACGCACGCGCTTTTCCAGTTCGTAGTTCCCAAACTGCGGCTTCTTCAAGTGCCGCAACTGCGCCGAAATGCTCGCCGCGGGATACCGCGTCATCGCCCCCAGTTCCGCCAGCGTCAGCCACGCTCCGCACTCATTCGCGCTGAGCATCACGTCTCGAAGCACTTCCCTCTGCGTTCGCACCCGCCGCCAGCCCGTTTTCCGCTTCCGTTCCCTCCGCATGCGTCCTCCTCATTCCTGCGGCCTCGTTTCGCCGTCCAGGAAATCTTCGTCGCCTGCCATCCCCGCTTCCTCATCGCGGCACTGCGGTTCGTCCGGCGGCGCCGTCCGGTCCGGGTCTTCGTAGTCCCCCGCGCAGGCGCTGCACGCCCTCCAGGAACGTGTGTACTCAGTTCCAACTAGTCCCTCGCGTTTTCCACAATTTTCCACAGCCTCGTACCATGTATTTACCGCTTGACTAGTCTTACCGTATCTCTACTATTCACGCATTTGTTCCTTCACTGAGGAGGAACGCTGTGCCCAGCCACTACGTTCAACCGCCGTGGGAATTCCTGTTGTCTGCTTCGCGCAATAGCCTTCAGTCCTACGAACTCTCGCGCTTGAGTCACGCCGCGAACCTTCGCAAGGAGATGGCTGCCCTTCTGGATCAGTGGATTGAGGAGACTTCGGCGGCCATGCTTGCGCGATGGCTGATGGAGCATCGCGAGCGCGAAGCCGCTGCGCCGCCGATCGAAAACGAGCGGCGCGAAGGAGGTCATTCTGTGTCCGATAATATTTTCCCGGATGCGGCGCGCGCGCGGCATGCTCCGCGCGCCACTACTTGAAGAAACGGGCGCAGTCCCCCGCCGCCACGCCGGATTTAGCGATTTGTCGCCGAAAGAGTTCGCTCTCCAGAAGGAGCGGAGAGGTGTGTGCCGCCGGGCCTGCAAAACTTGGTTTTCTTCTGCCGCTCGCAAGAAGACGCCGCGGCTCGCGCACCAGTGCGCTCGCCCGGCGTCTTTTTCTACGTTCATTTGCGCTTCCCGCATCCCCTTCTCCCACGTCGGCGCGCGACGAGTTGCGACGCGCGCCGACTTCTGTCTTTGAAACTTTCTATGGGTTATAGGACACGGCCAAGCACACCACGACACTTGAGGGAAACACACGAACGTGATTTTCTAAACGGACAGAAAGAAAAACTTACTTCTTCGGCGGATTAGCGAGCGGCGGACTTTTTCGGCAAAATATCTTTTTCGAGCATTTGTTCTTTGCGGTACACCAGCGCGTTGATGTCATACGGCGCCAATTCAAATCCGTGCCCATGCGTAATCGCGTCGGTCGGGCAAGCTTCCACGCAATAACCGCAGAAAATGCACCGCGAATAATCAATGTTGTAGACGGAAGCGTAGCGCTCGCCGGCGGAAATCCGGTTTGCGTCGGTGTTCTCGGCTGCCTCGATGTAAATGCAATTCGCCGGGCACGCCGCTGCGCAAAGAAAGCATCCGACACACTTTTCTAGCCCGTTTTCGTCGCGGTGGAGCACATGAATTCCGCGGTAGCGCGGCTGAAAATGCACCGGCTCGTGCGGATAGTTCTCCGTGACCGTCTTCCGGAATATGTTTTTGAAGGTCACGCTGAAGCCTTTCACCATCGTGGTGAAAGTCGCGAATACTTCGCCGAGCGGATTTCCCATGCACGTGAGTTTAACAGAGGGGCTACAGGCGGGCAAATTTCATGCGCTTTGCGAGGCTGTCATTTTTCGCTTCAAAGCCTCGATAATCTGCTTCCCGTGGAATCGTCCATTTTCAATGAAAATTTCGCTCGTATGCCGGCCGCCGATCACCACACCCGCCAAATGCAGTCCTGGCACATTGCTCTCGAGTGAATTTGCAACCAACGCTGGTTTCTTGGTTTGCGGATCGAGCTTCACTCCAAAGCTTTCGATGAACTCATAGTCCGGATGGTATCCCGTCAGCGCAAACACCTGCCGCGCGGGCAAACGCTTTTCACCGCCGCCATTCTGCACGATCACTTCGTCGCGCGTAATTTTCTTCACTTGCGTATCGAAGAGCGCCGACACTTGCCCCGCTTTGATCCGGTTTTCAATATCCGGCCGCACCCAATACTTAATCGTCTTGCCCAATTCCGCGTCACGGTGCACCAACGTCACTCGCGCGCCGTTGCGATACAAATCCAGGGCCGCCTCCGCCGCTGAATTCTTTCCACCCACAACCACCACATCCTGATCCCAAAACTCATGGGGCTCCGTGTAATAATGCGAAACGTGCGGCAACTCCTCTCCCGGTACGCCAATCAGATTCGGCAAATCGTAATATCCCGTTGCGATGATCACTTTTTTGCTGTTGTACTTCTGCTCGATTCCCTTTTCCGTTTTCGTGACAACAGTAAAATTTCCGTCGCTTCCTTCCAGCCGCAACACCGTTTCGTATAGCCGCAATTCGAGCCTGTAATGCTCTGCCGCCTTCCGGTAATATTTGAGTGCCTCCGTGCGTGTTGGCTTTTCCGCCGCGCATACCAGCGGCAAGTCGCCGATTTCCAGCAATTCCGGCGTCGTAAAGAAATACATGTTCACGGGATAGTGGTAGATCGAATTGCAAAGGCAGCCTTTATCAATCACGAGCGGCTTCATTCCCGCCCGCACCGCTTCAATCGCGCACGCAAGGCCGGTCGGGCCCGCGCCAACACAAATCACGTCATAATTCGCCATAGATTTCAGTTTGCCGTGACCGTTTTCGATTTGCAAATCTGCGTTTCGTGGCACAGCCATTCCTGGCTGTGCAGGAATGCGGAAGAAGAAGGCCCTACTGCAGCGTGCCTTCTGTTAAAATTTCATCTAGGCTCTTTTGAAATTCCGCCAGTTCCTGCAAACGCTCCGGCGTTGCTTCCACTTCATGCTGTTTGAACACAAACACATCCCGTTCCCCCCGCTTTACCCGCACTCCGAATTTTCCATCCACCAACAATGAAGCCGGAGCCAACACTCGAAGCCCTCCGCCGTCCACAGGCGCAAGCACTGCGGCACACTCCCCGCGCCGCAAGCACAGTGCGCTCTCATACGGCGGAATCGCAATCGGCCGAAAGCCCGCCTCAAACAGGCGTTTCATCACCTGCATCTGTCGTTCGCTCAATTCCCTCATGGATTCGTAGAGGCAGCTTTATGCCGCCATCTTCTTCTTGGTTTCGCTCTTGTATTGGCCGATCTTTAGATCGGTGCCTTTACGCTTCCTTCTTGTCCCTACGCCGCCGTTGAATCCGCTTCCGATTCCCCCGCTCCTTCAAGCTGCGCCAAAATTTCCCGCAAGGTCGAAATCAATTCATTCCGCGAGACATGGCTCTTCTTAAACTGAATCCGGAACTTGAACGATTCATTCTGTGGCTCAAAGTGAAAAATAAACGGCTGCGCCCGGTGCGGACCGCCCTGCTCTTCCTTGCGCTCCCGCCGCGCTTCATCTCGCGTCAATCCGCCCTGCAAAATCCGGTGGAACATCTCCGCCATTTTCTTTTCGGTCGGCTGCCGCGCAATTTGCAAAAGCAGCGACTTCGACGTTACGCCGTGCTCGAGGCACTTCTTCCGCAGTGCATCCGGTATATTCCGCAGCGAAAGCGTCTCTGTCACGGAGGAACGCGCCCGCCCGATCTTCTTTGCAATGTCCTCATGCGTGTATTCAAACTGCGTCGCGAGGCCATACAGCCCGTCCGCTTCTTCAAACGGCGTCAAATCCTTACGCTGAATATTTTCAATTAGCGCAATTTCCAGGGTCTCCGCATCATCGGCCATTTTTTCGATGCACGGCAACTCGCGCAAACCCGCCGCGCGCGCAGAGTGGTATCTGCGCTCGCCGGAAATGATGTAGTAGCACTCTTCGCGCGGCATGTACCGCACCAGCAGCGGCTCCAACACGCCTTTTTCGCGGATGGATTCCGTCAGCTCCGTCAAATCTCCCAGCGATTTGCGCGGCTGCTCCGGATTCGGGCGAATCTGATCCACTCGGATCATTCGTCCGACCGCTGCGCCGCTGAAGCTTGTTAGTTGTTCTACATAATGCGCGTCATGCCGCATCTTCAGCGCGACGGGCAGTCCTATTCTCTTCGACACGATGCATTACCTCCGCTGCAAGCTTTTTGTATTCCATCGCGCCCGGTGACTTCGGCGCGTACGTAAAAATCGTTTCTTTGTACGCAGGGCTCTCTTCCAGCCGCACGTTTTTGGTAATTTTCGTCTTGAACAGCACTTCCCCGAACACGCTGCGAATCTGCCCGTGCGTGTCCTTCGAAATATTCGTCCGCTTGTCGTACAGCGTGATGACCACGCCCAGCACTTTCAAATTCGGATTCGGCCGTGCGCGAATTCTTTCGTACGTCTCCAGCAAATCGTCCGTGCCCTCAATCGCAAAATACGCCGCCTGAATCGGCACCAGCAAATGCGTCGCGCTCACCAGCGCGTTCACCGTCAAAATTCCCAGCGACGGCGGCGTATCCAGCACAACGTAATCATAATCCTTCAAAATCGGCGCCATCGCATCCTTCAAACGGTACGGCGCGTCAAACTGCCCCGCCAAAACTTGTTCAAGTTTCGCCAGCGCCAGCCGCCCCGGCCCCAAAAACAGATTCGAATCCTTCGTCGGCTTGATCACGCTCGCCATCGAAGCGCGCGTATCGCTCAGCACTTCAAACATCGAACTCGAAATTTCCCCGGAATCGTAAAACGCGATTGTTGAATTTGCCTGTGGATCTAAATCAATGAGGAGAGTTTTTCTGCCGCGATTGGCGATAGCTGCCGAGAGATTGATTGCCGTTGTTGTTTTTCCGACTCCGCCTTTTTGATTCGCTACCGTGATGATGGCGGTCATTCGATTCTTCCTCCGTCGGTCATCCCCGATCCTATTTCAGGGACGCCTTCGCGTCGCGCCGCCGCGCTCCAGCAACCGCAATGCAAGATATTGTTGCCGTTCGTACAGTACCCCCTAGAGCTAGCTTAACTGTACGTTCGCAACCGATTGTAACGCAAGGGAAAAGTGACCGCCGCTCTTAAGAAGCCGGTGGAAAACTGCCCGCCCTCTCAGGCGGTCATCCCGAGCGGAGCCCGCCGCTTTTGCGGGCACAGTCGAGGGATCTGATTTTTCTTTCTCTGGCTTTGTGTACGGGCTGCGCCTTGCCGCGCCCTTCTTACAACACTCTTTGCAACATATGCCGGAAGCTAACAGTAATACCGGCCGTCACTGCTTAACTTGACTTGTCATTCCGAGCGAAAGGCTGGCTGGCCGGTTTCGCCAGCCTGAAGTCGAGGGATCTCTCTTCAATTGTTCCGTTATTGATGCTGCTTGTAGGGACGGGTCTTTAGACCTGTGTTTTAGGCTTTTTTCCCTAAAACTCTACTCCCCAAAAACCTTCCGGCGGCTCCTGTAGCTCCAGTCCAAGTTCCCATCCTGCCCGGCCTTCGTGCCCGCGCCAGATCAGCACGGCTTCGCTCACGAGCCCGGTCACCTTGTTCACCAGCCGCATCTTCTGCCCAACCGCAAATCCCTGCGGCACAACCGCCATGCACCCCTTCGGGCTCACGTCCATCGTTACGCCGGCTTCCCGGTGCAGCTCCCCACCTTCCATCCATTCCACCATCACCGGCACCCGCGAATTCACCCGCACTACTGCCCGATGATGCTGCATCCGCGCCTCGAAACTCGCATTCGGTCCAGTTAACACACTCTGCTCCAGTCCTCAGTTCCGCCCCGGCGGACTTCTGCCATACGTTTCCCGCTTGCCCCAGCCTAGGGACGCTGTCCGAAAGGGTCAATGGAACTCCCGTCCTTCCCCTCCGTACCAGTAAACGCAAAAAGGGGCGCGATTCCTCGCACCCCTTTCCGATTTCATACCTAATGAGCTAGCCCTAATTCTGGTCGTCTTCCTCCAAAGGTCGAATGAACCCAAACAAGCCGTGGCCCTCGTCTCCGATGCCGGCCGTAAACAACAAGTGCTTCCTATTCCCCGACGGCCCTCCTGAAGCAAACTTCAAGGCCCAAAGCCCATTAATCGTGAGCGGCAGACCCAAAGTGTCTTTGAGCCCGCCCACAGACATTCCCCCGCCTGGGAATTCAAACGCATTGATCCGCCCATCTCCAAAATTTCCTACGAGCAATTTATGACCGAATTGCCCGAAACCCGCCGGCGCCAAAGCCAGCCCCCACGGCGAATTCAAAGCTCCATTCGAAGCAAAGCGCGATTTCCACGTGCCATCGGTTCCGAAAACATCAATAAATCCGTTTCCCGGCCCCGCCACGTCGTCATGTTTTTCGTCATTCTGCAAAGCGAACGTAACGTACAAGTCCCCATTGATATTCTGAATTCCGAATGGCGCAAATCCCGCCGGCACGTTCGCGTCTGTAAACGATTTTTTCAAAGTGAAAGTCGCGTCGTATATCTCCACAACACCGTCATGGAAATTCGTCGCGTAAATGAACGGTTGCCCGCCGTTCGTTCCCGTCGCCAGGCCTTTGTAGACGGCTCCTGCTCCCGAATTGTTCACCGCGAGGATGGCATTGTGCAAATCTACGGCCGGGCTCCATCCGCTGATCGTCCCGTCTTCCGTCGCAAAGATAAAAAGCGACGGCCCGGATTTTCCATTCGCGGAAACTACAAATCCTTGCGTGGCGTTTGCGACCAAACCCGTCGGCGTGGCCGGCGTATCGGCGCTCACACGTGGAATTTGCACAACCAACGGCGCGGCAGGCGACGGTGCAGGAGTGCCATCACCCAGATACAACGTCGAAGTCCCCGTCCCATTGTTCGCGATCCACACGGGACTCTTATCAAAAAATGCCATGCCCCACGCATTCACTACGTGCGAATCTGCGCGCAGCGCTACGCCAGGAATATCGGACACGAGGTTCACTCTTTTGAATTCCTGCGCAAACGTGGGAATTGCACTGGAATGAAATGCTGCGGCGAGCAGCAGGCAAAAAACTACTCTTGAAAGCAAACAATTCTTCTCCATTTGGAATTCTCCTTCGAGTACTTGCGCACCCACCGGGTTGACTGGTTACTTGGTTCGATGCGTACAAATGGATCGGAGTTCGCCGCGCATTCGAAATGCAAACGAAAAAATGCAAACACGAAAAAGATTGCATTTACCTGACGAGATACTGCGCCGCGCTGGCTGCTTCTTGGAAGACGGCTGATGACGCTTCCGTACCAGTAAATGCAAAAAAAAAGGCGCGATTTCTCGCACCCCCTCTTCGGTCCTGCTATTTCTCTCGGAGTACTTACACAAAATTGTGTAGGTCTGCTGTACGACGAATTTACACAGCCAACTACAGGATTTACCTGAGGCGAAATTACTCGTTAATTTCGTACCAGAGTACCGCCTGGTACTTCCACAGCGTTACTCGCAGAGGTTACGTTCCTCAGAGGCCTCTGGAAAATCGTTTCCGTTAAGCCGCTTGCCTGGCTTGAATCGGCAAGTAGTTAAGGCAGCGCTCTAAGCTTTACCTTGGCCTTCGCACCCATAGCTCCACTTTTCTGAAACGGTTCCCCTCTTTGTGTCACTACTAGGAAACCGTCTATTTCATTTCCTTGCCAAGTTTCCATCTTGCGCCCGGGGGGACGAATCGATCGAGCTTTTTCGCATATGAGGTAGTTCCCATGAGTCAGCCAATTACAGCGCGTGCCACGGCCAAGGTCTTACTCGCTGTGGCTTTATCGGCCTTGCTCACGGAAGCCCAAACACAAGGAATGAAGGACTTCGGTGACCGCTTCGAAGGCACCAACTTCAAGAAAAACGCCTTGGAAGACTTCACCATTGTCGCAATTCACCGGGACTTTGTGCCTTTCTCGAAAAACGACAACCTGCAAGTCCGTTTCTTCCTTCCCAACCTGCCTAAAGATCCCGGCAGAAAGGTCTTCGTACAGGCCATAGAGCTTCAAGATTCGTTCCACTATTACATGCAAACAAAGAATGGCGTCTGGAAGGAAGGTTCATGGAACACCTTTAGCCATTGGCCAACAAAAGACGTCATCGATCCCCTCGGGATTCACTCGGACAACATGGGCGTAGTCGCGCAATACCGCATAGCCAATCAACGCCCGGTATTCCTCCCCGTCGACGTCTATCCTGTTGGCAAGCAGGTTTCGAAACGCACTTATACCATTCACTTCGTCACTGGCCAGGACTTGCAATCCATGGAAATCGCCGTGACCAACTCACGCGGTCTTCCCATAAAGCTCCATCAGCCCATGCCCAAGTGCAACAAATCCTTCAACCCAAACTGCAAGCTTTACGCCGCCAGCAGTACCCAGGCAATCGATCTTGATCTTTCCTCCGAACCCGAAGGCGAGTACCAACTAAAACTCACCGGCCACGTTCCCGGTACGTCGGCGCCGACCTCACTTGACTTGACTCTTTATCACCATCCCTAAGTAACGAGCTGCGCCGTGAGCGAAACAAAACCATTCCGGCCCTGGGTTGCGTGGACGATCGGCAGCATCTGGCTCGGTACCGCAATCCTCATTCTTGTTTCCACCCGTATCCATCCGCCTACCACGGCGAATGCTTCCCTGAGCGTCAGAGGAGTGTCCTTCCGCACCAATGCGAGGCACATTTTGGGGGTCAGCGATGAAGAGCAACTGCTCATTACCGGTGTTGATACGCTGCAAATTCAACTCGGCTCTCCCCAGACCGTCTATTCCGGAAATTCTCAGTTTCGCGCTGCAACCGTAAATGTGAAGGGCGATTCTTCCGCCACGTGTTCTTTCTATCTGGTCAGGAGCAGCGGCGTCGAGCTTAGTGGGCCTTCCGTTATCTCTCTTGGTGTTCCCGAAACCCCAGGGGAAAAATCATTTCATCTGAAGGTTCATGGCTCTATTAGCGGCAATCTTACCAGTCAGCCGCGGCAGCACGGTCTGATTCCCGGCCTGATGTGTACTCGTGTCCAAGTCAACGGCGCGCCTGCTTCGAACATGGAAGTCCGTTTTTCCCTGGCCGGGGGTGATTCCGCATTCTTTGTCACTCATTCCGATGCCAGGCTCGATTTCGATTTGAATTCCCAGTCGCAAATTGGCGATACGCAAATTCCCATCTTTCAGCAGGTACGTTTTTCGGACATTGATCCTCTAACTTCAGAAGAGAAAACGGTCCTGCTCAAGCCTCCCTCCGGTTACAAGAACGAGGTCTCCTTCGAAAAACTCGACAAGATCGTCAGCCTCGATGACGCCGACCTTTTGATCATTGTTCCCCGTAGCGACTTCTATCTCCGCCGTTTCCTGGTCAAGGACGGCATACAGCTCAGCATGCATGGAACGGTTAGCGATGTCCGCGCCGGCGCCGGTGCGAGCGACTTGCAAACCCGCATGCCTTCGCTTGCGGACCAGTTGGACAACAAGAAGCGATTGTTCGGCTTGATTCCTGCCCTGGCGACTTTGATTCTCGGCATCCTGGAAAAACTGGGGATTTTGCAGCGAGACCAAAAAGGGGAATGAAAAGGGAATGATGCGCGGAATCAAAATCAAACCATTGCTTGGTCTTGCGGCTCTGCTCGCTCTGCCTCTTGTCTCTTCGGCCGTCGCGCAGTCTGGTTTGGATGACGAGCGTTCTCTCATTGTCAAACTCCGCATCCACCGGCCCCAACAATCCGACGAAACTGCGGCCGCACTTCTGGTTGGCAGAGATGAGCGCGTCGCCTATTTCATCACCGCCTACCATGCTTTGGGTCCCAACTCGCAGGGCGTGAATCCCAGTTCCGTTGACATTCAGTTTTACGCGTCTCCGCAGAGCCTGCCGGCGTCCATTTTCGAAAGTTATGATGGCGTGCTTGATCTGGGCGTGGTCTTTCTTCCGGTCAAGAACCTTCCGGCCAAGCTTCCCCGAATCGCGAAAGCCAACCCTGCGGCTGACGCACAAATTCGAATCATCGGTCATCCCTCCGCCGGCGGCTGGAGCGTGTGGTCCGGCATCGTTCAGAACGAAAACGCAACGAATAACGATCCACGCCATTTTTGTACGAACAAAGACGAGTCCCTTAGTGACGGATATTCCGGCGCCCCCGTCTTTGATTCCCAGGGCCGCTTTCTCGGCATGCATGTCGAAACGCAACAAAGCTATGGTGTCTCTGCAAAGAGCGGTGACATCTTCGCGCAGCTTGCCGCGTGGCGCATTCCTACGAACAATTTCACAACCACGGTGGATGGCACGCTAGACAGCGCTCAGCAGGACCGCGAAGCCATAAACCGCCTTCTCGATTCGTACCAGGATTTGTACGGTCGAAGGGATGCGGCCCATCTTTGGAATCTCTGGCCTGACGCTCCGCCACAAACAAAACGGGCGATTGAAAACTATTTCCACAACGCCCGCTCGCTCACCAGAAGAGTCTCTGATCGCAACATTGATCTCAAGACTTCGCGGGCGACTGTAACTGGCCGCTGTCTGGACGAATTTACGCCCATTAATGGGAGTTCGTTGAAGTCGGACGATCCCATTACTCTCGAAATGGAGAAGCGAAATAACAACTGGATTATCGTCTCGGTGAAGTAATCGGCTTTCGCTACCTACCGGCTCTCCCACGGCAAGGATCATGCGGATTCGTTCTAGGTTGCAGATTCGGGATCCCGGTCAGTTTGAAAAGTCACGATGCTCTTTGCATTCCGCAGAAAGGAAGTTCTCAATGCTGAAGCACTTCATGTTCGTTGTCTTGTTCTTCCTCTCCCTTACTTCAACAACATTGCGCGCCCAAGGAATCTGTTCTCAATCCCAAGCCAGCAACAAACTCATTTGTTTGATTCCGAATATCTACGGGGCGAGCGGGCTCGAACTCGACGCCAACGGCCACCAGGGTCATTTCGCTCAGAGCATTGACAATACCGCTGTTGCTTTGAACGATGCGGTGGGGATTCAATCCGCAACGTTGCCCTTCGCTTCGCCGTCATCAGGTTTAACGTTTACATGGGATCCGCTAACAAAAACTTTTGCATCCTCAACGGATAGTCTCGGGCCAATCTTGGGCGAACGCGCGGAGACCATCGGTCGTTACAGGCTTTCCGTGGGCATGGGCTACCAGTATTTTGGCTTCGACAAGCTGGATGGAGTACGCCTCAACAACCTTCCCGCCGTGTTCACTCACCAGGACGACTTCATCGACGGCGACGCAACTTCGGCTTCTCCTTGCACAATTACTGCTCCGAATGGCAGCCCTCAAAACACTCTGGGTTGTGGGTACGTTAGGGATGTAGTCGCCACAAACAGTCGTATCAATTTGAAGATTCACCAATTCACGACATTCATCACATTTGGTCTCACGAATCGCATTGATCTCTCCGCAGCTATCCCCATTGAAAACGTGCGAATGGGCGTGTCCTCCGACGCAACAATTGTAAGCAACTCCAACAGCGGCGATCACCAATTCCTAACTAGAGCGGATTGTCCATTTCCTTGCCTGACCAGCTCTTTCTCCGGCTCTCGCAACGTTTCCGGCATCGGTGACATTACCCTGCGCGTAAAAGCCACGGCCTGGAAGGGTGAGCGAGCAGCAGTCGCCCTTGGAATGGACATTCGGGTTCCCAGTGGCGATGAACAGAATTTCCTCGGCGCTGGTGCCGTGGGCGTGCGCCCTTTTGCCGTTTGGTCTTACCGCGCCAGGGTTTCCCCTCATGTCGTCGTTGGCTATCAAACCAATGGCAAGACATTGCTTGGAGGGGATGTCAGCAATGGCGTGAAGGACAAGCTTCCCAGCGAATTCACGTACTCCGCCGGTGCGGACGTACGGCTGGCAAAGTGGATTACGGCCGCATTCGATTTGACGGGCCAGCAGGTCTTTGAAGTGCATCGCGTCTCGCTCAATCCTGATTTCCATGACCTTGGGCCATGTCTGCCCCTCGGTCTGAGCCCGGGTGATCCAGGCTATTGTACCGATGCCGGTATCCCCAACAAGTACTCAACTCTCACGCAGTTCACAGGCTCTTTCAATATTTCAAATGCCTCCGTAGGCATTCGAATTAAGCCGATTGCCGGACTTTTGATTACCGGAAACGCGCTGATCCGCCTCAACGATGGCGGCTTACATACATCGACGGCCACGCCGCTTGTCGGCATTTCCTACACGTTCTAGCGAAGCGGGCCCTCTGCGCGAAACGCTCGACCGCGACTTTCGTTCATCGCCTGCAGTGGTCGATTTTCAAATCGGTGCCGTTTCAGTCGTAGCGGCTGTCTTCTGCATGCCCGTCGTGGTGGGAGTCAGCCTCACGTCTTGTCATCCCGAGCGAAGTCGAGGGATCCCTCTTCGATCGTTCCTACCGCACAATCTCGTCCAACAACGAATCCTTGCCCGCCGGCTTCTTCCGGTTTTTGGGATCTTCCAAATAATCCTGCAACTCCAGTCGCAGGTTACCGGGATTCGTCGCAAAGCCCATCGCCGTCTCAAAATCCACCACACCTTCGCGGATGAACTTGTCCAGTTCCCCGTCGAAGTGCTGCATGCCTTCCGTCGAGCCGTCGCGCATGGCGTCGAGCAGCGTCTTTCCTTCGCTTTCGCCCTTTTCCACGTATTCGCGCGTGCGCATCGTGGATTTCAGCACTTCCACCGCGGCGATTCTTCCCTTCCCCTCTTTCTTCGGGATCAAGCGCTGCGACACGATGAATCGGAACGCCTTGCCGAGCCGCGTGCGAATCGCCTGCTGGTCCGCCAGCGGAAACACGCCGACGATGCGCTCGACTGTTTTCGACGCATCAATCGTGTGCAGCGTGGACATCACCAGGTGGCCCGTCTCCGAAGCTTCCAGCGCGATTTCAATCGTTTCCCGGTCGCGCATTTCGCCGACCAGAATCACTTTGGGCGCCTGCCGCAACGCCGCGCGCAGCGCCAGCGAAAACGTCGGCGTATCGCTGTGCAATTCGCGCTGATGAATCGTCGCTTTTTTGTGCCGGTGCAAAAACTCGATTGGGTCTTCGATGGTCAGGATGTGATAGGCCTTCTCCGAATTCATCTTGTCTAGAATCGCCGCCAGCGTGGACGATTTCCCCGAACCGGTCGGGCCCGTCACCAGCACGATGCCGTTGCGCAGCTCCACAATCTCCTGCAGCACCACCGGCAGTTTCAAATCGTCGAAGCTCGGGATGTTGTCCGGAATTACACGCATCACGATCGCGTTTGTGCCGCGCTGCCGGAAAATGTTTACGCGAAAGCGCCCCACGCCGTTGATCGCGTAAGAGAGATCCGCCGACCCTTCCTTTTCCAGCTTCTGCGCTGGAATTTCATTCTTGCCGATAAGCTCGTTCGCGATGTGCTTCGTGTCGAAATGCGTTAGCATCTCGAGCCCTTTGAACTTTAGTTCGACGAGTTGCCCGCTGATTTCCACTTGCGGCGCCCGCCCGGG
>JACXTT010008742.1_pt1 | contig 13984 bp, 11 predicted proteins | sample 9270951 | NCBI WGS metagenome assembly JACXTT01 (sample SAMN15532306, study PRJNA645909) | rock metagenome | isolation source: weathered quartz diorite | place: Puerto Rico | collected 2017-06-21 | reverse complement strand
AGCCCCTACAGCTGGTTTCCCTTAGCGTTGGGATCCGTATTTTTGATACTGGAAAATGAGTATCCCAAGACCGGTTTGGTATTGGGCTGGATGTCTACATATTTACTGATTTCCGCGTCTCCGTCTCAACCGTTGATCCACTTCGTGTATTGCTCGGCTTTTCTTGTTACATCCTATGCCGTCATTCATCGACGAGAGATAGTCAAACTCAAAGTACCTTTCCGGAATGTTGTCATTTTAGGCGTCGGGAGCATTCTTTTAACATCTGCAATACTCGTCCCGACATTTCTGTTTGCCAGGACCGATATGCTTCGATGGACCGAGGGAGGCGACACAGTCGGAGATCAGCGAATTCCATTTCAAGGCTTCCTTACCGGGCAAACGAAGGTAAGGGAGTTAGCTAAGGTTTTATTTCCGCTGAATATCGATCAAGTCTCGGGCGATTCGTACTTAGGTATCCTGCCGGTTTTTCTCGCTCTTTTTGCTGTTTTCAAGTGGAAACAAAACTGGATCGTCGGAACTCTGTTCGTCGCCGCATTGTATGCAGTCCTGTCATCTACCGGTTCCAACCTTGGCGTTGCATATATCAATTACATGATTCCGCTCTGGAATACGATTCGTGAACCATCCCGGCATTTATATATTTTTGCTCTTGGCGCCTGCACGTTAGCCGCGTTCGGATTTGAATATCTGACGGTATCGGAAAGCTTCTGCGCCTTCAAGTTGCGAAAGCACATTTATGTACTAAGCGCGTTTTTAATCCTTTTGTGTTCGAGTTATTGGATTCGCCAGGAATACCCCACGTTGATCGCCGATTCCACGTTGCTGTTGTCCTTCGCTGTCTTTTTAGCTGTCCTCTGCGCCGGGCGCTTCCTGCCACGAATGAGAGGTTTATTGCACGGGCTAATGGCTGTGACGGCTTTATACCCCGCGGTTTGTTATTCACCTTTGATCCCAACGATTCAAGATGGCGATTACTTTATCGAGGAAAACCTCCGCTCACATCGCGTCCTCGAGGAACTGGCAAAGATAGACGATATTCAGAATTATCGGTTCATCGTTTCCGACAAGTGGTTCAGTTCACAATATTGGTCGATGAATGCCATCTACTATGGACTGCGCACCTTCGAAGCGTTCATGAATCCTCTGCCGGCGACACAAGCACGGGAGATGTCCACGGCACTGACCGTTCCGCGATATTCCCGGTTGCTCGGCGCTAAATATTACGTGAGCTGTATCGATCGGTTGCCGATGCGAGGACGTGGGCAGAATGATATCGAGTGGCCGGCAGGTGGGCCGAATCAAATCACACTGATAAACCCGAAAAACGGACGACCTCAGACTTTGGACGTTGGACTACACGATCGGCTTGCCCAACTTACCTACCATGAAGGTTGGGTCCCGCTTAATGCACTTGGACACCTCTATACGGTTATTAACTTCGGTGGTGGCCAAATGTTTGTTGATTCCGATCGGGCCAATCAGGCAGCGCCTCTCAATGTCATCCTCGGAGGGTCGTGGTCTCCATCACAGGTCGAAGCTCTTCCGCGATTTCTAGCCGAGAATCCGGCAGTTACGGGCGGCTTAGATTTTCCCGCCGGCGGGACAGCGTCGGATTCTTCTTCCAGCTTTGCCGCTCCCATTCCGGCTGGTTACTTTTTTGTACGACAAGTCGAAGGATGCAGGCTTTATTCCGCGCCCGATGCGAGACCTTACTACTTCCTATCCACTGAAATCGACGAATACACGAATGCCCAAGAATTTCTCGGCCGCATTGCGCGAAGCGATAGCGATTTAAGCAGAGTATCGGTCCCACGTCATGACGCGGAAAGGATTTCCCATTGGGTCAGCGATACGAAAGATCCCTTGAGATTCGAAGCGCTCCGAGAAAAGCATTCAACAAACGCTTTCGATGTCGACTTAAGGGCAAACCGCCGATCGCTGCTGATTCTGAACGAGTACTTTCGCAATGAGTGGGAAGTCACAATCAATGGGGAGAGGCAAAAGCCATTGAAGGTGAATCTCAATCAAATTGCAGTTTTGTTGCCGGCGGGTACAAGTCAGGTTCACTTTGAGTATCGGCCTCGGTTGTTTCTTGGCCTGTGGTACATGCAAAAGATGGCTTTAGGAATTCTGTCCGCCGGCTCTATTGGAATGCTGATTTTAGCGTGAGTCAGATCGCGACGTGATTAAATGACCAGCTCAATTTCATGAAATCGCTGACCGAAGTAGTCAATCGCATATTAGGCCACGCTGGGTTGCACCTTAGTCGCGACTCGTCCTTTAAAGGGTTGCGGTCCGCGTTGGGGCGTGCGGAGATCGAAGTGGAGGCATTACGAAGCGCTCTCGAGCGGGAGCTCAAAAAGAGTGAGCACGAGAGGCTGTTGAGGTTATCCAAAGAGCGATGGAGTGCTGACGAGCCCGATCCCGGCCTGACGTGGGGCGTTCCGATGCCGGGCGACGAATTCGTCCGGTTTGTTTTGCGTCACGTCCGGATGACCGATGCATCCACGATTGTCGAGATCGGGCCAGGCTATGGAAGGATTCTTAGCGCATTCTTAAACCATGGCGTTCCGTTCCGCCGGTATATCGGCTTGGAAATCTCCGGAGCGCGCGTCAATCGTCTTTCCAAGCAGTTTCAGGACAGACGCATAGAATTTCGCGAAGCGGACATCTTAACTGGCGTTGAACTCAACGCCACCGCCGACCTGACGGTGAGTTCTGCTGTTTTCGAGCATCTTTACCCTGATTTTAGTCGGGCGATTGAAGCCATATCAGGCTTCACCCGTGCCGCCGGAGCCACAGTCATCGATTTCGTGCGCGATGAAAGTGACCTCAGCAAGTCCGCATCGTGGTTCGAAAATGAAACCACCTATATTCGTGTCTATTCGGAAAATGAACTGAAGAATTTGTTTGAGAAAAGCGGATTCACGGTAGACCAATTCGACAGGATCTCCTTCGGTCTGGATATCAACAATCGGGAAATCACCAGAACTATCGTTTTCGCAAGAAAGGGTGACCCCGCGGGAATCTCAATCGAATCACTACCAGATTCAGTTTCCCTGCCTTCCGAGGTGAAGCCGTTCGATTCCTTCGTGCATCGGAGTCCGGCGCCGGCACACGACCGCGCAATCGATCCTCCGGTGAAGCCCCGTTTCCGGACCAGCTTCGGTGGACTCTGGACCGATCTGGACTCGGCCGAAGCTGTTCTCGCCGGGAAGGTTGCTATCGGCGAGATCTTACCCGCAGAGGCACAGTTGGTAAGTGAATGGATTCGGAACGGATTCGCAATTTCTGCGGGGTGCGGTCAGCGTCGCCGGAATCGACTCCGCACTGGTGGATTTTGAGCGGGCGTACGATGGCGTGCTTGGTTGCAAGATGTCGTTCTGGGATAACGATGGATTTCACATCGAGGAAGCCAGCCGCACGTACTTGCGAAAGGGCGATGCAAAGTTGCTGGACTTACACAACGTTTCAGAGGCGGTGCAACGGATCATATTCGCCGACTCGATCAGCCGTTTTCTTCACATCCTTTTTCAAAGACCTGCTCTCGCGTTTCAGTCACTGGGGTTCTATTACGGTTCACAGCAAAATTTGCATCAGGACGCCGCCTTTGTACGAGTGAGTTCGCCGTTGGAATTCGTAGCTTCCTGGATTGCATTGGAGGATATACAGCCCGGATCAGGGGAACTCGAGTATTATCCTGGCAGCCATCTCTTGCCCACCCATATGTTTGCGAACAAGCATATCTGGGTTGAGTACGACGATCCAGAACTCAAGCATTTTCACGAAGACTTACATAAGTTAGCCAAAGAGACGGGCCTGTCAATACAGCGGTTCCTCGCCAAGAAAGGCGATGTCTTCATTTGGGCTCCCGGGTTGATCCATGGAGGTAGCCCGGTATCGGATCCCAACCTAACGCGCAAAAGCCTGGTAACTCACTATTGTCCCGCAGATCAACAACCCATGTTCGTGTATAAAGGTGGTCTTCGAAAACGCAAATCGTTGTCCGGTCACTATGTCATTGCCAACCCATGGGAACTGCGGAACATGTGAGCCTTCGTAAGCGATCCAATGCTGTGTGGAGCGTAAGCACGATAGCGCGACGCCTCAATAGGCTTCTGCCTCAGCTTGAATTTCCTTTTGAGTGGCTTGCGGTGATCCTTTTCGCGGTGCTGGTTTGTGTAAATTACTATCCGGTTTTTTTCGGACGGATACCACTCCCGCGCGACATCATTTTGCAGTTTCCTCCCTGGTCGTCCCATCCCAAACCGCCTGACGTCCAGAGAATCGCCGATATCGGCGACATCGTGGCGGCATTCTATCCTTTTCGAACTTTGGCCGGGCGAGCGATCGATGCGGGAACGCTGCCGTTATGGAATCCCTACATGATGTCCGGTACGGCGTTCGTAGGCAATGCTCAATCGGCTGTGTTTTACCCTTTGAACCTCCTTATCTATGTTCTGCCGCTTCCAACGGCATGGACGCTTCTTTTGATGTTGCGAATGTTGTTAGCAGGGCTTTTTATGACCTTGCTGGTTCGAAGTGTTGGCGGATCAAAGACCGGATCTCTTCTTTCCGGCATTCTTTTCGCATCATGCGGCTTCTTGACGGCGTGGCAGGGACAACCAATGACGGATAGTGCGATCTGGCTGCCGCTGATCTGCTTTTCGGTTCATCGTCTGCACTCGGATCGGTCCGCCTTTTCTATTGGCCTTACTGCAATTGCGTTTGCAATGCCCGTTCTGGCGGGTCACCCTGAAACCGCAGCACATTTAACGCTGGCTGGGATTGTTACCGCGTTCGTTTTGTGGTTGTGGCCTTATCAACGAACTAGACGTGGTTTTGATGTTAGCTTCCTGCTGGGGTTCGTCGTGGCAGGAGTCCTGGCGCTCGGCTTGGCGTCAATACAGATATTGCCGACTCTCGAATGGATCGGCCAGTTGGGTGATCTATTACAGGGAACGTGGCCGACATGGCGACCGCATCAGATCTATGGACTCGTTTCCCGAGATGTTGTGGCAAGCCCGAACTCCGCTGGTCTGATCGTGCCGGAGGCTGCCGCGTATGTTGGAATGATCACATTGTTGGCGGCAGCGTTGGCGCCCTTGCATCAGGCCAAAAGGTCAGTTGTTCTCTTCGCGCTTTTAACATTTCTCGCGGGATCGGTGGCCTACAGTATCGAGCCCGTTCGTTCGATCGCGCTGTATTTGCCTGTCATTAAGGGAATCAAGAACCACCGCCTCATTCTAGTCATGACATTTGGGTTGTGCGGTCTGGCCGGTGTTGGTATTTCCTCGCTTGAACAAGCCATGATTCGGACAATCCGGCAAAAGCGATGGGCGTTCCTTCTGCTGTCTGTCGCATTCCTGTTGAGTCTTCTTCTGGTTCAGCGATTGCAAATGGACACTCCCGCCGACGTTGAATTTATGCGGCAGCCGTCGTTTTCAGCCATCCTTCTGGTCTTGAGTGCGGTTCCGATCGTCTGGCGGCTCAGCGGAGGAATTTCGGGTAGAGCGTTTTCGATGGCGATCTGCACCGTCGCTTGCTTCGACGTGCTGACTTTCGGCCATGGTTACACCGGCTTCACACGCGTTGCCGACATATTCCCCGCCTCGCCCGTTTTTGATTTTCTGGTTAAGAATGCCGATCCCGGACAATTTCGTGTGGCGTCCGTGGGCCTTTCGTATCCATCCAATTCTCCTTTGATGTATGGTTTGTCCGCGGCGGACGGCTACGACGGTGCTCCCCAGCGCATGCGATTGTTCTGCTCCGATTTGGGGGACCAGAGCGCATTCGTCGTCTCCTTTACGGAGCAAGGCATTGTTCAGGCGAATGACCGCCGATTCGATCTGCTGAACATTAAATATCTCGTCGCGACACCCTACTCGGCGAATTTCGGTTTGTTATCGAATCGCGAGAACTTGGTGAAGGTCTTCGACGCCGATGGCACAGTAATTTTCGAAAACAAATCGGTACTGCCCCGAGCTTTTGCCGTTCCGGCGACCGGGATAGAAGTTCTTAATGATTTTTCCTCACAACTTCTGAGACTTCGGGACTCCAGCTTCAATCCCGAGCGAGCGGTGATTCTACCGTCGAAACCTTCGTCGCTCCGTATTGCTGAGGGCGAAGCAAACAGTACCCCGTTTGAAACTCACGTGGAGATCACGGACAGTCAAATCAATGGGCTGACAACGCATTCGCGAGTGTCGCAAAACGCCATACTCATTGTCGGTCAAACCTACTTTCCCGGCTGGAAAGCCACAGTGGATGGCAAGAGTGTCGAGGTCTTTCCAGCCGACTTGGCCCTCACGGGAGTGCCAATTCCATCTGGAGATCACGAGGTACACCTTTTTACTGGCCGTCCAGTTTTAAAACCGGGGCGGGGCTTACCCTGGTTTCAACACTACTAGTCCTCGTGTTGGGAATCGTGTATTGCTCGCAGGCAAAGAGATAAAAATCTGTGCTCCGCAGACTAGCCTGTCTCATTTCAGTGGTAGTGCGGACATGATAAACGGATGATCCGGTAAGAGGCGTTTTGGGCAATCGGCATGGCATCCGCCAAGCTAAATTGATCCCTCAATGTTTCATACGTTGCTGAAGGGAGGATCAAGTGCCGGTAGCCGCGAGAACAAAGTTGTTGGGCCAGGCCGCGCTGGTCCTCGACGTATTCAACCAATCCTGCCTGTAGATAATCTTCTATCTTTCTCTGAACTCTCAGTTCGTCTTGTGAACTGGTAAGGAACACGACCTTCCGATCAGCGTAAAAAGGACCGGCGTTGATTGCGTCGCCGAAGCCGTAGGAAAAAAGTACGTCATCTGGGGCTGATCTCGCTTTGAAGTCTTGGGCAATCTGCTTTAGATCGGGATCGCCATGGAGATACCAATGATCGTCTCTCCACAAAGATCTCATTTGAATGAGAAAGGCTCCCAGCAACACCATTGCGACAATCCGACCGGACTTGCCCGTGAGCGGAAGTTTTGAGACGAGGAGGGCAGAGGAAACCGCCATCGCCGGAAATGCGGGAGTGATATACCACGCCATCCGCGTGTCGAAACTGGTGAATACGACAAAAATAAACAATACGTATATCAGCAGTAGAAGTGATTCGCGGTTTTTCCGAACGGCCAGCCCAATCAGCAAAGGCAAAGATACGAGAAATAAAAACAAGTGGACTGGATCGTTAGCGTAGAGAATCCGAAGGTAAAAAGTAGGCGACGAGCGATGGGCGGTTACTAAAACGTCTGTCGTCGTATGAGAGATTGTACCGAGCAGATACTTTGTCACGAACGCGCTGCCATGACGCAGGTACTCCCAAATGTGCCAGGGAAGAGCCACGAGTAAGCCAGAGGCGATTACGGTTATGAAGGGCTTCGCTACCAGCGCCCTGGGATTTCCCTCCACCAGATGGAACACAACAATAACGACAAGCGGCGTGATGCCCACGACGCTTTTAGTCATGATGGCCAGACCAAAGCTAATGCCCGATAGAAAATAATATCTGGCAGTCATATCGCGACAAGCCCGTAGATAAAACAGCAGCGACAGGGACATATAGACAGTTAGAGGAATGTCCAACATCGCGCTTTGCGATAGCCGAAAATAATCGGGAAAAGAGATCAGCAGCGCAGAACTGAGGACGCCGACGCGAGGAGAATACAAGGCGCCGATAAAATAAACCACAGCGATACCGGCGATTCCATGAATCGCCGTCGACAGGCGCGAACTTAATTCGCCGATACCCAGCGTTTTGTAGAAAAAAGCGGTGAACCAGAAGTTCAACGGCGGCTTTCCTGAGAAGAAATATGGAATATCGAGCCACCGCATGGTGATCCAATCGCCGGTTTTTAGGATGGTTTTCGCAATCAACGCATACGTCGTGTCATCGAAAGCCGGAAGACTGCCGCTCGAAAGATTGTGCAAGATCGACACTGCAGCCACTGCAAGTAACAGGGCCAGGCCGTAATGCTCTTTCTGAATCTGGCTTCTCGACATAGGGGACAGGCCCAATCTATGCGACGACCCGTTTACCTCGTATGCGGTGTCCCTTTAGCACCGCGTAGCAGGCTGCGCAATTAAGGCAATCTCGGCAGCTTTTCAGTGAAATGCAGTTACCACCTCGAGCCGACTGCCGGGATATAGACCGGGCACGCGGCTTGAGGATTAATTCACCTGAATTTTAACAGCCCACGTCTTCTATGCGGCAAAACCACCGAAGTTCTATTCTTTTTAATTTCCGGCAAGCTGTTAAACTGTGACGCCATAGTGGCCTCGCAGGCCCATTGCCCCATGCTAAGAAAAACTCACAAGAAGCGCACTTCAATGGGAACCTTCTACGTTCGCTGCAAAGTTGAAAATCATGTGGATCGCTCTAAAGCGACTGTTGTTCCAAAACTGCTTGTGGATACCGGCACTGATTACACCTGGATACCCGCAAAATTGCTCGAAAAGATTGGCGTAGAACAAGAGAAAAAAAGACGTGCCGTTCTTGATGACCAATGGCCAGAGCATCACGCGAAGTGTAGGCTTCGCCATCATCCGCCTGGATAAGTACTTCACAATCGACGAAGTGGTATTTGCAGAAAAAGGGGATCTGCCGTTGCTGGGAGCGAGAACTCTCGAGGGACTAAATCTCACAGTAGACCCTAAACGCAAGAGATTGGTCGGGTCGGGTCCGCTGCTTGCGGCTTCAGCCGAGTGATGGCCCAGTCAATAGGTATCCCTTCACATCCTTGGATCTTCACATCCTTGGATTTTCTCATCCTTGACCTGTAAAGCACCCTAAACGAGATAGTAAACGGGGGTTTTGACGCATCTCGGTCGGTGGTTACAGCGATGGCTCGAGGGATTTTGCTTTTCCGTCGAGGGAAAAGAGAAATGCTTCGACGGATTCGGCGTTTCCGACGAAGGATTTGAGGAATGCCTCAAGGGATTTCGCTTTTCCGGCGAAGGAGGAGAGAAATGCGTCGAGGGATTTGGCCTTTCCGACGAAGGATTTGAGGAATGCCTCGAGGGATTTCGCTTTTCCGGCGAGGGAGGGGAGAAATGCGTCGAGGGATTTGGCGTTTGTGTCGAGGGATTTGATGGAACGCCTCGAGGGATTTCGCTTTTCCGAGGAGGGAAGAGAGAAATGCGTCAGGGGATTTGGCGTTTCCGACGAAGGATTTGAGAAATGCCTCGAGGGACTTCACTTTTCCGTCGAGGGAAAAGAGAAACGCTTCCAGGGATTTCACTTTTCCGTGGAGGCACTAGTGAAATCCCCCTAAGGATTCCGCTTTTTCCTCGTGCCGCACGACTGAAATCCGAACAAGTTTGCCCAAACTGGATAGTTTCGCCCCCAAAAAAGTGTTACAAATTGCCCATTTCAAGCGTTAAGTCATTGAGGGCAGCATATGTCGTCAGCGACAGTCCAGACGAAAAAAGGCGAAACGTTCAAGCAGGAGTTGGAGAAGCTCTATCGGGACAACTATCAACTGGTCTACCGGGCTGCATACAACGTGACGGGAAATCGAGAAGATGCGCAGGATGTTCTCCAGACCATCTTTGTAAGGCTTATCCGAGGGCAGCCACCCAAGGATTTCCTCAAGAATCCGAAAGGGTACTTGTATCGGGCGGCGGTTAATGAGGCGATAAGTACTCTTCGATCCCGAGAGCGCCTGAATCTGACAGAGGACGATGTGGATGCTATGGGAATCCAGGCGCCCGCCGATTCGAGCTTTGATGACGATATGAGGCGAAGACTCAAAATTGCCATATCCAAGCTCGAACCCGATGTGGCCGCGCTCCTGATCATCCGCTACGTTCAGGGATGCAGCTGCGATGAGATCGCCAGGATGTTCGGTAGAACACGCGCCGCAGTCGCGATGAGTCTGTTGCGCGCGCGGCGTCTGTTGAAGAAACGAATGCGCACTGCAGGAGAATCACGATGAAACGGAAGATGAGAATTAATCGAATCTTGGCCCGGTATATGCCGAGACCGCCGAGAGACGAGATCGAAGCCGCCGGACAGGCGGTTCTCGGGTCCCTGCGGGCTGAGCTGGAGAAACACGATACCTCGCTCCGGTCTTTACACGGAGACGGCTGGAATGCTCCGGCCGTGGATCAGAGCGAGCTTCAAATCCTGACTGTGCTCTCTCTGCTTGGTGGCCAAGCGAGGATCATGAGCATTGCCGAAACAGCGCCAGGAGCTTTTGGCAGAGCAATGGTTGTCGGGACACTAGTGAACCTGCAAAACCGTGGGCTGGTGACAACGCGGGAACACGCTTCAGCGCAGTCACCCAGCGGGGTGCGGCTGCTTTACGAGTTAACCGAGGAGGGCGAGCGCGCACTGGCCCGAGCTAAAGCCGAAGGAAAGAAATTACCGATTGCCTCGGAAGGCCGCCTTAAAGGCGGATGTACGGAAAGACCCAGTTAGAACTTCCTGACAGTTAGCCGAGAAGGCGCCGGCCGCTCTTCTCGGCAGATCCAACGACCTGTGTTTTCATGCGGCCGGACGTGTGTCTAAACCCAAACCGCGGGTAAATCCCGCAAATTGAAAGGAGTAAGTTATGACAGCAAAAGTGAAGAAGATTCATGCGCTTTTCGGTTTGACCAAGATTTCCGACGCCGAACTCGTACCGCTTCTCAACGGGTCTTTCGAGGGGTTGTCCGAGAATGCAACCCTCTATTCCAAACCGCCATTCGACCTGGCGGCCTACCAGGCTGGCATTAGAGCCTACGAAGGTGCGATTCCGGCAGCGCTCGACGGAAGCAGAACGGCCATCGCCCAGAAAAACAAACTCCGTGATGCCGTCGAGAAAATGTACGTCGAGCTCGCCCATTACGTTGAGGCGAACTGCAACAACGACATGGCGACGTTTCTGTTGTCCGGTTTCCAGCCAGCCACGAACACCAAAGCTTCGGCCCAGCCATTAGACCAGCCGACAATCGCCTCTGTGGGTGAGGGCCCTTTGACAGGTCAAGTGAAGGTGAAGATCGGCACCGTTTCCAAAGCCGTCGGCTACAAACTTCGTTACGCCCCTGTGCCGAATGGCGGTGGGATGCCCGCCTCGTGGACCGAGAAAACAGTCACTATGGTGAAGCCCATTGTTATCGAGAACCTGACGCCGGGAACAATATACACGTTCCAGGTTTGTGCCCTCGGCCGCTTGGGTTTTACGGATTGGAGTGCCCCTGTCCACCGTATGGCGATCTAACATGTTCAGCGTAAGCCGGCGAGAACATTCTGTACTCGCCGGCGCCGTATAGCTAAACCATCACTTTGTTTCGCGCCGTAGTCTCGCGTCGCGAACGCACGTCGAGTGCGACAATCGCCAACAGCACCACGATCGAGAGAGTCGTCAGGCCAAGCCCGATTCGAAAGCTCAGCGGTTGAAATACGAGCACCACTTCATGTACGCCTGCCGGTACAGGAATCCCGATTAACGCGACGTCCACAGGCACGATTTGCGACGGCCTGTGATCGATCATCGCCTTCCAGCCAGGGTAGTACATCTGACTGAAGATCAAAATCGCCGGGCTTGACGCTTCAGTCTTAATTGCAACCCTCCTAGCATCGGATTCCACGACCTTTGCTGATCCCGAGAAAGGATCCGACGCCGCATCGGGAACAGAAAACAACTGGGGTGCTTCGGAAACGGTTACCGACTTCATAGGATCGAATGCCGGACTTTTTAATCGATTTACCTCCTTAGTTAGGTCTCGAACGATCTCGACGCCCGAAGCTGAAACAACCCAGGCGCTAGGTAAAGCAGCCGGGTTTTCGAAAATAGCCACACTTCCGTTGTTGAAGGCTTGCACAAACCGGTTCGACTGCAAAAACCGCTTGAAGTCTGGCACAAACGCGGGCAGCAATACATACTTCACATTGAGAAGATCCAGTCTGCGATCCGTCCGCTCGAGGATGCGATCTGAAAGGAAGTTGATTCCATTCGAATTTCGATCGATAAGGTCTTCGACGAATGCACGCTGCCGGCCGCTTAGAGCGACCTCATAACCGTCCGCCGAACGCAATCCATACATCAGCGGCGCATTGGAAGAATAAGGCAGTCCAACCTGAATGATCCGGAACTGCGAATCATCCTGATGCAACAGGAAATCGAATGCAGGCGCAGGAGGAAAGATTTCGTCCCGGCTGGCGAAACCCATGTACCCAAATGCGAATGTTCCAAGGTCAAAGGCGGCGAAACTGCATACGACGAGTCCAAATACTTTTCCTCGCAGCCCACCCCACAGCTTCCATACGAGAACCAGGAGGCTCAAAATCAGCAGCGTCCTTGAAAATGAGGGACGGTGCATCACCTCGGCTTTGAACTTCGTTGCGAGCTGAACCTGGTGGTTCAAAATCAGCGTGAGCGTAAACATGGAACCAATGAGCGCGAGGGCAGCGAGCCGTTTTCGTTGCGTCCAGAAGATGCTTTCTTCCAAGACCGATATTCCCAACGCGCCCAACCCGGCAATTGCGAAATTTCCCACAAGCATTCTGTAATTCTTCAGCCCTCGAAAAACGGGAATATGGGATACGACCGTTTGCATCGGCTCGAAACCGTAGGCGATCGCTATCGCACAAACCGCAACAATGGAAAGGAAGACGCTGTACACCCTGGGCCGGTGGAGTACCGCCAATGGCGCAGCAACAATGCTGATCATCGCCATATACGCGGCGCCCTCCGGGATGTGGACGCCGGCTGAATTCGGGCTCCGTAAGATGTCCCGGGAGAGCCAACCTAACGCTTGGCTGGCAGGCAGCGAGGGCCAAACGCCGAACTCCTCGCCAAACTGCTTCAGCCACTCCAGCGTTGGGATTATCTGGATCGACGCCAGCCCTAGCGCAAGCACACCCACGACGGCGAACCCGAATATAAAGCGCAGAGCAAATCGCCGCGGGCTTGCGTCCGCAGCCCACAGGCACAACATTGCCGCCAGTGCTGTACCGGTCAGCGTGACATGTGCGGCGGTTTCCGGATGACCGGCAAGCACCGGCATGGCGAAACCCGCAGCGGCCATTGCGATCGCCGTTCCGGACACATTCTTGTGGAGCCGCTGGACGGCGTAGCAGACGAATGGCAGCCAGATCGCACTATCGGTCATCGGCTGTCCCTGCCATGCCGTCATGAAACCGCATGAAGCGAACACGATTCCTGCAAAGATGGATCCGGTTTTTGATCCGCCGATAGACCGGACAAATATCGCCATGAACACTGCCGACAGAAACATCCGCAACAGCAGGCAAGCCGTCCACGCCGCGGGCAGGGGTAAGATGTAGTAGAGAACGTTGGGCGGATAGAACAAAGAAGATTGCGCGTTTGCCAGGAACGGTTCTCCCGAGAGGAGCAATGGATTCCAGAGCGGCAGAACACCATGTTTCACGGATTGGGCGGCAAAGGCGCGTGTAGGGTAGAAAAAGGTGACGAGATCGCCGATATCGCCGTATGAGCGTATTGCCTGAGATGGAATCCTGCCGGCCCAGGTCGGGAATTGGAGAACCAAATCCCGCGGAAAAGGGATTTTACCGAACAGCACGGGAAAATAAAGAACGATGATGAATAACGCGAAAATGAAGGCTGCTGCTCGCCAAAAGGCGCGTTCTTTAGTCCCCATAGTCGCGGCCGATTGTAGTGGAAATGTCTGCTATTCGCGATAGAATCACGCCTCTCCCTCTGGGAGAGGGACGTTATGCTTTCAATCGTTATTCCTGTCTATGACGAAATTGAATCCTTGCCCGCTTTGACATCTTCCTTGGGCCGGGTGCTGACCGCGGGGCGCTACAAGCACGAAATCATCTTCGTCGATGACGGCAGTACCGACGGGACGTCCGATGTGCTCAAGCAGATGGCAAGCGAGAATCCAAACGTGAAGGTTCTCTTCTTTAGCCGCAATTTCGGCCATCAGGCGGCAATTACGGCAGGACTGGACTTTGCATCCGGCGATGCAATCGCTGTTATGGACGCCGATTTACAAGATCCCCCGGAACTGCTCCCCGAG
>JACXTT010008741.1_pt1 | contig 13986 bp, 17 predicted proteins | sample 9270951 | NCBI WGS metagenome assembly JACXTT01 (sample SAMN15532306, study PRJNA645909) | rock metagenome | isolation source: weathered quartz diorite | place: Puerto Rico | collected 2017-06-21 | reverse complement strand
GCGGTTGGATTGCCGGAATCAGCCAATGGTTTCATTTTTGTCTTCTCCGGTTTGCAGTCACCTCTATGAAAGGCATCCAACCCTTTTTTGAGGTCCGCGCCAAAAACGCTCCATCCGATTAAACCGACAATTACTAGTCGCATTTGCATCCGCCCTTTAGTTCAATTTGGCCGAGTCTTCAGCCAGCGGCCTGCGTCGTCCGCCGGACCGTCGCGTTGCGAGTTTACAACTAATTTTTGTTTTTTCTCGTCGCCAGCCAACGCCAAGGTGCGAGTTGAAGCGGGCATGCCGTGTGGAAAGGCCGGAAACGCCCTATGCACGAATCGATGGCGTGGACGACGACTGCCGGAAGCGTACTCCCCCTCGAAGTGAGTGTCAACCCACCGGCGAGATCGCGGTTGAGTGGCCATCGCGTCTTCCTAGGGGCCAGTGAAAAGGGTGGGAAACCCAGGGGAAACCCAGGGGAAACGCAGGGGGGAAACGCAGGGACGGGAAACGCAGGGACAGGCCCGTAATCTCGCTTTCACTCCGCGTTGTAAAGACGAAAGACTCTTGGCAGAATCCCCAGGCAGTTCGTCGGCCGCCCGCCTGCCGCGGACGTCAGACTGCGAACAGGGCCTTCCTAGCTGCTGTTGACTGCCTCCTACAGATGTGTTAACTTCTTTTGTTCAAGGCATTTCGCGGTTTTCCTTCAACCCACATGGAACAGACTCTTCGCGCGCTGGGCGAAATACTGCTGAAAGCCATCCCCACGTTCATTCTGGTGTTCGTTCTCTACCTGTACCTGGCGCGCGTGTTTTTCCGGCCGCTCGAGCAGGTTTTGCAGAAACGCCACGAAGCCACAGAAGGCGCGCGCAAGCTGGCCGCCGACAGCATGGAGAAAGCTGCCGCGAAGACAGCGGAGTACGAGGCTGCCCTGCGCGCGGCGCGAGGCGAGGTCTATCGCGAGCTGGACCAATGGCGGCGCGAGCTGCAGACCGAACGGGCCACGGCCATGGACCAGGCCCGCCGCGAGGCGGATGCCCGGATCGGTGAGGCAAAAGAAGAGCTGGCCGGGGAAGTAGCGAATCTGAAGCGCACTCTCGCCGGTGAGAGCGACGCGCTCGCCGCCCAGATCGCGGATTCCATACTGCGGCGGAGAGTGGCATGAGAGCGCCGGCTGGCTGCGCCGCGTTGGCTCTCTGGCTGATTTTCGGCCCGGCTCTGGTTACGGCGCAGGAACCGCCGGCCGAGAGTCAAGCTGCAGCCAAAAGCGAAGGTGCGGGCGAGGGCCCTTCCCCCTTATGGGCCTGGGCCAACTTTGTCATGCTGGCGGGAGCCCTGGGTTATATGGCCGTGAAGAAGGGCCGGCCGTGGTTTGCTTCGCGTTCGCAGGAGATTCGCAAGGGAATCGCCGAGGCTGAGGAGATCCGCGCCGAAGCTGAGGCTCGCGCCAGAGAGGTGGACCGCAAGCTCGCCGGACTACAGAGTGATATTGAAGCTCTGCGCGCTGACGCACATCGTGAACAGGGCGCGGAAGGGGAGCGCATCCGTAGCCAGGTTGCGGCCGATCTGGCCCGGATTAAGGAACACGCGGCGGGCGAAATCGAGGCAGCCGTTAAGGCCGCGCGCCTGGAATTGAAACGCTACGCGGCGCAGGTAGCCATCGACCTGGCCGAACAGAAGGTCCGCCGCCAGATGACGCCGGATGTGCAGACGGCCCTGGTAGAGAACTTTTCGCGCGATCTGGACCAAACGTCCACGGGCTCGCATCTGAGTAAATAAGCCGCATGATTTCCGCCGCCATCGCTTCCCGCTACGCGAGTGCTCTTGTGGACGTCGTCACTGGTCCTAAGGGAATGGACACGGCCCAGGTAACGCAGCAACTGCGGGCGTTCGAGGCATTGATGATAGGATCGCCCGCGCTCCGGCATGCTTTGGCATCTCCGGCCGTAGCGCCGGCACGGAAACGCTCCGTGGTGAGCAAACTGGCCGAACGCCTCGAACTGTCGAGGCTCGTGCGCAATTTTCTAATGGTATTGACCGACCACCGGCGCCTCGCTGCGCTCTCTCAGATCATCGATGCCTTCGATGTCCATCTCGACGAGCGTCTGGGATTTGTCCGCGCCGAGCTGCGCACGGCGCGCGAGCTGGATGAGCGACAGAAAACCACCCTGGTGGACCGGCTGTCAAAGTTTTCCGGCAAGAAGATCCGGCCGCGATTCGCGGTAGACCAGGAACTAATCGGCGGCGTGATAGCGCGCATCGGCTCGACGATATATGACGGATCGGTACGGGGGCAGTTGGATTCCCTGGCTCGACGTCTGGCGGCAGAGTAACGAACTATGGCTCAAATTCGAGCGGACGAAATAACCACCCTGCTGCGGCAGGAGATTGAAAATTACGAACGCGCTATCGACGTCAGCGAGACCGGCTCGGTGATCTCGGTGGGCGATGGCATTGCCCGCATTCACGGCCTCGAGAAGGTGATGGCGGGCGAACTGATCGAGTTCCCGCACGGCGTGTCGGGTATCGCCATGAACCTGGAAGAAGACCAGGTGGGCGCTGTGCTATTGGGCGATTACACGCACATCCGCGAGGGTGACGAGGTGCGGCGCACGTCACGCATCATGTCGATCCCGGTGGGCGAGGCCATGGTCGGCCGCGTGGTGGATGCACTGGGCCAGCCCATCGATGGCAAGGGACTCATCCAGACCACCAAGTTCAATGCCGTCGAGCGGCTGGCGCCCGGCGTGGTGGACCGCCAGCCGGTGAAGGAGCCGCTGCAGACCGGCCTGAAGGCCATCGACTCGATGATTCCCATCGGCCGCGGCCAGCGCGAGCTGGTCATTGGCGACCGGCAAACCGGCAAAACCGCCATCGCGCTCGACGCCATCATCAACCAGAAGGGCGGCGACATGATCTGTATCTACGTGGCGATCGGCCAGAAGCGATCGACCGTAGCGCAGGTTGTGAAGACCCTCGAAGACTCCGGCGCCATGGAGTACACCATCGTGGTTTCTGCCAGTGCTTCCGAACCCGCGCCCATGCAGTACCTGGCGCCTTATTCGGGATGCGCCATGGGCGAATACTTCCGCGACAGCGGGCGCCACGCGCTATGCATCTATGACGATCTTTCGAAACACGCCGCGGCCTACCGGGAAATCTCTCTGCTGCTGCGCCGTCCGCCGGGCCGCGAGGCGTATCCGGGCGACGTTTTCTTCCTCCACAGCCGCCTGCTCGAGCGCGCCGCCAAGCTCAACAACGAGAACGGGGGCGGGTCGCTCACGGCGCTGCCATTCATTGAAACGCAGGCGGGCGACATCTCGGCGTATATTCCCACTAACGTCATCTCGATCACCGATGGCCAGATCTACCTGCAGACCGATTTGTTCAACTCGAATGTCCGGCCCGCGGTCGACGTCGGTCTTTCAGTCAGCCGCGTAGGTGGTAATGCGCAGATCAAGGCCATGCGGCAGGTGGCGGGTACGCTGCGCCTGGAGTTGGCCCAGTACCGCAACCTGGCCGCGTTTGCCCAATTCGGATCCGATCTCGACAAGGCTTCGCAGGCCCAGCTCAACCGCGGCCGGCGTCTGGTCGAGATTCTGAAGCAAGCCCAGTTCCAGCCGTTGCCTGTGGAGAGACAGGTAGCCATCATCTTCGCTGGCACGGGCGGTTACCTGGACGACCTGCCGGTGGAGAGCTGCCGCAGGTTCGAACAGGGCCTTTACGCCTTTATCGACAACGCCCACCCTTCGATCTGGGCGCAGCTTCGGGAAAAGAAAGCGCTCGACGAAACGCTGCGTGCCGACCTGCAGAACGCTGTCAAAGAGTTCAAAGAGCGCTTTACCGCCGACGAAAAACAGGCCGCAACCGTCCATGCCTAGTTTGATCGACATCCGGCGCCGCATCCGGTCGGTGCGCAACACGCAGCAGATCACCAAGGCCATGAAGATGGTTTCGGCGGCCAAGCTGCGGCGCGCGCAGGACCGGGTCATCGCCGCGCGGCCCTATACCGCTTTGATGCGCAAGGTGCTGGCCAACCTGGCGGTGGCGGTGGGCGCCGACGACCGGTCGGCCTCCAACCCGCTGCTGGCGCAGCGCCCGGAACAGCACGTCCTCCTGCTTCTGTTCACCAGCGACAAGGGGTTGGCGGGCGCGTTCAACACCAATTTGATCAAGGCCGCGCAAAAGTTTCTGGAGGACCGCCGCAGCGCGGAGCTCGAGCTGGAAACGATCGGCCGCAAGGGCCGCGACTTCTTCCGGCGGCGCGGTGCGCGCATCGCCGCGGAGCACATCGGGATTCTGGGGAGGCCGCTCTATGAGGACGCGGCCGCTATCGCGCGCAAGGCCATCGAGCGCTTCCGCGCGGGCGAGATCGATGCAGTGTACGTGCTGAACAATGAATTCAAGAGCATGATCGCGCAGCGGCTTACGATCTCGCGCCTTTTGCCGGTGGAGATCCCGACGCAGGCCGAGGCGGTGGATTACATTTTCGAGCAGCCGCCCAACGAGATATTGGAGAGCATGCTGCCGCGATATGTGGAAACCGAAGTTTTCCGCTCGATGCTTGAAACCGCGGCCGCCGAACACGCCGCGCGCATGATGGCCATGGAAGCGGCGACATCGAATGCCGGCAAAGTGATCGACACCCTCACGCTCTACATGAACCGCGTGCGGCAGGCGAGCATCACCAAGGAAATCATCGAAGTAGTAAGTGGCGCCTCTGCCGCGGAGGAGTGAAGAAACAGATGTCGAGTGCTAGAGTTCAGGCTTGCCGCGCCCAGGCACGTGTGGCGATTCGGCGCAGAATCGGAGTCATAAAGTTATGGCAACAGCAACGCCCGTAATCGGCAAGGTCGTGCAGGTATCCGGCCCGGCCGTTGATTGTGAATTTCCCGAGGGGCAAATTCCCGAAGTTCACACCGCGATTCGCATCACCAGCGAAGGTTTCGACGTGCCGCAGCCCATCGATATCATCTGCGAAGCCCAGCAGCACATCGGCGAGGGGCGGGTGCGCACCATCGCGCTCAAACCGACCGAGGGCCTGGTGCGCGGCATGCGCGCCGAGAGTCTGGGGCATCCGGTGATGGTGCCGGTGGGCAAGGAAACGCTCGGCCGCGTGATCAACGTGATCGGCGAGCCCGTGGACAAGATGGGGCCCCTCAACGCCAAGCAGTATTATCCGATTCACCGCCAGGCGCCATCGTTCGAAGAGCAGTCCACCAAGCTCGAGATGTTCGAGACCGGTATCAAGGTCATCGACCTGATCGAGCCTTACCTGCGCGGCGGCAAGATCGGCTTGTTCGGCGGCGCGGGCGTCGGCAAGACGGTCATCATTCAGGAGTTGATCAACAACATTGCCATGAAGCATGGCGGCGTGTCGGTGTTCGCCGGTGTCGGCGAGCGCACGCGCGAGGGCAACGATCTCTGGCTGGAAATGCAGGAATCGGGCGTTATCGATCCGCACGACTATACGAAATCCAAGTGCGCGCTGGTTTATGGTCAGATGACCGAGCCGCCTGGGGCGCGCCTCCGTGTAGGCCTGACCGGCCTGACCGTTGCCGAATACTTCCGCGATGAGGAAGGGCAGGACGTGCTGCTCTTCATCGACAACATCTTTCGCTTCACGCAGGCGGGATCGGAGGTCTCGGCGCTGCTGGGCCGGATGCCGTCGGCCGTGGGATATCAGCCCAACCTGGCCACCGAAATGGGGGAACTGCAGGAGCGCATTACATCGACCAAGAAAGGCTCGATCACTTCCGTGCAGGCGATTTACGTTCCGGCTGACGACTACACGGATCCGGCGCCGGCCACGGCATTCGCGCACCTGGACGCCACCACCAACCTGTCGCGCGCGATCGTCGAGCTGGGAATTTATCCGGCGGTCGATCCGCTGGCTTCCACCTCGCGCATTCTCGATGCGCGCATCGTCGGCCAGGAGCATTACGACACGGCGCAATCCGTGAAGGGGGTCCTCCAGCGTTACAAGGATCTGCAGGACATCATCGCCATTCTAGGCATCGACGAGTTGTCGGACGAGGACAAGGAGAGCGTGGCGCGGGCGCGCAAGATCCAGCGTTTCCTCTCGCAACCGTTCCACGTCGCCGAGCAGTTTACCGGCATTCCCGGCCAGTATGTGAAGCTGGCGGACACCATTCGCGGCTTCAAGGAAATCGTGGAGGGCAAGCACGATGACATCCCCGAGCAGGCGTTTTACATGCAGGGCACGATCGAGGATGTATTGGAGCGCGCCAAGGCGATGAAAGCCGCGGCATAGCATGGCCGACGCGTTTCAGCTTGATGTGGCGACGCCCGAGCGGCTTATCGTCGAGGAAAGGGTCACCGAGGCGCAGATTCCAGCCCGCGGCGGTTATCTCGGCGTACTCCCGGGCCACGCCCCGCTCGTGGCGGAACTGCAAAGCGGCGTACTCAGCTATGTCGCTGCCGGACGGATTCGTTATCTCGCCATACACGGCGGTTTTGTTGAAGTGCTGCCGGACCACGTGCGCGTTCTGGCCGATCTGGGCGAGCGGGCCGAAGAGATCGACGTTGCGCGCGCGCAAGCAGCTTTGGAGCGGGCGAAGAAAACGATCGAAGAGCCGCACGTGAACGTCGATCCGGCTGCCGCGCTGGCCGAGATGCAGCGCGCCGAGGCCCGGCTCGAAGCCGCGGCAAAGCGATAACATCGCGGAGTACAATAGAAAGATTCGGGCCGTGGCGCAGCCTGGCTAGCGCGCTTGCTTGGGGTGCAAGAGGTCCCGGGTTCAAATCCCGGCGGCCCGACCAGCCAAATGAATCAGATACAAGAAAACCTAACGAGGAAACGGCCTGATTGTGACGTAGGTTGTGACGTAACCCTCTTCAGTTCAGCTTTTCGGGAGGTGGCTCTGCCCCCACTGGCGCAGCCTCCATCAGCCCGGTTTCCAGCTTGTTCAGTACCTCCCGCTTTGCCGCCATACGGACGTGGCTATAGTGCTCCATCATGGCGCGATCCAGATGACCGGCCAGGGCCATGATCGTGGCGTCTGAAGCACCCGCTTCTGCCATCTCGGTGATGGCTTGGTGGCGAAGGTCATGGAAGCGTAGACCCCGGAATGGCTCAGCCGCTCGTTTGCGGGCTTCCTCTGCGTCCTTTCCATCCTGCTCAGCGAGTTTTGCCCCTTGGTTGCCAGCACGCATAGCTGTTTCTTTGACCAGTGATCTCCAGGCTGTGCGCCACGTCTTCTGAGCTGTGTTTGGGTCGAATTTGTTTCTCTCGCAAAGCCAAAAAAACGAAGTGGTCCGGTTGGGTGGAGCCTATCAATTCGGCCCGCTGCCGAAGCCGTGCCAATGCCGGCATTGCATCTCCGTTGAGCGGTATTGCTCGGTGACTTGCTTTCGTCTTGCTTCGTTGGATAAAAATGTTTCGTTCAAACAGATCAACGTCCCGCTAGCGAAGGTGCTTTAATTCGATGCCTCGGCAAGTCGTGGAGACTGCCAATACCGCTGCACAATAAGCGACCATCCAACCGTCGTTTGAGGCCGCAGTTTCGAACAGAAGCTTCTTTTGATCCGCCGTTAGAACCTTTGCAATCAAGGTGGTGTTTTCCTTATCTCGCTGAACATCTTCCGCGACAATGCCCCAGATCTTCGCCTTTTTCATCATTTGCCGCAGAACACCGATCTTCATGTTGAGCGTTCTTCCGGTTATGCCGGTTGCACGCCGGGTGCGTTGATACGCTGTGATATCTTCAGCACGAACTCGGAGCAGGCACGTTTCACCGTGGTGAATGTTCGATGTTGTAACAACGACTCCGACGGGCCAACGATCACTACGTCAGACTGATCTTTCAACAAGAGCGGATGACCCGAGATGGGAACGCAAGGACCGGAGATTTTGAGAATGTGATACAGGGAGGTTGGCAAGCGAAAAGTGAAAAAGTAGTCTTTGCCGTCCTCAATCCAGGTGCCGATGAAGATATCGTCAGCCGAATCCACTTAGCTTCAACCCGACTGTCGTCGGGTAGCCCCTCGTGCTTTCCGTGGAAGAAATCGCGTTTGGCCTTACCGCGAATCAAGTAGGGCGATCACCAGGCCACTCCACTTCCAGCACCATTTCGCCGTCTGTGAATCCAGGTCACTGTCGGCACTCAGAAACTCGAACTGCACATCAACGTAGCGTTCGGACATTTGAATGTTTCCGCGATCTTATCACGTCATGGCCTCAAAAGGCGCGGAGCGGCAGAATTGGCAGGACCGCCGACAAAATGACCGTAAACGCACTTTTCAGACACTCCCCAGCCCATTGAGAACGCGACCGGAGCCGTCATGACATCTGGGAAACATTGACAGTCTGATCGAGCAGACGGAGAATTGACTTCCGGCAAACCGCATGCCCCGCCTGACACCCAAAACCGCGATGTGGCTCTGGTTGATCTTCGGCGGGATCTTTGCCGTGTTTGGAATTTCGACTTTCCTCAGCGCTCTTGACAGCACGGGGATGACCAGCACCGTCCGTTTTGGTGCGGCAGTGGTTGGCCTGGTAATAAGCGCATTCTACTTTCGCAATGCCTGGAAGGCTTACCGGGACACCAGAACGCCGAAGTAGCAACCGGACTCTGCAACGAATTCCAACCGATAGGGAAATCGGGGAATCCAAGCGCTCCTGCTGAGGCAGCAGCGTGATGCCACTACCTCATGCAAGAGGGCGGACGTGGCCTGCGGGGTGGCCAAAAGGGCCAGAGAGCCAGATAGACCACTATTGCCGATCGCCGGGATACACAAACCCCACGCCAGTCAGATCTCCCGGATAGAACCACCTCTTCACGGCTTCGGCGCCGCCACTTTGCCGCTCTTCAAATGTGATGAGCGTGTCGCCAGTTGGCTCCAGGCGGTAGGCGGGGATGGCCTCAATTGTTGCCACCAGTTTGCCCTGGTCTTCCGTGAAAATCTGCACGATGTGTCGATTTGATTGGCTGTCGCCGAGTTTGAAGACGTATGTGCCAGCCGATAGAACTTGGCTTGGTATTTGTACAGGCGCATTAAATGTTACCGTGGTTTCCTTGTCCCATTCGTCGGCTCTGGCCAATGGCAACATGGTGGTGCCTGCCAGGAGGGTTCCCACGCAGAACATCCTGAATTTGTAAGTCATCTCATCTCCTTGGTTGTTTTGCAGCGGCTTTAGCAATTGCCGCTACATATAGAGAGATGTTGCGGGGTACCAGCCAGGACCGTAAAAGGATTGTAAAGAAGCTTTTTTTAAGCAAGCGTTATGAAATTTCCAAATTATTTTGAATCGCACTGCGTTTGGCTCGGGAGGTGTAACTTTCTGGAAATCTTACTCACGGGCCGAAATCGTGATGCTGGTGAGCGTTCTTGCAGTTGCTGTGGCGATATCGAAGTTACCGATGCCGAGTCTGCTGCTTTCAGGCAACCGCGATGGTGGATCTAGTCTTTTCAGCCTATTGACAGCGCCACACCGCAGCCTGAACTGCAATCACCCTCGTCTATCACAATGCTATTCATGACTACAGGGACGGCAGAAAGCCGAAGGAGTGAACTGGCTCGGCCAGCGAATACCGTCTCCTGCTAGTTAGCTTGAGGCTTACTACCTCATGCAGGGGGCAAAGGGAATTTGGTTCGTTGTCGGCGATTTCGTACTGGCCACAATTTGCGCTGCGATGATCGACGCAGCACGTGTCATTACTGCTTTTCTCGGTCTCGCTATACCGAACGAGTCTGCCGACCTTGTGATAGCGCGGCCCTTTGCCTAACAGCCGCCATTTACGTAGTGTGTGGAAAGTACAGCCGATTTGTTCGGCAGCCTCTTTTTCATCGAGCATCCTGCTCATAGCATCTCCTCAAAATCGCTCTGCTTAATCGCAAAACGAAACTCGTTAGAACTCTCGAAATTTCAAACTGCCTATGCTGAAATATTCGAAACTTCCAACGTGAGTAGAAGCATGATGCTCGACTCTTCTGTGTTCGGAAAACTGCGTTCGTTATCTAACTACCGCTACTGAATACCTGATTCGCTGCCGAAATACAAGCGGGTTCTGTATGTCCGACATGCAACCGCCCCGAGGCGGGTTAAAAAAAACTCTCTATCGCCATGTAGTTCGAGTATAGCGCATGGCTGCAAGTGCTATTTATAAACGTGGTGCCATCATAAAGATGCGGGAAATGCGGTGTGTAACCATCGACCAATCAGCCTGGACGTGCTGGCGGAAATCCAGTGGGCCGGACCAAGAGAACAGGCTGGCGGCAGGTTAGGTTACCGAGGTTCGATGTGCCGTGGCGGGTGATCTGGGTGGCGTGCTGGGAGCACTTACTCACTGGGTGCCGACACGACTCCCGCAGGCGTCCCTGCCAAATAACTGCAGCGCTGAAAGTTTGAGGAAAAAAGTGGCGCGGTCATATAGGAGAGAACCGCGCCAGAGTCGGCTAAGTGCTGTCTGGACTCTGACTCTGCCCGAAATGCTGCCGAAGGGAAGCAATCTTTTGGCTCCGGGCGGCAGCATCTTTAGATCCTTTGCAGAAACCAAAGCCTTAGCTCGGTGACAGCGCCAAGTTGAACTTTAGCGGACCTTGAATTCTGGCTCCCGCTTGCCATACTGGACTCATGTTTCTCAAGCGCCAGGAGGAGGAAGAAATCCTCAGATGTTCGTTTTGCAGCAAGACCGATAACCAGGTAGACACGCTCATCTCAAACCCGTCTGAGCGTTCCGTATGTATATGCAACGAGTGCGTGGGAGTCTGCAACGTGGTTTTGGAAGAGCACCGGAAAGCGAAAGAGGCCACGGTGGAAGCTCGCTTGAGGGCTTCGGTCCTGGACGAGCACAAGAGGGCCCAGGAGGCTAGCACTACGGTGCTAGGCCGTCTGAAGGCGTTGGCAGCCCACCAGTGAGAAGATCCATATTACTAGTGTGAGCCCTCAAGAATCCGGCGCTTCTGGCGCTAGATGTTGCGGTTCGGGCATTGCGCTGGCCTGGGCATTTTCCGCTATACTGATCACCATTACGGCCACGTCCGTTACACTTCACTCTCCTACAATCGAGGAGCGAAAGCGTCTCGATGAGGACCTCGGGTTGATCGAAGAAAAGGTGCAACGCATGATCGTCTTGATGTGTGCCTGCTACGGCAACAGTAACGCGGCAATTCGTGCCGATGAGATTGCCGGAGCTATACAGCGGCTAGAGTGGGAGTTGGAACGGGTGCAAGAAAAGGTGCAGAGAGCGGGGGCTTAAGAAGCTGCGTTCAACGATGAACGCCCTGCCCGAGAGGTGTCCCCGTATGCTTCTGCCCGGTCCGATTGAAGGAGCCGCTAATCAGGTTTCCTGATCCTTAGATGGCTTCTTCTTCGATTGCTTCTGAGTGGGTTCTTCCATTGCCGTCAGCCACGGCGGCGGTCGGCCTTTTCGTCTACCGCCGACATTTTCAAGGGCAATAATCGCTCTCTCGATGTCATCTCTCTCAGACTAGAGTTCCGCGAGAATCTTGTTGATGTCCATATGGTCCTCGGGAGTCTCTTGTTCGTAATTGTCGCAGGAATCATTGACCGCCGGGACGCTGGGTAGTGGCTGGAGTTGCTCGCATTTCTCGTGTGCTCGGCGATGGAAGCGGAATCGCGGAGCAGGTCTGGAGCATTCGGGAATTATATCTTGACTTAAACAGGAGAGGAACATGATCTACGTCAAGAGCGTCTTGGCAGGCGTTGCAGCTCGTTGGCGTTGCGACGGATGACCAAGGCAGATCAGAGGCGGTTGCGAATCTTTCCCTGGATTCCCATGGGAATAGTTGAAGGTTTGATTGTCGAAAAAGGGCCATACTACAGCCTGATCCCTCTTATGCTCCGTGGCCGTTTGGTGGGCAGGAGTTCGGGTTCGGCGGAACGGGTGAGTGAATTGCGAGCCAGTCCAGTCGGTTTAAGTTTGCGGAAAGCGACCGGATCCGGATCGCCTCTCCTCGACAACGACTTCGAATAGTTTCAGAGATCCACGCCGCACAGGACCGCAAACTGGAGGAGGTCCGCCGCCAGCGACAACTGCGCCGGCAGCAACCAGCAGCATGAGACAGGAGGTTACAATGGCTTTGCTAGGCGAAACGGAAGCGGGCTCTGCAGGGATGCAACCATGCCGAGGGATAACCTGGCGGGCTCATCGAGACGATGACCGGAGCGCGCAGAGGCCTCGCTTCCGCGCTCCTCAAAAATCCACATCGGATCGCACCCCGATGCCTTGAAAATCCCCGCCCGAAGGGTGGAATGCTCGCTAACGGAGAACGCCAACTCTCCATTTCACGCTGAACCGGAACAATTCCGAGAGCTAAAGCGATTGAGGAGAAGAGGAAAATGACTGATTCTCAAAAAACTAGTCTGTTGCTGGTCCGACCGGCCGCTGTTTCGGTCATATTGCTATCGGCGGCTGCGTGTACGCTTGTCATCGCCACAGGCTGCGGGAAGACGAGCAAGGCAGCGGCGAAGCAGGAGCCTCTGGAGGTCCAGGTCACCGAGGTGAGGCAAAGGGACGTGCCGATCTATAAGGAATGGATCGGAACTCTGGACGGATTCGTCAACGCCGATATCAAGGCGCAGGTTTCCGGTTATCTCATACAACAAACCTACATCGAGGGATCCTTCGTCCGCGCCGGTCAACTGTTATTTCAAATCGATCCCCGGCCGTTCCAGGCGGACCTGGACCAGGCGGAAGCCCGGCTATCAGAATCGCAGGGTCAATTGGAGCAGGCGCGCGCTCAATTAGCGCAGGCCGAGGCGCAGGTGGCGGTGGCTATTGCTAATCAAAGGCGAGTGCAGCTCGATGAGGACCGCTACACGCCGCTCGCTAAGGAGCAGGCGATCACACAGCAGGATCTGGACAACGCTACGCAAAACAATATGGCTGCCAAAGCGCAGCTCCAGGCTGCCAGAGCGCAGGTCGAAACCAGCAAAGCTCAGATCACGACCGCAACCGCCGCTATCCAGTCAGCGAAAGCTCAGGTGGAAACGGCGCGAATCAACCTGGGATTCACCCGCCTCATCTCGCCGATTGACGGCATACCGGGCATCGCCCAGCAGCAGGTCGGGGCGCTGGTGAGCCCGGCCAGCCCGCCCGTCACGACGGTATCCACAGTCGATCCGATCAAGGCGTACATTACCGTCAGCGAGCAGGAGTATCTGGGGTATGGGTACCGCTACCCGACGCCTGAGAAACGGCAGGCCTTCCGAAACCAGTTGGACCTGGAGTTGATTCTCGCGGACGGGAAGCCCTATCCGCACAGAGGTAAATTCTATTTCGCGGACCGCCAGGTTGACGTCCGGACCGGCGCCATCCGGATAGCTGGACTGTTCCCCAATCCCGGCAACACCCTGCGTCCGGGCCAGTATGGCCGGGTAAGAACCGCCACACAAACCTATCAGGGAGCGCTCCTGGTTCCGCAACAGGCGGTCATCGATCTACAGGGTAGCCATCAGCTCGCGGTCGTCGATAGCGCCAACAAAGTCTCGATACGGACCGTGAACCTGGGTGAAACTGTCGGCCACGATTGGATCATTCTCGACGGCATCCATGCAGGCGAGCGGGTCGTCGTCGGCGGGTTGCAGAAGGTTCGGCCTGGAATGCAGGTCAGTACGAAACCGTTTCAAGCAAGGTGACCAGCTATGTCTAAATTCTTCATCAACCGTCCGATCGTGGCGATGGTGATCGCCATTTTGACGGTGATCGTTGGCGCCGTAGCCGTGGTGGGACTGCCGGTCGCTCAATTTCCCCAGATTGCGCCACCCGAGGTTCAGGTTTCCGCCATCTACGTTGGCGCTGACGCCCAAACCATCGAGCAATCGGTGGCCACTCCCATCGAGCAGCAGATGAGCGGCGTGGACAACATGAACTACATGTACTCCCTGAACGCCACCGCCAACGGTCAGATGCGGATGATCGTGGACTTTGACGTCGCCACCGACCCGAACACGGACCTGATTCTTGCGCAAAGCCGCGAGACACAGGCTGCGTCGCAGCTCCCCATCGATGTCAC
>JACXTT010008740.1_pt1 | contig 13988 bp, 13 predicted proteins | sample 9270951 | NCBI WGS metagenome assembly JACXTT01 (sample SAMN15532306, study PRJNA645909) | rock metagenome | isolation source: weathered quartz diorite | place: Puerto Rico | collected 2017-06-21 | reverse complement strand
CGCGCAGAAGTCCGACCTGGTGCTGGCCGTCGGCATGCGCGAGGCCGAGCGGATCCTGAGCCACCTCGGAGATTGCATCGACGTGGCCGCGCCCCCGCTCGAACAGCTCACCCGACTGCACATCGAGGTCGCGACCCAGCTGCGGTCAAACGACCTCCTTCACCGGATCCTGGCCACCGAGCCCGACAGTGTGCTGCCCAAGCTCACGGTCGACGCCGATCCGATCCTCGAGATCGGACGCGACTACCTGGCGGCGTTCCTGACCCGGCTTCAGGCCGAGGGTCACCTGCCGGCATACGACGTCGCCCCGGTCGCCGACTGGATGACTCGCCTGGCGCACTCCGAGGTGCTGACGCCGTCCAAGGTCCCGCTTACTGACGCCGAGATCGCCGACTTCGTGCGCAACCACCTCGCACCGTTCATCCGCCTCTCGACCGAAGGAACTCGATGACCACGACCGCCGGATTTCGACAAGCTCAATCACCGGACGAGGGTGAGCGCCCCATCGTGGAGCGGCCGCGCCGGTGCGCCGAGCCCGGCGGCATCCTCTGGGACGGCGTCGGACTGATCACGTTCTCGTTCACGAGCGGCAGCGCGTTCCTGCTGCAGACGATGGAGCCGTCGATCGCAGCCGTCGTCGACAAGCACTCAACCTTCCGCACCGACCCGATCGGCCGCGGACTGCGCAGCCTGGCCTCGGTGATGATGTGGGTGTACGCCGACGAGGAGTCACTGGCCGAGGTCGAGCGCCTGCGCGAGATGCACTCGACCCTCGACGCCGTCGATGCCCACGGGGTTCGGCACACCGCGCTCTCCTCTGGTCCATGGGCCTGGGTGCTGCTGACAGGCGTGCACGCCTTCACGGTCGGCGAGAAGTACTTCAAGCCCCGCGGCTCGGCCTCGGACGTCGAGGTGATGTACGAGGAGATGAAGCAGCTGATGCGCGGCTTCAAGGTCGCGGAGAAGGAGATCCCGCCGACGTACGCCGAGTTCGTCACGTTCTTCGACGCGAAGATCGCCGAGCAGCTGGACAGCAACATCGTCGCCCAGGACTTCCTGACCGGCGTTCGGCACCCTGGCCCGCCGTTGGGAACACCGCGACTGCTCCGTCCGATCTGGCACGCCCTGATCAATCCGATCGGCTACGTCCAGCACCTCTCGGTGGTCGGTACCCTGCCCGAGGTCGCCCGCCGCAAGCTCGGAGTCCGGTGGACCCGCCGCCAGGAGGCGCAGCTGCGCATCTTCGGTTGGCTCGTCGGTCGGATGGTCCCGCTGCTGCCCGAACGACTGCGCTACTTCCCGATCGCCTACGAAGCCCGCCGCCTCGAGCGCGACCGCGTCCGGCTGCGCAAGGTGATCGACCTGAGGCCGATGTGACCTGTATCTGAGTAGCCGCGCTCAGGCGCGTCCAGCAGGCCTCGTCCACGCTCGAGGCATGGACAGCATCCTGACTCGTTTCCTCTGGCAGGTCGGCCTACCAACAGGCTCGAGCTTTGCCGCGTGGGGCGCCGTGCTCCTCAGCTATCCGCACGGGTCACCGGGCACGCCGTACATGATTTCCGCTGTCCTGCCACTGGTCGGCCTGGTCGGCGCTGGACGCTACCGCGCGTTGGCCGATGGTCGCGTCCTGGTGGCGCCGTACGTGCCGTACGCGCTGGCAGCTGCGGGCTACGCCGTCTCGATGATCATGCTCGGGCGAGACGTGAATCGTGACCCCGACGGTGCGTTCATCCCGGTCTACGAAGGAGCAATCGGATTCATGCTCCCCTTCATCGCCCTCGTCTGCGGACTGACGAGCTTCGTGATGACCGGACCCCGGCGCTAGCTCGACCTCCGAGCCGCGTAGCCGGGCTTGATCACGGCGTTGATGATCTCCAGCCGCTCCTCGAACGGCAGGAACGCCGACTTCATCGCGTTCACGGTCATCCAACCGAAGTCATCGAGCCCGTAGCCGAACGCGTCCACCAGAGCACCCATCTCCCGGCTCATCGACGTCCCGCTCATCAAGCGGTTGTCGGTGTTGAGCGTGACCCGGAAGCGCAGCTTGGTCAGCAGCCCGATCGGGTGCTCGGCGATCGAGGCGGCCGCACCCGTCTGGATGTTGGAGTGCGGGCACAGCTCGAGCGGGATCCGCTTGTCCCGGACGTACGCCGCCAGCCGGCCGAGGCTGACCGAGCCGTCTGCACCTACGGTGATGTCGTCGACGATCCGCACCCCGTGACCCAACCTGTCGGCCCCGCACCACTGGATCGCCTCCCAGATCGACGGCAGCCCGAACGCCTCGCCGGCATGGATGGTGAAGTGCGCGTTCTCGCGCTGCAGGTACTCGAACGCATCCAGGTGGCGGGTCGGCGGATACCCGGCTTCCGCCCCGGCGATGTCGAACCCGACCACACCCCGATCCCGGTAGGTGACGACCAGCTCAGCGATCTCGCGCGAGTTCGCCTGGTGCCGCATCGCGGTCAGCAGCTGCCGTATGACGATCAGTGTGGTCGCAGCCGCCTGACCCTCCTCGAACCCCGCCTGGACCGCCTCGACGACCTCGGTGAGCGTCAGGCCACCTTCGAGATGCTGCTCGGGCGCGTACCGGATCTCGGCGTACACGACTCCGTCCGCAGCCAGGTCCTCGACGCACTCCCGGGCCACGCGACGCAGGTTTTCGGCAGACTGCATCACCGCGACGGTGTGCTGGAAGGTCTCCAGGTAGCGCACCAGCGACCCGGAATCGGCAGACTCGAGGAACCAGCGTCCCAGCGATTCGGCATCCTGCGCCGGGAGCTCATGGCCGATCTCCCGGGCCAGCTCCACGATCGTGGCTGGCCGCAATCCTCCGTCGAGGTGATCATGGAGCAAGACCTTCGGAAGCAACCTGATCGTCTCACCGGTAAGTTCTGCCATGCCTCATCCAAGCATCCCCACTCAGGAGCGTCATCCATGCGTGTGTTCACCACCTTCGAGGAGATCGAAGCGGCAGTTGGCGAACAGATCGGCACCACCGACTGGATCGAGATCACCCAGAAGCGCGTCAACGAGTTCGCGGACGCCACCGGCGACCACCAGTGGATCCACGTCGACGTGGCGAAGGCCAAGGACGGCCCGTTCGGCGGCACGATCGCGCACGGGTACCTGACCCTGTCGCTGATCCCGTGGCTCGGGTCGATGCTGTTCAACCTGCAGACCCCCGGGGCCAAGCTCAACTACGGCGTCAACAAGGTGCGCTTCCCGAATCCGGTCCTGGTCGGGTCCCGGATCCGCTCGACGGTGACGATCAACGCGGTCGTCGACATCCCGACCGGCAAGCAGCTCACCGTCGGCCACGTCGTGGAGATCGAAGGTCAGGACAAGCCTGCCTGCGTCGCCGAGACGGTCGTCCTGCTCCTGTCCTGAGGAGGTCGGTCAGCGACCGTCTCGAAGGGGCTCAGCTGATCCTTTCGATCACCAGCGGCGCCGGCTCGTACGCCGTCCCGGCAGCCTCGATGTCGTAGCCACCCTCGAGCGCCTCCAGCGCCCGCTCGAACCGTTCCGGTTCGTCGGTGTGCAGCGTCAGCAGCGGCTGGCCCGCGGTCACGTCGTCCCCCGGGCGGGCGTGCCAGACGACACCGGCGCCGTCCTGGACCGGGTCGCCGAGCGCAGCCCGACCAGCACCGAGCCGCCAGGACGCCAGACCGACAGCCATGGCGTCGAGCCGGGTGAGCACGCCCGAGGACGGCACCTCGACGACGTGGGTCTCCCGGGCGATCGGCAGCGGCGCGGACGGATCACCACCCTGGGCGGTGATCATCGCGTTCCACGAGTCCATCGCGGCACCCGAGGCCAGCACCGCCGCCGGGTCGACGTCGCTGCGCCCGGCGCCGTCCAGCATCTCGCGCGCGAGCGCCAAGGTCAGCTCGACGACGTCGGCCGGCCCGCCACCGGCGAGCACCTCGACCGATTCGCGAACCTCCAGCGCGTTCCCCGCGGTCAGTCCGAGCGGGGTCGACATGTCGGTGAGCAGCGCGACGGTGCGCATGCCGGCGTCGGTGCCGAGCGCGACCATCGTCTCGGCGAGCTCGCGAGCGCGGTCGAGGTCCTTCATGAACGCACCGGTGCCGACCTTGACGTCGAGGACCAGCGATCCCGAGCCCTCGGCGATCTTCTTGCTCATGATCGAGCTGGCGATCAGCGGGATCGCCTCGACAGTCCCGGTGACGTCGCGCAGCGCGTAGAGCTTCTTGTCGGCCGGCGCGAGCCCGGCACCCGCCGCGCAGATGACGGCGCCGACCTTCTCGAGCTGCGCGCTGAACTCCTCATTGGTCAGCGACGCGCGCCACCCGGGGATCGACTCGAGCTTGTCCAGGGTGCCCCCGGTGTGACCCAACCCTCGACCGGAGAGCTGCGGAACGGCGACGCCACAAGCAGCGACCAGCGGGGCGAGCGGCAGCGTGATCTTGTCGCCGACGCCGCCGGTCGAGTGCTTGTCGGCCGTCGGCCGGCTGATCGCCGAGAGGTCCATCCGGTCCCCCGACGCGATCATCGCCGCGGTCCAGCGGGCGATCTCGCGGCGGTTCATCCCGTTGAGCAGGATCGCCATCGCGAGGGCTGACATCTGCTCGTCCTTGACCACGCCCCGGGTGTAGGCGTCGACGACCCAGTCGATCTGGGAGTCGGTCAGCTCGCCGCCGTCCCGCTTGGCGAGGATCACTCCGATGGCATCGTGCGGTTCTGTCATGCGACGGGTACCTCCGAGTAGCCGCGGAGCACGAAGGTGCCGCGCGAGGTGGGCTCACCGGCCAGGGCCAGCGACGGACGGTTCTCGAACAGGTGCGTCACGGACTCGAAGAGCTCCATCCGGGCGAGTGGAGCCCCGAGGCAGAAGTGCACGCCGACGCCGAACGCGACGTGGTTGTTCGGCGCCCGATCGACCCGGAATTCCTCCGGCGCATCGAACACTGCAGGATCACGGTTCGCCGAACCGAGGAGTACGGCGATCCGCTGACCGGCCTCAACCGTGACGGTGCGACCTGCCGGACCAACCTCCACCGGCTCGGTCGCGGTCCGCTCGAAGAGCTGGAGCGCCGAGTCGAACCGCAGCATCTCCTCCACCGTCAGCGCGACGTCCTCGGCAGGGCGAAGACCGCGCCGTAGCATCGCCACGAGTCCGTTGCCGAAGACGTTGACCGACGCCTCGTGGCCGGCGTTGAGCAGCAGCACGACCGCTGCGACGACCTCGTCGTCGGTCAGCTCGGTGGCGACCAGATCGGTGATCAGGTCCGTCGCGGGTCCGGCCCGGCGGTGCTCGGCCAGCGAACGAACCAGCTCTGCGAAGTCGCCCGCAGCGTGAACCGCTGCGTCGACCACGGCAGCCGAAGGCTCCGGCTCGTACATCTGCACGATCGCCTGGGACCAGGCGCGCAGCGACCCGGCGTAGCCGTCCGGCACCCCGAGCAGCTCGGCGATCACCAGCACCGGCAGCGGCTCGGCGAACCGATGGATCACGTCAAATCCGCCGGCGCCGGCCTCGTCGAGAAGCGAGGCGGCGAGCTCGCGTACCCGCGGCCGCAGCCGTTCGATGTGCCCGCGGCCGAAGGCCTGAGCGACCGGGCGGCGCAGGCGGGTGTGCTCCGGCGGCTCGTTCTCCATCATCTGGTTGCGGTGCAGAAGGTTGAAGGGCTCGAGGTAGGACGCCGGCTCCTTGTCCGCCCACAGCCGCCCGAGCCGGCGATCACGTTGCACGGCACTCACACTCGCGTGGTCGAACGCCAGGAACATTCCCAGGCCCTCGTGCCAGGCGACCGGGTGCTCAGCACGCTCGGCCTCGAAGCAGGGGTACGGGTCGGCCACGACCTCCGCAGCACTCAGGTCAAGCGAGGTCGTCGGCACCGAAGGCATCGGGCAACACCTCATCCATCCGCTTCACGCCCGTCCTGGTCAGCACTTCGAGCTCGGGCCCACCGTGCTCCCACAGGAGCTGCCGACACCGTCCGCACGGCATCAGCACCTCCCCCGCACCGTTCACGGCCACGAAGTGGGTCAACCGGCCGCCACCGGAGAGCACCAGCTGCGAGATCAGCCCGCACTCGGCGCACAGCGCCACGCCGTAGGCGGCATTCTCCACGTTGCAGCCGGTGACGAAGCGCCCGTCCGTCGTGCGACCCGCGGCACCGACCGGAAACTTCGAGTACGGCGCATAAGCATTCCGCATCGCCGCGGTCGCCGCGGAGACCAGCACATCCCAGTCGAAGTTCACCCGGCCGAGCCCTTCCGGTAAGGCTTGCCGTCGGCCGCCGGCATCCGCAGGCTCTGCGAGGCGACGGAGAGCACCAGCAGCGTGACCAGGTACGGCGTCATGCCGCCCAGGTCGTTCGGGATCGAGTCGGTGAACAGGAACCAGAGCAGCACCCCGACGCCGATGACGCCGTTGATGATCGCCGACCGCATCTCGCGCCGGTAGAGCCGCCACAGCGTGAGCAGCAACAGACCGATCGCCATCAGCAGCAGCAGCGCGTGCAGCGAGGAGGCGCTCCGCAGCCGCAGCGCGTCGGCGTACCCGAAGAGTGCCGAGGCACCGAGCGCACCGAACGGGTTCCAGTTGCCGAAGATCATCGCGGCCAGACCGATGTAGCCGCGGCCCTGGGTCTGACCGACGGTGAAGGTGCTCGACGCCACCGTCGACAGGTAGGCACCACCAAGACCGGCCAGCCCTCCGGAGACCATCACCGCGATGTACTTGTAGCGGTACACGTTCACACCCAGGGACTCGGCCGCGGCCGGGTTCTCACCGCAGGAGCGCAGCCGCAGGCCGAACGTCGTTCGGCGCAGCAGCCACCAGCTCAGCACCGCCAGGGCGATGACGATCAGCGACACCGCGGAGATCTGGCTGATCAGAGCGCCCAGCAGTCCGGCGACATCGGATACCAGGAACCAGTGTTTGCCGTTGAGGTCGGACAACCACGTATCGAGCCCGCCGATGTTGACCGTCGGCAGCGTGTACAGCCCGGACAGGTTGCGAGGGCCTCCGTTGGGGGTGATGTTGCTGAAGAACGCCTTCGACAGGAAGTCGACACCGCCCGCGGCGATGATGTTCACCGCGACACCGGAGACGATCTGGTCGACACCGAAGGTGATGGTCGCGACCGCGTGCAGCAGACCGCCGAGCACACCGAGGGCGATGCCGCCGATCAGGCCGGCCCATGCTCCGTAGTACCAGTTGAAGTACGCCGCACCCCAGGTACCGAGCAGCATCTGCCCCTCAAGGCCGATGTTGACGACGCCCGCGCGCTCGGCCCAGACCCCGCCGAGCGCAGCCAGGGCGATCGGGCAGGTGGACAGGATCGCCGCGGTGAAGGTCGTGGTCGCGGTCAACGGCGCGGAGCTCGTGACGATCCGGGTGAACGGCATGATCACCAGACCGCCGACCACCAGGACCCAGGTCAACGGCGACAGCCCCAGCACCCGCTTGCCAGCCAGCGAGGTCGTTGCCTTGGTCATCATCGTGGTCATGCCGTCACCGCCTCGGGGACGGCGTCCGCGACGGCCTTCTGCTCCGACTTGGCTCGGTACCTCTGCACCAGCTCGTAGGCAACGACCACCGCGAGCACACAGATGCCCTGGGTGATCTCCACGATCTGCGGAGCGATGTCGGTGTCGATCTGCAGCGCGTCCGACTGCGAGGTGAGCCACGCGAACAGGAGCGCACCGAAAGCCATGCCGCCCGCCCGGTTTCGACCGAGCAGCGCGACGGCAAGGCCGGTGAAGCCGAGGCCACCGGAGAACGTCGCGTTCGAGTAGGTGTGCGCGTGCCCGAACAGGTCCGGCAGCCAGACCAGTCCAGCGACGCCGCCGGAGAGCAGCATCGCGACGATCACCATCTTCTTCGAACTCACACCGCTCGCAGCCGCCGCGCTCGGCGAGAGGCCGGTCGCACGCAGGTCGAAGCCCAACCGGGTCCGGTTGAGCAACAGCCAGAACCCGACACCCACGAGGACCGCCAGCAGACCCAGCGTCCAGATCTCACCACCGTTGACTCCCCACGGCGCCCAACCCGGGATGGTGCTCGACCCTGTCAGCTCCCTGGTGTGGACGTCGAATCCGTTCTTGATGGCGTACCCGTTGTAGAAGTGGGTGACGATGATCGGCCCGATGGCATTCAGCATCAGCGTGGTGATCACCTCGCTGACCCCGCGGTAGACCTTGAGAAGGGCCGCGATGCCGGCCCAGGCCGCGCCCACCACCATCGCGAGCAACGTCGCCACGATGATGTTCAACGGGCCGGGCAGGAACATCCCACCGGCGAACACAGCGGCCACGTACGCCGCCAGGCCGTACTGGCCCTCGACGCCGATGTTGAACAGACCCATCCGGAAGCCGATCGCGGCCGCGACCGCGGCGATGTAGAGCTCGACCGCCAGATTGACGATGTTGACCAGCGTCTGGTGCTCCGGCGCCGAGAGCATCACCCGCCAGAAGTCGCCGATGCCGGAGTTGGACCCGGAGATCAGGATGACCAGCGAGGTCGCGACCACCGCCACGGCCACGGCCACCACGGGCGCGAGCAGCGCCATCCCGATCGACTTCAGCACATTCTGCAGGCGGGCCATCAGTCGTGCCCTCCCGTCATCGCCGAGCCCAGCTCGGCCGGTGTCACCGAGCCCGGGTCGAAGGTACCGACGAGGCGCCCGCGCAGGATCACCTCGATGGTGTCCGAGAGCCCGATGAGCTCGTCCAGGTCGGCCGAGATCAGCAGCACCGCGAGACCTGCCTTGCGGGCCGCGCGGATGTGGTCCCAGATCGCGGCCTGGGCGCCGATGTCGACGCCGCGGGTCGGATGCGAGGCGATCAGCAGCACCGGATCGCCCGACATCTCCCGCCCGACGATCAGCTTCTGCTGGTTGCCACCGGACAAGGCCCGGGCGTTCGTGTCGATCGACGGTGTGCGGACGTCGTACGCCGCGACGATCCGTTCGGTGTCGCGACGCGCACCGGTTCGGTCGATCCACACGCCGCGCGCGCTCGGCGGCAGGGTCTGGTGGCCGAGGATCCGGTTCTCCCACAGCGGCGCGTCGAGCAGCAGTCCGTGCCGGTGACGATCCTCGGGGATGTAGCCGATGCCGGCCTCGCGTCGGCCCCGGGTGCTCATCGTGGTCACGTCCACCTCGCCGAGCACGATCGAGCCCGTGGTCGGCTTGGTCATGCCCATGATGACCTCGACCAGCTCGGTCTGGCCGTTGCCCTCGACGCCCGCGATGCCGAGGACCTCGCCCTTGCGAATCGCCAGCTCGATGCCGTCGAGCACGGCACGTTCCCCCTCGACGAGCGAGACGGCGTGCAGGGCGAGCATGGTGTGGTCCTGCACCGTCGACTCCGCGGTCTCGGGCGAGGGCAGCTCGCTGCCGACCATCATCTCGGCGAGCTGGCGCTTGGTGACGGAGTCGGGCTTGGCTTCGCCGACGGTGGTGCCCCTTCGCATCACGGTGATGTCGTCAGCGATGGCGAGGACCTCGTCGAGCTTGTGCGAGATGAAGAGCAGGGAGTGGCCGCTGGCGCGCAGGTCGCGCAGGTTGGCGAAGAGCGCGTCGACCTCGTGCGGGACCAGGACCGCGGTCGGCTCGTCGAGGATGATCACCTGGGCTCCGCGGTAGAGGACCTTGACGATCTCGAGCCGCTGACGTGCGGCGACGCCCAGTTCCTCGACCAGGGCATCGGGGTCGAGGTCGAAGCCGAACCGGGCGCACAGCTCGACGAATGTTCGGTGCGCGGTGGCGCCAATGCCGTGCAGACCCTCGGCGCCGAGGACGCAGTTCTCCAGGACGGTCAGGTTGTCGGCCAGCATGAAGTGCTGGAAGACCATCCCGATCCCCACCGCGATGGCATCACTGGGCGACTTGAAGACCCTCTCGCTGCCGTCCACGACGATCGTGCCGTCGTCGGGGCGCTGGACGCCGTACAGGATCTTCATCAGGGTCGACTTGCCGGCGCCGTTCTCGCCCACCAGCGCGTGCACGGTTCCGGGACGGATGGTCACGTCGACGTCGTGGTTCGCCACCACGCCCGGGAACCGCTTTCCGATGTCGCGCAGCTCGACCAGTGGCGCGAGCGCGGTCTCACTGGTGGCGACCAACGCACTCTCCTCGACGTAGGGAACGGAACGGGGTCCGGGAGAAACCTATCTCCCGGACCCCGCACGCTGGAACAACACCGTCTAGAGAGTCACTTGACCTTTGCGGGATCGGTCGGAACGACGATGGTGCCGTTCTCGATCTTCGTCGCGTAGCCGTCGATGATGCTCTTGATGTTGTTGATGAACCCACCGCTGTACGAGACGCCGACGCCCTGGTTCTTCAGGTTGTAGGTCACGTAGCTGGTCTGCGGCTTGCCGGCCTTGACCGAGGCTGCGAAGTCGTACACGCCCGTGTCGACGCGCTTGAGGGCCGAGGTCAGGATGTGCGGCTGCTGGTCTGCAGTGGCCGAACCGTACTGGTCACCGTCCACCCCGATCGCCCACTTGCCGGCACCTGCAGCGGCCACGGCCTCGAAGAGGCCGGAGCCGGACAGACCCGCTGCGTGGAAGATGACGTCGTCGCCGTTGTCGAGCATCGTCTGGGCGATGGTCTTGGCGTCGGACGGGTCGTTGAAGCCCTTGTCACCACTCTGGACGATGTACTGGGAATCGATCTTGATGCTCGGGTCGACCGCGTGAACGCCGGCCTTGAAGCCTGCCTCGAACGGACCGATGACCGCGCCGGGGACGGCTCCGATGAAGCCGACCTTCTTGGACTTGGTCGTCTTGGCAGCTGCGACGCCGACCAGGAAGGACGACTCCTGCGGCTGGAACGCGTCGTAGGCAACGTTCTTGTTCACCGTCTTGTCGGGGTCGAACCCGTCGACGACGAGGAAGTTCACCTTCGGGTACTGCGGGGCGACGGTGTTGACGGCGCTCGAGTACAGGAAGCCGACGCCGACGATGGCGGTAGCGCCCTTGTCAGCAAGCTGCTTGAGGCGGTCGGCGCGCTGCGCGTCGGTCTCGCCCACGGTCGCCTGCGCGTCGATGCAGCTTGCACCGAGGTCGCTGACTGCCTTGACGGCACCTGCGTACGCCGCGTCGTTGAAGGAGTGGTCACCGCGACCACCCACGTCGAACGCGACGGCGAGCTTGACCGGGCTGTTGGCCTTGAAGCCGGTGCAAACGTCTCCTGTCGCCTTCGTGCTGGACGTGTCCTTGTGCTTCGAGCCGCAGCCCGTGAGCGCTAGGGATGCGATGAGGCCCATCGCTGCGATCTTGCTGATCGTGCGCAAGACTGCCCTCCTGTTCCAGCGCCGCGAGTCGGCGCACTGTTCCGCACCCTAGAGCGCGGCGGCGTGACGCTCTAGGCCGAAACCAAGTTGTTACCGGATCGAGGCTTCGAGACTGTGCCCAGCGGTGATTGCGAGGACCTTGGCAGCGATCGCGACGGACCGCTCGTCGACCTGCAGGTCGCCCTGGTGCAGGTCGTACGTCGCGCCGCCCGGGGTCCGCGTCCCGAGCCGGGCCATGGCGCCCGGGACGTGCCCGAGGTACCAGGCGAAGTCCTCACCGCCGAGGCTCTGCGTGGTCGAGATCAACCCACCCGGTCCGACCACCGACTCGATGGCAGAGGCGAACAGACCGGTCGAAATCGGGTCGTTGATCACCGGTGGGACACCGCGGACGTAGAAGATCTCGGGCTTGACGCCGTACGGCTCGACGATCTGCTCGATGGTCGAGCGGACCAGGCTCTCGGCCTCGGCCCAGGCGAGCGCGTCGAGCATCCGGACGGTGCCGGCAGCGCGGCCCATCGCCGGGATCACGTTCATCGCGGAGCCGGCGCGGACCAGCCCCCACACGACACTGACCCCGGCGCGAGGATCCAACCGGCGCGACAGCACCGCCGGGAGCTCGGTGATCAGCTTGCCCAGCGCGAAGGTGAGGTCCTCGGTCAGGTGCGGCCGTGAGGTGTGCCCGCCACGACCGGTCAGCCGGACGTCGAGCGAGTCGGCGGCGCCGGTCAGCGGCCCCTCGCGCAGGCCCAGGCAGCCGACGTCGAGGCCCGGATCGCAGTGCAGCCCGAAGATCCGGCTGACGCCCACCAGCGCCCCTGCCTGGATCGCGGCCAACGCGCCCCCGGGCATGATCTCCTCGGCAGGCTGGAAGATCAGCCGCACCCGCCCGGGCAGGTCGTCGGCGACCGAGGCCAGTGCCAGACCGGCACCGAGCAGGCCAGCGGTGTGCACGTCGTGGCCGCAGGCGTGCGCGACGTCCTCGACCCTGCTGCGCCAGGCATCGGTGGTGAGGTCGGGCACCGGCAGGGCGTCGAGGTCCGCGCGCAGGGCGACGACCGGTCCGTCCCCGCTGCCGATGTCGGCGAACAGCCCGCTCTCCCCGATCCGCACGGGCGCGAGGCCGACCGCGGTCAGCCGGTCGACCAGGATCGTCGTGGTACGTCTTTCGTTCCAGGCCAGCTCGGGATGCGCGTGCAGGTCGCGACGCACCGCGATCAGGTCGGCCGTCCCGGCATCGATGTGCGCAGCGATGCGCGTGGCCAGGGACGAGGTGCTCACCTGACTGAGGTTACCTGTCGTCAGTCGCCGTCGTAGGCAGCGATCAACCGGTCGGCGGCGACCGGAGCGGTCAGCTCGCCTGCCAGGACGGCGGCCCGTACCTCGTCGCGGATCGCCGCGACGCCTGGCGACCGTCGCAACCGCTCGGCCAGCTCGTCGCGCACGAGAGCCCAGGTGAACTCGAGCTGCTGGGAGGCCCGCTTGCCTGCCAGTCCGTCGTCACCGAGGGAGGCGCGGTGGTCGAGGACACGCTGCCAGACCGTGTCGACGTCGACTCCGTGCAGCCCCGAACAGGTCAGCACCGGCGGCACCCAGGAGTCTCCCCCGGAGTAGACCAGCCGCAGCGCGCCGGCGAGCTCGCGCGCCGCCGACTTCGCCTCGGTCTCGCGATCGCCGTCGGCCTTGTTCACCGCAATCACATCGGCGATCTCGAGGATGCCCTTCTTGATCCCCTGCAGCTGGTCACCGGTGCGCGCCAGGGTCAGGAACAGGAACGTGTCGACCATTCCGGCGACGGTGATCTCGGACTGCCCCACGCCGACCGTCTCGACCAGAACGACGTCGTAGCCGGCGGCCTCGAGCACGAGCATCGCCTGGGTCGTCGTACGGGCGACGCCGCCGAGGGTGCCCGCCGAGGGCGACGGGCGGATGTAGGCGTTCGGGTCTGCCGAGAGCGTGGCCATCCGGGTCTTGTCCCCGAGCACCGATCCCCCAGTGCGGACGCTGGACGGATCGACTGCGAGGACACCGACCTTGAGGCCGGTCGAGGTGAGGTGGGTGCCGAGCGCCTCGATGAAGGTGGACTTGCCCACCCCGGGTACGCCGGAGATGCCGACGCGGACCGTTCCGGTGGGAGCTCCGTCGTCAGCCAGCAGGGTGAGCAGCTCGCGAGCCGCGACCCGGTGGTCGGCGCGCGAGCTCTCGACGAGCGTGATCGCGCGGCTGACCGCCGTACGGTTGCCCGCACGGATGCCCGCGACGAGTCCGACGACGTCCGTGGTCAGTGCCCGAGCCGTTCGCTCAGCTTGGCGAGCAGCTCGAGGGCCGACTCGGCGATCACGGTGCCCGGGGGGAACACCGCAGCCGCACCCATCTCCAGCAACGTCGGTACGTCGTCGGGCGGGATCACCCCGCCGACCACGACCATGATGTCGTCGCGGCCCAGGTCGGCCAGCGCCTTCTTCAGAGCCGGGACCAGGGTGAGGTGACCGGCCGCCAGCGAGTTCACGCCGACGAGGTGCACGTCCGCGTCGACCGCCTGCTGGGCGACCTCCTCGGGCGTGGCGAAGAGCGGACCCACATCGACGTCGAAGCCGAGGTCGGCGAAGGCGGTGACGATCACCTTCTGGCCGCGGTCGTGACCGTCCTGGCCCATCTTGGCGACCAGGATGCGCGGGCGGCGACCCTCGTCCTCGGCGAACTTGTCGGCTGCTACC
>JACXTT010008739.1_pt1 | contig 13989 bp, 11 predicted proteins | sample 9270951 | NCBI WGS metagenome assembly JACXTT01 (sample SAMN15532306, study PRJNA645909) | rock metagenome | isolation source: weathered quartz diorite | place: Puerto Rico | collected 2017-06-21 | reverse complement strand
GGGGATAGGGCCGATGGACGCGTTGTTCAGATAGACCGTATCGGCGGTCCACGGGAACTCCGCGGCGCGCAACGCGCGAAACTGCTCGCGCAGCGCCCGCAGGCGCGTGGGGTGATAGGCGATGTCGGTCATGCTCGCACGTCGAGCGCGTCGCGCAGGCCGTCGCCCACGAGGTTCACCCCGAGCACCGTGAGGCCGATGGCGAGCCCGGGGAACAGCGAGACCCAGGGCGCCACGCGCAGGAGGTCGCGGCCCTCGGCGATCATGGCGCCCCACGAGGGTGTCGGGGGCTGCGCGCCGAGCCCGACGAAGGAGAGCGCCGCTTCCGCCATGATCGCGCTCCCGACGCCGAGCGTCGCGGCCACGATGATCGGGCCGAGCACGTTCGGCAGCACGTGCCGCGCCACGAGCCGCGCGTCGGAAGCCCCGAGCGCCCGCGCGGCCTGCACGTAGTCGAGTCCCCGCGCGACGAGCACCTGCCCGCGGACCAGGCGCGCCATCCCGGCCCACCCCACCGCGCCGATCACGACGCAGACGACCGGGAGCGACGGGCGAACCGCCGCGGCGACCGCGATCAGGAGGAGGAGCGACGGGAAGGCGAGCGTGACGTCGGCGGCGCGCATCACGAGGGCGTCGACCCAGCGACCACGAAAGCCCGCGAGCAGGCCGAGCAGGAGACCGGTGGCGAGCGAGATCACCTGGCTCGTGAGGCCGACGGCGAGCGAGAGTCGCGCGCCGAAGAGCACGCGGCTCAACACGTCGCGTCCCTGCGCGTCGGTGCCGAGCGGGAACGCGGTCGACGGCGCGCGCAACGCGGCGGCGAGCTCGCCGCGATACGGATCCCCGGGCGCCAACCACGGTGCCGCGGCGGCGGCGAGTGCCAACGCGACCACGACGGCGAGACCCGCGAGCATCCAGCGACTGCGAGTGATGCGGCGGCCAAAGAGTAGCGCGGGCATAGGGATCACGACTACGTTACTCGAAGGCTCACCTCCCGGGCAAGCGGCGAATCACGTGGACAGCCAGACGCGATTCACACTCGTGTTGGGCGGCGGCGGCATGAAGGGCCTCGCCCACGTCGGCGTGCTGCAAGCGCTCACCGAGCGCGGACTCGTGCCGGCGCACATCGTCGGCACGAGCGTGGGCGCGCTGGTGGGCGCGGCGTGGTCGGCGGGTCGCAGCATCGCGGAGCTGCGGGACATCGCGGTCGCCCTGCGGCGAAAGGACATCTTCGCGGTCGCCCATGCCGACATGGCGTTCAAGCGTATGCGGTCGCCCGCGCTGTTCCGGCGCGAGCCGCTCGACCTGTTGGCCCACAAGCTCGTGGGCGACCTGACGTTCCAAGATCTGCGCCACCCGTTGATCGTGAACACGGTCGACGTCAACTCTGGGATGCAGGTCTTTTGGGGCTTAGACGGGCTCGATGAGGTACCGGTGAAGGACGCCGTCTTCGCCTCCTGCGCCCTCCCCGGCTATCTGCCCCCGCGCGAGATCCGCGGCCGCTTCTATGTAGACGGGGCGACCGTGGATAACCTGCCCGTGGGAACGGCGCGGATCCTCGATTCGCAAATGGTCCTCGCCGTGGATGTCTCCGCCTCGAATGCGTTCCGCGCGGACACGCAGGAGGAGGGATTCGCCGCGGTGTTCGCGCGCGCCACCGAGATCGCCATGCAGGCGCTCCTCGAGCTGCGGCTGCGCGATTGGACCACGCCGCCCATCTACTACATCCACCCCCGCGTGGAGCACATCCCCTTCGACTCCTTCGATCACCTCCGCGAAGTGGTGGAAGAGGGCTACCGCTCCACTGCGGCGGCGCTCGACCGGCCCGACGAATGGCCGGCGGTAGGGGACACCGGCGTGTACCCGCGTCGGCCCGTGACCGTCCGGGTCCAACGCGAGCGCTGCATCGGGTGCGGCGCCTGCCTGGTGCAGGCGCCGCCTGGCATGTTCGTATTGGACGCCGATGGAAAGGCGGTCGTGACGCGGCCCGACCAGGAGTGGTCGCCGATCGACGGGGGCTTCATTCGGCACTGCCCGACGTACGCTATCAGCGCGCGCCCGGTGGCGGCGCCCAAAGCGGCGGGCGCGGCAGGCTAAGGAGGTAACGGAGCATGAAGCGGGCAGTCGTGTGCGGAGCCGGCGGCTTCGTCGCCAGTCACCTGGTGAAGCGGCTCAAGCGCGAGGGATACTGGGTCCGCGGCGTGGACATCAAGCGGCCCGAGTTCTCCACCAGCGCCGCCGACGATTTCCAGCTGCTCGACCTGCGGGAGCCGCGTGCCTGCGAGGCTGCATTGTCCCTCGCGGCGGGGAGCGTCGATGAGGTCTATCAGCTCGCGGCGGACATGGGCGGTATGGGATTCATTCACTCCGCCGAATGCGAGATTTTGCGGAACAATGCGCTGATCAACATCAACATGATTCACGCGGCCTCGCGGGCAAGCATTCCCCGCTACTTCTTCTCCTCGTCCGTGTGCATCTACCGGGACATGCAGCCGGGAGAGCCCGAGCTCGCGGAGGATGGCGCGTACCCGGCGTTTCCGGACAACGAATACGGCTGGGAGAAGCTATACGCGGAGCGCGTCGCGCTCGCGTTCGCGCGCAAGTACGGCACCGAGGTGCGGATCGCGCGCTTTCAGAACTGCTACGGGCCGGAAGGAACCTGGACGGGCGGAAGGGAAAAGGCGCCAGCCGCCATCTGCCGAAAGGTGGCTGAAGCCGCGGATGGTGGCACCATCGATGTCTGGGGGAACGGTTCTGCGATTCGCTCCTACACCTACGTCGATGACATGGTGGACGGTATCTATCGACTGACCCAGTCCTCCCTGCGGGAACCGGCGAACATCGGCAGTCCCGAGTACGTATCGGTCGCCGATCTCGTGAGCACGGTCGCGCGGGCGGCCGGAAAGGACATTCGGGTCCGGTACATCGCCGGTCCGGTCGGCGTGCAGTCGCGTAACTTCAGCAACGAGCGAATCTACTCGATCGGCTGGCGCGCCCGGTGCTCGCTCTCGGAGGGCATCGCCCGTACGTACGCCTGGGTGCACGAGCAGGTGCAGGCGCGGCGCGGGGCGGCCATCGCCTAGGTCACGCTCCCTTCAACCCAGATACGGCGCGAGCCCGCTCGCGAACCGCTCCGCCGCCGCGTCGATCGTCACGCCGGCCAGCACGTCCCCCGCGGGACGAGGAGACAAACAGGAGCGCGCCGCCGTGACGGCCGCGACCAGGCTTTCCTCGTCGTCCAGGGTGAAGAAGTGAACCGCGGTCCCGAGGAACTCTCGATGGGGCGGGATGTCGGACGCCACCGTCGGGACGCCGCACGCCACGCCCTCCATCGGCGTGAGCCCGAACCCCTCGAATCGGCTGGGGCAGACGAGCACCTCCGCGCTGCAGTACGCGGCAACCATCTCCGCCTCCGGAAGTCCGGAGTCGATCGTGCAAGGCACGCCCAACTCGCGAGCGAGCCGGGTAAGCCCGTCGCGCTCCGGGCCGCTCCCCACGATGCGGACCGAGAGCGGCGGTCGGAATCGCCCGGCGACGCGAATGACCGCCGCGTGGTTCTTCTGCGGCGTCAGGCGCGACACGCTGAGCAGACCGCCCTTCCGCGCCTGGGGAGACGAGGCAGGGGTGAAGCGGTCCGAATCGTAGCAGTACGGCACCTGGCGACACTCCACTCCGAACCGCTCGCGCACATCGATCGCCGTCGCCTTGCTCGGCACCCAGACCACCGCGGCATGGGCGGCGACGTAGCGGAGTCGGCTGTAGAAACCGCGTCGCGCCGAGTAGCGCCGCCCCAGTCGCGGCAGCCAGAGGTAACGACCCGCAACGAGCCACACCCAATCGTAGCGGCCCCGGCCGAGCCACCACGGTGGCAGGTCCCAGACGTAGTGGATGAGCGGGCAACCGCGCCGGGCGGCGTACCGGTACGCGGCCGCGGCCACCTGAGCGTCCATCGCGATCGCGAGGCGCGCCGGCCCGTCGCCGTCGAGCGCAATCGAGAGCCCGCGGGCGCGCAGGGCGGGAACCACGAGCGCACAAAACCGGTTCGGCCCGAACCAGCGGACGTCATCCATTTCGTGGTCGAGGAAGCGCGCGTTCTACGCGACCACCTCGGACTCGATGGCGCGCAGGTCGCGGACGACGCGATCCCAATTGAAGTAGGTTTCCACGGCGCGCCGTCCGTTCCGTCCGAGCGTGGCGGCGAGGTCACCGTCGGCGAGCACCCGACACACGATGTTCGCGAGCGCGGCGGGATCTTCCGGGGGCACCAGAAACCCGGTCTCACCCTCGCGCACGGCGTCCGGGACGCCACCGGAATGGCCCGCCACAACCGGCAGGCCGCACGCCGATGCCTCGACGAGCGAGATGCCGAACCCCTCGACATCGATTCGCCCCCCCCGGCGAGACGCGCCGACGTAGACCGATCCGAGGTTATAGAGGGCAGGCAGGTCGCGATCGGGGATCGCGCCGACGAATCGCACGCGATCCGAGACACCGAGCTTGTGCGCGAGCTTCTCCAGCCGAGGCCGGTCTGGCCCGTGGCCCGCGATGATATAGCCGACGTCCGGCGCACGCTCCAGGACGGTGGGGAGCGCCTGTATCACCGTATCGAACCCCTTGTAGTCCTCGATGCGCGCGACGGTGATCAGCCAACGCCTGGCTCCGTTCGGGATCGCCGTCCGCTCGCGCAGTTCGGTCGGGTCCACGCCCGGCCGGAAGTGATCGGGATCGGTGCCCAGGTGCACGACGCGGAGGTGCTTGCCCTGTCCGTCGAGCCCGAGCTCGCTCAGCACCGTGAGCGCGAGGTCGCGGGTCCATGCGCTGTTCGCCATGAGCACGGCCGCGCCGCCGAAGATAACCCGCGCCGTACGCCGCTTGAACTTGGACTGCCGGATCTTGTGCTGCTCACTGAGCAGATCCCCCCCGTGGAAATAGATGCCGTACGGAACGCGGCAGCGCTCGAACACCCACCGGGCGGGATACCCTGCCGGCTTGATGTTCCCGCAGTGCACGTACCGGATGCCGCGCAGACGCGCGATACTCGCGGCGCGGCGCGCCCAGAGGAGTAGACCGGGGAGGCTCTTCGTGCGACGGGCACTGATGGGGAGGCGATCGACTACCGCGTCGAGCGGACCGTCGGCCTCCGCTGCGTCGGGGTCCGCCGGCGTCGAGACGATCAGCTCGCCGCGAGGGTAGCGGCGCGCCAGCTCGCTGTGCATCCGGGCGATCCCACCACCCATCGGCGGGAAGTCCTGAGCCAGGAGCATTGTGGTCATCGCGAGTTTGCCGATCCGCCGCGAGGATGCTGAATGGTAACGGGAAGCGTCCTGCCGCAGCAATTGGCGATCAGCGGGCACGGAACTCCTCGTCGATCCGGATCAAATCGGCCGCTACCCGATCCCAATTGTAGTACCGTTCCACCGCCTCGCGCCCCGCCGCACCCATGCGGCGCCGGAGCCCTTCATCACCCAGCAGCCTGACGGCCGTCGCTGCGACCGCGGCGGCATCGTCGGGGTCCACCAACAGCCCCGTCTCACCCTCGCGCACGGCTTCGGGCATCCCCCCCGAGCGACTGGCGATGACGGGTAGCCCGCTGGCGGACGCTTCGACGATCGCAATCCCGAATCCTTCCACGAGCAGATCGTAGCGCCGCGAGACGAGTACGAACACGTCCGCTGCATTGTAGAGCGCGGGGAGCTCGTCGTCAGGCACGAAGCCCAGCAGTCGGACGGCGTCGCCGAGGCCCAACTCGGCCACGAGCGCCTCGAGCGCCCCCTGCCTGCTCCCGATCCCCGCCACGGCGTATCGCGCGGTTGGAAACGCAGCCCGGATCGCGGGTACGGCGCGGATCACCGTATCAATCCCCTTGTGAAAGTCGAGTCGGGCGACGGTGAGCAGCCACGGGCCGCCGTCGAGGCCGTACTTGCGCCGCACGCGCGCCGAGTCCACGCCCGAGTGGAAGCGCGACGGCGTCGTGCCGAGGGGCACAACCCTCACGTCCGCTGCGAGCGCGTAACAGCCTATCGCCTCGAGCACCGACCGTGCGAGATCCGCGGTCCAGCGGCTGTTCGCCACCACCACGGAGCAGTGCTCGAGGATGCGGCGCGCCGTCCAACGTTTGAACGCGGAGCGCCGGTTCTTCGCTTCGAGGAGCAAGAGGTCTGCACCGTGCGCGATCACGCCGAAGGGCAGGCCGTAGCGCGCACGCAGCCAGGCGGCGGCGTAGCCGGCCGGCTTGACCTCGTCGCACCACAGGAACGTCGGTGCCGTCCCACGAACGAGCGACGCCGCTCGCCAGGTCCAGCGGCCCAGCCCATTCACGGTACGGAGCCGCTTGGCGCCGACGGGCACGCGGTCGATCCGCTGCGGAAAACGGCGATCGTTCGCGGAGCTTCCCGCCCACGTTCCCGTCGAAACCGTCAGGCTGTGGGGCGGATAGCGGAGCGCGACCTCACCCATCATCCGGGCGATGCCACCCCCGAAGGGCGGAAAGTTGAGAGCGAGCAGAAGGGTGCCGCTCAACGCGGGCGCGCGCGCGCGCCGTCGAGCGCTCCGCGCCGTTCGAGCGCCTCCCGGTACACGGCCTCGGTCTGATCGGTGGCGCGCTCGAGCGTGAACTTCCGCTGTACCAGCTCGCACCCCCTCCGCGCGATGCGATCCGCGAAGCTTCGATCGGCGAGCACGCGCGTGAGCGCGTGCGCCCAGGCGATCGGATCGAGCGGCGGCACCAGCACTCCCGTCTCCCCGGACGTGATCAGATCCGAGTTGCCCCCCGCGTCGGACGCGACTACCGGCAGCCCGAGCGCCATCGTCTCGAGCAACGCGATCGAAAGCCCCTCGATCCGCGACGGCAAAGCGGACACGGCCGCCAGCCGGCAAAACGCGAGCGGACGCTCGGTGAACGGCACGAAGACCACGCGATGACGGTCCGGAACGGTGCGCTCGATGGCCCGCAGCTCGGGATCGTCTTCAATCCCGACGCAGGCGACGACGACCGGCTGCTCGAGCGCCACGAGTCCCCGCAGCAGGATGTGCTGGTCTTTGCGACGCGCCAGCACCAGGACGACCGGGCGTCCCGACGTGTCACCGAGAGCGGACCGGGCGACCGCGAGATCGCGCTCGGCGGGTGGTGCGTTGACGCGTGCAACGTCGATTCCATTCATCACGACTCGGAGACGCGCGGCGGGATACCAACGGCGCCGCAGCGCGCGCGCCACCGCCTGGCTGACCGCGATGGTGCGATCGGCCGAGAGACCCACGGCCACGAGCTCCACGGGAGAGGTCAGCGGCATGGTGTGGCGCGTCACGACGAAGGGCCGCCGCAGGCGATTTCGCCAGCGCAGCCAGGTGAGCGCCCGGCGGTCGCCCGTTCCGTGGCTGTTCACCACATCGACCTCCTCACGCGTCATCAGGGCGTCCAGTTCGCGGGCGAGGGGAGCGAGGCGCCCGAAGTCGAGCGGCACATCCGCGAGCCCCGCCGCGCGCACCATGCCGGCGAGCACGCTGCCGGCACGGCATCCCACCAGGACTCGATGACCCCGGCTGGCGAGCTGCCGGCTCAGGCTCGTGATGACCATCGTCGACCCGGCGCCGTGTCCTTCGTGCGTGACTTGCAGGATGGTGAGTCGCCGGTCTGGCATGGCCCGAAGGTACTGACGCGGTAGCCGCCTTTCCATGGACCAGGTCCAGCGCCGACGTCCGGTGTCCTCGCTCGCGCGTTATCTTGTTGGGCGCATGCACGTCGTCGTCGCCTCCCAGCAGCCATTGCCGGCGAAGGGTTACGGCGGCCCCCAACGCGTCGTCGTAGCCCTCGTCCACGGGCTCGCAGCGCTGGGGCATCGCGTCACGCTCCTCGCGCCTCCCGGCACTCGCCTTCCGGCGACGAAAGTAGTCGAGGTTCCGCCGCGCAAGTTCGGCGACGCCGCCGGGCTCGCCGCGCACGTGCCGGGCGACGCCGATATCGTGCACGCCCACTTCCCCCTGAAGGGCGACCGTCTCGCCAGGATCCCCTTCGTTCAAACGATCCACTACAACCTGAAGCGCGGCTCGCAACCGCATCCCAATGCCATCTTCCTCTCGCGGGATCACGCGCGCCGGCACGGAAGCGAGACCTTCGTCTATAACGGCCTCGATCCGGCGGACTACGTGTTCCGCCGCTACCCGAAGCGGAGCAGCCAGTACGACCTGTTTCTGGGGAAGCTGCACAGCGCGAAGGGCTACCATTGGGCGGTAGAGGCCGCGAAGCACACCGGCCATCCGCTCATCGTCGCGGGCGGCTGGCGACCCAGCTTCACGGGATCGATCAAGTACGTGGGCGAGGTGGACGGCACGACGAAGGCCGCGTTGCTCGCGCGCGCCCGGTGCCTTTGGAATCCGGCCGAGTGGGACGAGCCGTTCGGCCTGGTGACCATCGAGGCATTGCTCTCCGGCACGCCCGTACTCGGCACCCGTCGCGGTGCGCTTCCGGAGCTGATCACGCCTGCGGTGGGCGCCTTGTGCGACTCCATGGACGACATGATCGCGGCCGCCGCCACGATCCATACACGCGACCCAGCGGCATGCCGAGCCCGGGCCGAGCGATTCTTCACGCACCTGGTGATGGCCGAACAGTACGTGCGCATGTACCGCTGTCTGCTGGAGACGGGCACGCTGCCGCCTGGTTCCGCGTGACTCCGTTTCGGCAGGCGGTCGAGGAGCACCCGCTTCTCGCCGTCCTGATCCTCGCCACCGCGCTCCGGCTCGTCGGGGCCATCTTCAGCCAGGGCTTTCTCACGATCGACGACCACCTGGTCCTCGTCGACACCGCGGATCGGCTCGCGAGCGGCATCCCGCTCCCCCGCGACTACGAGCGTTCGATCCTCTATCCCGGCAGTGTCGCGCTCGTCATGGAGACACTGCGAGCACTGGGAAACACGTCGCCCGACGTCGAGATGCTCGTCGTGCGACTGTTCCACGCCGCCGGGGGCGTGCTCGGCGTGTACTTCGCCTGGCGGATCCTCGAGCGCGTCGCGGGTAAGGAAAGCGCGCTCCTGGGTGGGGTTCTCGTGGCGGCTTTCTACCCGCTGCCCGTCACCTCCGTGCACCAATTCGAAGAGGCCGCGTGCCAGGTCCCGCTGCTCGCGGGTTGCTGGTGGCTGCTCAAAGCGGACGACGTGGACCGCCGTGCGGAGTTGTGGTCGTTTCTCTCGGGAGCGGCGACCATGACGACTCTGATCGTGCGGTTCCCCGCCCTCCCCTTCGTGCTAGCGTTCGTCGCCGTGGCCTTGTGGCGGCCCGCGCAGCAATTCCGCAAGTCGTTCTTCGTCCTGGGCCTGCTCGCCCTGTTCGCTCTGCAGTCGGGGAGCAACGCGGTGATCAACGGCGATCCATGGTATTACTTCTTCGAGACCGCACGCCACCGCTCCGGGCTCGGGGGAGACTACCCGCAGGGCCCGCCCTGGAAGTACCTGGGGACGGTCGCCGTCGTCCTCCTACCGCCCTTCTCGCTGTTCTTCCTGGCGGCCGCGATCCGCGGGGGCCGGCTGTTCCCGCTCCTCGGCATCCCGACCCTGGCGTTTTTCGTCGCCACGAGCCTCGTCCCGAACAAGCAGGAACGCTTTCTGCTGCCGGTGCTCCCGGCCATTCTCATCCTCGGCGCCATCGGGATGCCGCGCGTGCGGGATTGGTTCGCGCGGCGCGGGTGGCGGAGGGCATACCGTTGGTCTTGGGCGTATTTCGTCGTCGTGAATACGCCTCTGCTCGGGATCGGGCTGTTCTCCTACGGAAAGAGAGATCGTGTCGAGCCCCTGGTGCAGCTCCAACGCCGTCACAACGTCACGGGCGTGGTGGTGGCCGAGTTCGCGTACACGTTCTGGGTCCCCGATTACTATCTCGGCCACCCCCGGCCCCAGGTGTTCGTGCTCGCAAACCGCAACTCCCTCGCTCGTGACGCTGCGGTGGCGCGCGCGGCGAGCCCGCCGCCCAACTACGTGATCCTCTACAGCGACACGGCTGCGGTCGACACGCAGTTACTGGAGCAAGCCCTGTGGGCGCGGCTCACACCCCTGGTCACGATCGAGCCGAGCCTGGCCGACAAGCTGGCAGGCCTCATCAATCCGCGGCACAACCACGCCACGCCCGCACTCGTGCTGACGGTCACCCCGATGGCCGCCACGCTAAGCGCCTCCGCCAGATGCGAGCGGCAGGCAGCGCGGTTCCCCCTCGTCACTGCCGAAAGATGCCTCGGGATGAATCGGGGCCTGGCTGAGTCGAAGACGCGGCCGGCGGGCTGAACGCCGCCGCGGCCGGTTCGAAACGACCGCGGGCAGTCGTTTCGTCTCACGCGAGCTGAGTCGCGTCGCCGGAGGCGCATCTCCGCTAGCGTAAGGTGACCGTGAGCAGCTCTTCCAGGCGATGCCCCCACGTGTGCTCTCGAACGGCCCGCTCGCGTGCCGCGGCGGCCAAGCGACGACGGAGTTCCTCGTCGGCGAAGAGCGCGCGAGCGCGGTCCTTCAGCTCAGCCACCGTCTTGTAGAGGACGATTTCCCGATCGGGCGTGAAATGGCGCGCGATGTCCGCCTTCGCGTCCGAGAGCTGAGGAGTACCCACAGCCGCGAGCTCGAACACACGCATGTTCGCGCCGGCGCCATAACGGCGTGGGTCGCCCCGGTCCCCGAACTGCTGGTGCACGTTCAGCCCGACCACCGCTCCCGTGAGCACCCGTACGAAGTCGTCACCATACACGGGGCCGCGGGGCCACCCGGGACCCCAGACCGCGAGGCCCAAGTCGGCGAGACCGCGGAGGGCTTCCTCACGCACCGGGTCCCGGGATCCCACGAAGGTGAGCGCCGACGCCCAGCGCGCGCCACACGCCAACGGCCGCAGGTATTCCGGATCGTATCCAAACGCGAGGTAGTGTGCCCGCGCGCCTCCACTGCGGTGACGCTCGACGCTTGCGCTGTCGTGCGTGAAGAAGGCATCGTACGCGGGCCCGAGGCGCAGCGACACTTCGATCTGATGGGGGTCGTCGGGGAACCAGTTGGCCCACCGGGCGGCGAACTGCCCCTTGAGCGCCTGTACCTCCTCGGGCGCGAGCGAGGCACCCTTGAAGACGAGCACCAGATCCGCCGGCCGCTGGCGGAGGCGCGCCGCCAGGCGGCCGGCGAGCCGGCGGCGCAGGATCGCGTTCCAGCCGCGCTCCCGCTCCTCACAGCGCGTGACCTCGCAACCGAGCGACTCGAGCGCGGCCGCAAGCGATAGCCCGCTCCGGTGGTACCGACGGTTGAACGCGGCGACTAGCACGACCCGCAAGCCCGCGAACGGACGGGCCGTCATACCTCGACGTAGTTGCGGTATTCGAACAGGCGGGCGCCCGTGAGCCGCTCGATCCAGTCGGAGAGGTAGAGCCGAAGATGCCCGAGCCGCAGGTGCCGCGGCCCCACGGTGGGACCCGCGTAGGCGCCGTCCCGCGCGGCGATCCACGGCTGCACGACGCGCGGGTGCGTGTCCGAAAATCGGCGCAACAGCGGCGTCCAGTACAACAACTGCTGGTCGGCGACGCGGGCCGCGATGAGATCGACCGCCTCGCGGAAGACCTCCTGCGACGCCACGAGCTTCTGGCGCATAGACTGCGGCGGGCGCGCCCAGCCGTAATGGAACATGCGCGCGCCGGTTAGGCGCGCCCGCACCCGGCGCTCTGCGACACCCACTCGGAAGCCCTGCGCGTCCTGGTACGACCGGATGTCGTGACCGAGACGCACGGCGCGCACCTCGCGTCGATACCAATGCCGGTCCGTCGCGACGGTGACGAAGTCACCGTAGAAATGGACATAATCCACGAGCAGCCCTTCGACCCGCGGATCCCGATCCCACTCCTCAATCCGCTCGCGCAGGACCTTCGCCCCGGCCTCGTGCAGCACCTCATCTGCCTGGATGTAGATGCCCCACATCCCTCGGCACGCCGCCATGGTGCGGTTCGTCTCGACCGCCAGCACGCCGCTGCCGCGGGAGAAGTCCCACTCGGTGTCCAGGATCCGCACCCGCGGGTCGCCGACGCCCGCGACGAGTTCGCGCGTCCCGTCGTCGGAGCGTCCGACGTTGACGACCACCTCGTCACACACGTGGAGGATGGACTGGATCGCCGGAACGATCGGGTAGTCGAGGCGGACCGCGTTCCGGACGATGGTGAAGCCGGAGATCATGTCAGGAGCGGAATTGCATGTCGTACAGGCGGCGGTACAGGCCGCCTGCGTCGTACAACTCGGCGTGCGTGCCGCGCTCGACGATCCGCCCGTCGGCCACCACCACGATCACGTTGGCGTGCTGGACGGTGGCGAGCCGATGCGCGATGACGAACGTCGTCCGGTGCGCCATCAATCGATCCATCGCCTCCTGCACGAGGCGCTCGGACTCCATGTCGAGCGCGCTCGTCGCTTCGTCGAGGATGAGTATCGGCGGATCGCGGAGCAGGGCGCGCGCGATCGCGATGCGCTGGCGCTCTCCCCCGGAGAGCCTCGTGCCGCGCTCGCCGAGCAGCGTCTCGTAGCGGCGGGGCAGCTGTGAGATGAAGTCGTGCGCGTTCGCCACGCGCGCAGCTGCCTCCACCTGAGCCAGCGTGAAATCATCGCGGCCGTAGGAGATGTTCGCGAGCACGGTGTCGTTCAGCAGGATCGTCTCCTGCGATACGATGCCCATCAAGCCCCGCAGACTCGCACGCCGGAAGCGCGAGATCGGGACACCATCCATCAAGATCATCCCGGCCGTCGGCTCATAGAAGCGCGGCAACAGGTCGAGGAGCGTCGTCTTCCCCGCCCCGGACGGGCCGACGATCGCGACCACCTGGCCGCGTTTCGCGTCCAAGCTCACGTCCTGCAGCACCGGAGGCCCGCCGTCGTATGAGAACGACACCCCACGATACTCGATCCGGTCGTTGAACGTCGCCGGGATGGCATCCGGTGCGTCGCCCTCGTCGGATGGCAGGTCCAGGATCTCGAACACGCGATCCGCGGCCGCCACCGCGCCGGCCATGATCGTCGGATACTGCGCCACTGCCTTCACGGGGGACATGAGCCGGAGTGCCACCACGATGAAGGCGATGAACACCTCGGGGCGCAGCTGGCTGATCCCGAACAAGAGCAGGAGCACGAGTACGAAGCCAGCAAAGATCTCGCTGATCGGGCTCGTGAGCGTCGAGGCAGCCTGGGTGCCGAACACCCGATTCCGGTAGACGTCGGCCAGCTGCTTGAACCGCCCGACCTCGAACGCTTCGGCCACGTACGCGCGCACCAGCTTGACGGACCCGATCATTTCGCTCACGAGGCTCGTGAGCTCGCCGCGATCGTCGGCCTGGGCGCGAGAGCGGCGTCGCACGCGCGCCACCACCGGTCGGATGATCAGCACGAGCAGCGGCGCGAGGACGAGCGCGATGAGCGTGAGACGCCACGACAGGCCAAGGAGGATCACGAGGTAGACCATGATGAGGCTGACGTTCCGGAGGAACTGCGCGAGCGCCGCAGTCACCGCGCTCTTCACCTGGTCGGTATCGAACACGACGCGGGCCAGCAGCTGGCCGCCCCGGGTGCGTTGGAAAAACCCGAGCGGAAGCGTCTGGAGGTGGCGGAACAAACGCACACGCAGGTCCCGCACGACGCCTTCCTCGATCGCCACGCTGCTCATGGCGGCGGCGTAGAGGGCCGCGTTCTTCACGACGAGCGTGACGAGCACGAGCAGCGCCACGGTCCGGACCGCCGCCACAGGATTCCCCTCGACCAGGAGCGGGCCGACGACCTTGCCCAGCACCGTCTCCACAATCGTGCCGCCGGTGGCGGGCAGCGCCTGTTGTCCGAAAAAGGTGCGAAGGAAGGGGATGAGCAGGACGAACGTCACGCCGTCCAGGACGGACGCGACCACGGTCGTGAGCATGTTGATGGCGAAGAGCAGCGAGTAGGGGCGCAGCAGGCCGATAATGCGGGCGCTGCGGCCCATGCTAGCGACGGCCCCCACTGGACCCGGTGC
>JACXTT010008738.1_pt1 | contig 13990 bp, 11 predicted proteins | sample 9270951 | NCBI WGS metagenome assembly JACXTT01 (sample SAMN15532306, study PRJNA645909) | rock metagenome | isolation source: weathered quartz diorite | place: Puerto Rico | collected 2017-06-21 | reverse complement strand
GAAACCGGCGAACACCTCCGTCTCGATCGGCGGCAGTCCGCCGGCCTGCGCGACCTCCTGTTCGGTGCCCCCGGGTATTCCACGCAAACTGCCGTCGGGGTTATAGGTCCAACCGTGGTACGGACAGACATGAACGCGATGGCAGTGCCCACGCTCGCCACCCACAACCTGGTGCGCGCGGTGCCGGCACGTGTTGTGGAAAGCCTTGATGCTGCCGTCGTCCAGGCGGGTGATCGCTGCGCGCTCGCCCAGGAGCTTGAGCGTCACATAGTCGCCGGGCTTGGCAAGCTCGCTGACATGGCAGCCCAGATGCCAGCTGAAAGCGAAAAGGGTCGTGCGCTCGAGCTCGAAGAAGCGCGCGTCGTTGTACACCCAGGCCGGCAGCGTATGGTTGTCGGCTGCGGCGCCGGTCCGTGCGTCTCGCGCCTCATTCATTTTGCAGCACCTGCGCCACGCGGTGGTGGAAGTGCGCAACCCCGTGCTCGCTGATGGCGCTGCGCTGACGGTCGACCATCACCCGTCCGCGGCCGCGATAGCCGCGCGACTTGAGACCTCGCTGAACGCTCTCCACCAGAGACAGATCTTCCGCTCGGAAAACGTCGCGATAGTAGGCGATGACATCCATCTGTTTTGCCGTTGGCTCCTCCTCGGGCAGGTAGAAATCGTAGTACTGCAGGGTCGTGTCGGCGTCGATCGGCACCATCGTATTGACGGTCATCATTCCGACATTGCCCGGCGTGATGTTGATCATCACGGTGGGCCAGAGATAAAACCCGGCGTAGATCGGGTTGGTCGGATTCGGGTCGACCGCATACCCGGTAGAGGAGGGCTTGGCCTCGCCGATTTGCACGGTCCAGCTGCCGTGCAAATCGTGATGGTACGTGTCCATTTTCATCGAACTGACGAATCCCGGATGCGCTATCGCGCAGTGATAGCACTCCAGATAGTTGTCGACGATCGCTTTCCAGTTGGACTTGGTCGTATGCGGGATCCGGTGAGCCTTCGCGCGAATCAGGCGGTCCGCGTTGGGCAGGCGGTCCGTGATCGCCTCTTCCAGTCCCGGCGCCGATTCGCGCAGCGAGGGCGCCTCCGGATCGAGGTTGACGTAGACCAGCCCGCACAGTTCCTCGACTCGTACCGGCGAAAGATTGGCCAGGCTGGGGTCGAATGCCTCGACGTTCTCGCTATTGCGTGCGCGCCACAACTTGCCGTCCAGGCCGAAGGTCCAGGCGTGGTAGGGACAGACGATGATGTCGCGCGCCGCGCCGCAACCTGTGAGCAGCTGATGGGCCCGATGCGGGCAGACGTTGTAAAAGGCGCGTAGCACCTGATCCTGCCCGCGCACCACCAGGATTTCGTCGCCCGCCACGGTGGCCGTCGCGTACGCGTTCGCCTCGCGCACATCGCTGCTCGCGAGGACGGCGATCCAGGACCGCGCAAAAATGCGCTCGGTCTCGATGCGGAAGATCCGGGCATCCGTGTAGTTGCGCGCCGGCATCGGGTAGGCCACGTCCGGGTTGGAGCAGATGTCGATTTTTTCCAGGGCCGTCATCAGCGACTCCAAACAAGCATCGCGCACCGAATCGGCCGGCATTCAAGCCGACTGGGCATTCGAATCGATCGATATTTATATTAAACGCCCGTTCATTAAAGGTAAAGAGGCGGCGATTCAGGCGTGCCCTGTCGCGCGCGGACGGTTCAAGCCTCGCATACCTTAGGTTGGCGATTGGCTTGAACGGCGTGAGGTTTTCGACCTTCCGGCCTTGCTGCAGTGAACCATTTCCCGATCGCTCGGCACTCACGTCGCAATTTCGTTCCACGCCAGGGAGATGAACTCATGCACTTGCATCATGCAACAGCTTTGAGCGTCGCGTTCGCCTTATCGGTCGCGGCGTGTGGCGGCGGTGGCGGCGGAGGCGGCGGGGCCAGTCCCATGGTCCAGCACACCGGACTGACCGACGCAGCCTTGACGTCGGACGGTGTCATCGCTGCCGCCCACACCGACAGCAACCTGCAGAACGCCTGGGGCGTGGCATTCGCGCCCGGGGGCCCGATCTGGATCGCCGACAACAACAGCAACAAGGCAACCGTCTACGACGGCACCGGTGCGCCGCAGCCGACGGTGGTCAGCATTCCGGCGGGCACCAACGGGCCGGCCAATCCAACGGGCCAGATCTACAACGGCACGGGCGACTTTGTGATCACGACCGGTGCCGGCTCGGCACCCGCGCAGTTCATCTTCTCGGGAGAGGGCGGAACGATCACCGGCTGGGCGCAGAGCATAAGCGGTGCGACGGCAACGATCGCGTATGACGATGGCAACGGCGGCGCCGTGTACAAGGGCCTGGCGCTGGCCAACAACGGCACCGCGAATCGCCTGTACGCAACCGATCTGCACAACGCCAAGGTCGATGTGTTCGATACCCACTTCCAAAAGGTCACCATGGCCGGAACCTTCGCGGACCCGATGATCCCGGCCGGCTTTGCGCCGTTCGGCATCCGGGCCATCAACAATCAGCTTTATGTCACATATGCCAAGCAGGATGCGACAGCGCGCGATGAAGTTCTGGGCGCCGGGCTCGGGTATGTGAACCTGTTCGACGCGAACGGCCAGCTGATCAAGCGCGTTGCGTCGGCCGGCGTTCTCAACGCGCCCTGGGGGATCGCCCTGGCGCCATCCGGATTCGGTTCGGTTGCGGGAGATCTGCTGATCGGCAATTTCGGAGATGGGACCATTAACAGCTTCGATCCGGTTAGCGGAGCCAGTTTAGGTGCCGTCACTCTGGCCAACGGCAACAAGCTCGCAGTTCCGGGCCTGTGGGATCTGGCATTCGGCAACGGCGCACCCAATCAACCCGCCAGCGCGCTGTTCTATACGGCCGGCCCCAACAATCAGGTCGACGGCGTCTTCGGCCGCATCGATGCGGTCACGAGCACTTCGCCGCCGCCGTGCACCGGCTACGGTTGCTGACCGCCAATGCGCGCGCTCAATGGGCGCGCGCGTTGGTCGAGCCGCTAATTCAGATACTTCGGAAAAGCGGGCAGCGCCTTGAAGTCCTGAGGATCGTGATGCACCACCAGGCGCCCCTTGGTGTTCTTCAGGATCGTGTTGATGCGGTCGATCGAAGCCAGCGTGTCGGCGCGTTCGAAGTTGAACGCTGGCACGCGGCGGAAGCGGTAGTTGTCCCGTACATGGTACAGATCGCCCGAGATGATCACCGTGCCCGCTTTTTTCAGCTTGACCAGCAGTGACTGATGCCCCGGCGTGTGGCCGGGCGTTCTCAGGATGCGCACGCTGCCGTCGCCGAACACGTCGTAATCGCCGTCGATCATCTCGGTCTTGGCGGTCCGGTACAGGTCGAACGAATCCGGATTGACAAATGGGCTGGGCCTGGTCTCGGCCCAGGCGATCTCGGCCTTGTTCAGGATCCAGGTCGCGTCCGGGAACTCGTTCGCATTGCCGGTGTGATCGAAGTGCGTGTGCGACATCGACAGATACGTGATGTCGGTGGGCGTCAGCCCGATCTTCTTGAGCTGATCGAGCAGCGTGACGTTGACCTGCAGGTGGATCGTCTCGATGTCCACGCCGTTTTTGTTCTCGGCCATCTTGTCGCCCAGGCCCGTATCCCAAAGCAAGGTGCCTTTGGGATGGCGGATGACCCAGCAGGGATCGACCAGAGTGCCGGGTTTGCCGTCGTATTCTCCGGTGTCCGAGAAAAAGCCCATGTCCTTGAATTGGATGCGCCCGCAGTCGAGCGCGTACAGCCGCACTTCCTTGACCTCGTCGGCGGCCCGGGCCGGGACGATCAACGTGGAAACGACGAGCAAGGCCGCGCCGATGCAGCGAATCCGATGGGTGCCGGTCATGATCGAGAAGCTCCGCGAAATGAACCGGCGCGATTCTAAGCGCGTTCAGGGCGCTCGCTTCGGCACCATCCGGCCTGGCGGTACCAGGATCGTGGGCAGCCCGGCGGCCAGCGTGTGCGGATAATCGCGGCTGTAGTGAAGACCGCGGCTTTCGTGTCGCCTGAGCGCCGAACGCACGATCAGGTCAGCGCATTCGAGCAGATTGCGAAGCTCCAGCAGGTCGCGTGACACGCGGAAGTTGGCGTAATACTCGTCGGTCTCCTTGCGCAGCAGCCGGATCCGGTGCTGCGCGCGCTCCAGCCGGCGCGTCGTGCGCACGATGCCCACGTAGTTCCACATCGTGAGCCTGAGCTCGTCCCAGTTGTGCGAGATCACAACCTGCTCGTCGGGATCCTCCACGCGGCTTTCGTCCCAGGCAGGCAGTGCGGGCGACTCGCCCGGCCCGTGAGCGCGGATGTCCTCGGCGCAGGATCTGCCCACGACGACGCACTCCAGCAGCGAGTTGCTGGCAAGGCGGTTGGCGCCGTGCAATCCCGTATACGCCGTCTCGCCCACCGCATACAGGCGCGCCAGGTCGGTGCGTCCCCGCAGGTCGGTTGCAACGCCCCCGCACGTATAGTGGGCCGCGGGCACCACCGGAATCGGCTCCTTCGAGATGTCGATCCCCAGGCTGCGGCAGCGCGCCTCGATCGTCGGAAAATGGCTCTGCAGGAAGGAAAGCCCGAGATGCGTGGCGTCGAGCCAGACGTGATCCAGGCCGTTGCGCTTCATCTCGAAATCGATCGCCCGCGCGACCACATCGCGCGGCGCCAGCTCGGCGCGCGAGTCGTGCGCTGGCATGAAGCGCGTGCCGTCGGGAAGCCGCAAAACCGCGCCTTCGCCGCGCAGCGCCTCGGTAATCAGAAAGGTGCGATCCTGCGGGTGGTACAAACAGGTCGGATGAAACTGGATGAACTCCATGTTGGCTACGCGACAGCCGGCTCGCCAGGCCATGGCGACGCCGTCGCCGGTGGCAGTGTCCGGGTTGCTGGTATAGCGGTAGACCTTGCCGGCCCCACCGCTCGCCAGCACCACGGCAGCGGCCGGCAGCGTTTCGACGCGCCCGCGCTCGATGTCCAGCGCATAGACGCCAAAACATTGCGGGCCGTCGCTGTCAGGCACGTGACGCGACGTGATCAGATCGAGCGCCATCCAGCGCTCGCGCAGCCGGATGTTCGAATGCGACCGCGCCGCCTTCAGCAATGCATCGTGGATCGCCTTTCCGGTGGAATCGGCGGCGTGCGCGATGCGCCGGACCGCGTGTCCGCCTTCGCGCGTCAGATGAAGTCCCAGTGGGCCTCCCGGGTCGGCCGTGAACGCGACCCCCTGGCGCACCAGCCACTCGATGGCCGCAGAGCTTCCTTTCGCGATCGCGCGTGCCACCTGCACGTCGACCAGGCCGGCGCCCGCTTCGGAGGTGTCGCGCAGATGCGATTCGATGCTGTCGTCGCTGCCCAGCACCCCGACGATGCCGCCCTGGGCCCAGGCAGTGGCGCCTTCTTCCACGGAACGCTTGGCGAGCACGGTGACCGGCGTCTGCTCGGCCAATTGCAAAGCGACGGTCAGGCCGGCCAGGCCGGCGCCGACGATGACGACCGGCTGCTGCATCGACTCATTATGATACGAGAGCAGATGGAGCGACCAGAGCCGATGAGTGAACGAAGCAACGTGGCGATGAAGCACCCCAACGACGAGTCCGCAGAGTGCTGGCTGGTGGCAGACATCGGCGGCACGCACGCGCGCTTCGGGCTGTCGCCCGCGCCGGGCCTTGTCGTGACGGACGTTCGCGTGATGCGTTGCGTCAATCACGCACATTTGCACGAGGCCGCGCAGGCCTATCTGGACGGCTTGGCCGGCGCCGGCCGCGCGCAGCGACCGCGGCGGGCTTGCTTCGCGATTGCCGGACCGGTCACCGGCGAGCCGGTGCGGATGACGAACCATCCGTGGGTGATCGCCCGCGCCCAGGTCAGTGCAGCGTTGGGATTGGCCGAGTTGACCCTGTTGAACGACTTCGAGGCGACCGCCCTGGCGCTTCCTGCGCTGGGGCCCGCCGACACGACCGCGATCGGCCCAAGCACGCCGGCCAATGCGCAACTGCCGATGGCGGTGATCGGCCCGGGCACCGGACTTGGCGTGGCACTGTGCGTGCCGACCGACGGCCGATGGCTTGCCGTCGCGACCGAGGGCGGGCATTCGACGGCGGTCGCCGCGGACGACTTCGAAGCCGAGGTGCTGCGCCGGGTTCGATCCGATTTCGAGCATGTTTCGGCCGAGCGCCTGCTGTCGGGGATCGGCCTGCCGGTGCTGTATCGGGCGATCGCGCAAATGCACGGAGCCGAGGTGCTCGATTTGAGCGCCGAGCAGATCACCCGCGGCGCCCTGGAGGACTCCGATGCGGTCTGCGCGGCCACGCTCGACACGTTTTTCTCGATGCTGGGGACGTTCGCCGGCAACGTCGCACTGACGAGCGGCGCGCGCGGGGGCGTGTTCATCGCCGGCGGCATCGCGCAGCGCCTGGCGGACCGATTGGCGCGGTCGCGCTTTCGGGAGCGCTTCGAGGCGAAGGGGCGCTACGAGAGCTATATGAGTGCGATTGCGACGCGATTGATAACCGCCCCGCATGGCGCGCTGATCGGAGCGGCGCGCGCGATCGCCCACGCCTGAGCATCCGAGCCGGTGAGACTCCGAGTCGGTGCAGCCATGGACTTCACGACACTGCTAACGGCCCGCTCCGAGGCCCAGTTCGCTTCGGCTCGCACGCTGTTTGTCGAGTATGCCGATCAGCTCGGAGTGGATCTTTGCTTTCAAGGTTTTGCTGCCGAGTTGGAATCGCTGGCCACGATGTACGGGCAGCCTTCCGGGTGCCTGATCCTGGCTCGCCGCGATGGCGAGTTTGTCGGCTGCGTCGGGGTTCGCCGCCATTGCGCCGACGAGTGCGAGATGAAGCGGCTGTATGTCCGCAACGCCCTGCGCGGACACGGCATCGGCCTTCGTCTTGCCCACGCAGCGATCGATGCCGGGCGGGCCCTCGGCTACCGGCGCATGCTGCTCGATACGCTGGGCAGCATGGTCGCCGCGCGCAGTCTGTATTCCGAGTTGGGATTCAAGGAGATTTCCGCGTACTACAGCAATCCGATGCAGGCTGTGACGTACATGGCGCTCGATCTGTGCGCAACGGATCAAGTTCGTGAGTCAGGCCTTCGCGAAGGGTAGGCCGCTCGTCTTGACGTCAACGGCAGGATTCATCAATATCAAATAAGAAAGTCATACGCTTGGCTGGGGTCGGCACGCCACGCAACCTGCTCAGGGAATTCCTGCCCATGTGGATCCGCGCCTTGCGCGTTACCCTGGTCGTCACTGTCTTCGCGGCTGCACCGGGACCCTCCTATGCCGATTGTAAGATGTTCAAGTTGGCGGAGCTGCCGGTAACAATGTCCGGATTGCGGCCCCTGGTCGCCGCCAAGATCAACGGTGTCGATGCGCTTTTCATCGCCGACAGCGGCGCCTTCTACAGCATGATCAACCCAGCCAGCGCGGTGCAATATGGACTCAAACGGCACCCCGCTCCGTACCACCTTGCAGTCGAGGGTGTCGGCGGCAGGGCCGAGGTCTCCGCGGCCTATGTCGAGGAACTGACACTCGCCAACCAGGTCATTAAGCACATCGAATTCCTCGTGGGCGGCAGCGAAGCGGGAAGCGGGGCTGCCGGTCTTCTTGGGCAGAACGTGCTCGGGATGGCAGACACCGAATACGACCTTGCCAACGGCGTCATCCGGCTGATGCAACCGGGCGAAGATTGCAAGAAGGCCGTGTTGGCCTATTGGACCACCTCTGAGCAGTATTCGGTCGTCGATCTTGATCGACACAGAGGCAAGTGGACACCCACACCGAGCACCGCATACCTGAATGGGACCAGGATCCACGTCGTATTCGACACGGGCGCCGGTACGTCGTTCCTGACGCGCCGCGTTGCCGAGCGGGCGGGATTCAACCCGAGTGGGCAAGGCGTGGTTCCGGCTGGGTTTGGGCACGGGATCGGGTCGGAGAACTATGAGACGTGGATCGCGACATTCGCGAGCTTCAAAATCGGCGACGAGGAGATTCATAACGCGCGACTGCGCGTTGGCGACGCCGATCTCCCAGAGGGCCAGATGTTGCTCGGGGCCGACTTTTTCCTGTCGCACCGTGTCTATGTGGCAAATGGCCGGAACAAGCTCTACTTCACGTACAACGGGGGCCCGGTTTTCGATCTGCGTCGACTCCCTTCCGACCGGACCGGGACGGTTGGATCAGCGAACGCACCCTCGCGGAGCCAGGACGAAGCAGGTGGGCCGACCGACGCCGCGGGTTTTGGTCGACGTGGCACAGCGTATGCCGCCCGTCACGATTTCGAGCACGCGATCGCAGATCTGACTCGAGCCAGCGAACTCGACCCCAAAGAGGAGAGTTATATCCGTCAGCGCGGCTTGGCACGCTGGGGCAACGGTCAACCGGATCTCGCAATGGCCGATTTCGACGCAGCGCTCAAGCTCAAGCCGGACGATATCGATGCCTTGTTGTCGCGGGCCAAGCTGTACCTTGCCGGCGACGACGTTTCATCGGCAAGCGCGGACTTGGAAGCGGCGGATCGACTTGCACCGAAGGAGGCCAATGTGCGACTGGAGATCGCCGACGCCTATGTGTCCGCCGACCTGCTCGCACCGGCGCTCGTGCAATTCGACCGGTGGATTGCGGTCCACCCGAAGGATGCGGCGTTGGCAAGGGCGAAGAACGGACGATGCTGGGTGCGGGCTCTACTCGGAACTGATTTGGACAAGGCTCTGAAGGATTGCAACGACGCAGTGAGGATGATCGACAAATCCGCGGAATTTCTCGACAGCAGGGGGCTCGTACACCTGCGGCTTGGGGAGTACGACAAGTCGATTGCCGATTACGACGCTTCGCTCAGCCTGGAGCCCCGCAATGCCTGGTCCTTGTATGGTCGCGGCGTGGGCCGGTTGCGCAAGGGGATGGCGGCCGAAGGCCGGTCCGACATCGCTGCCGCTGTCGCGTTACAGGCGACCATTGCGGAGGAGGCCAGGAAGCATGGCATCGCACCGTAGAACTACCGCGATGAGCCAGCGCACACCCAGCTCCGTTCTACGGTTGCTCCTTTTGGCGATCTGGCTGCTGGGTCCCTCGATGGCATTCGCGCGCGAAATCAAGGTTGGCGAGCCAGCGCCGGATTTTCATGCCGTTACGTTCGACGGCCGAAAGATCAGCCTGGCGGACTTCAAGGGACGCGTATTGATCATCAATCTGTGGGCAACGTGGTGCGTCCCGTGCCGAAATGAGTTGCCATTGCTTGACGGCTATTACGCACTACGGAAGAACGTCGGCCTGGAGGTCATAGCCGTCGCAACCGAAGACTCAGTGCCTCCTTCCAAGCTCAAGGAGCTGGCGGCGGCGGCACACATACCGTTCATCCGCAGGCTGAGGGGACCTTACTCGACTCTGGAGGGTGTGCCGACGAACTATGTTATCGACCGAAGCGGTATCGTCCGGTATGCCAAGGCGCGGGCCTTTACTCTTGATGATCTGAACGACCTCCTTGTGCCGCTGCTTCAGGAACCGGTTCCGCCGTCCTCTCCAGAGGAGCAGGCGCCCCCGACTAATCCACCACCTTCACCGCTGGGGCCATCACCATCTCGCCCATGAAAGCGGCGGTGTTGCGAATAGCGGCTCTTCGCGGGGAAGCCGCTGCCCACTTGCGTACTCCAGCAATCCGATGCCGGATGTCGCTTACATGGCGCTCGATCTGGATGGACATCGCCCCGGCTTGAGCGTTTAATCAATAAGTACGTCGGGCCTCGAACAAAGGCCAAATTCCTACAAATCTCAGAGGGCGAGGGGGATCTGCATGAAGAACATCTGGACGTGGTGTGCACTTGGTCTGCTTGCGGCCGGCAGCACTGGATGGTCGCAAGCTCAGCAGGCCGGCGGTGGAATCGAAAAAGCCATCGCCGCACTCGAAAATCAATGGCTTCAGTCGCAAAAGACGAACAATCCCGACCTCGTTGCTCCGCTGCTGGCCGACAGGATCGTCAGTACGGGTAGCGATGGGAAGGTCGCCAACAAGACCCAGATGCTGGCCGATGCCAAAACGCGCAAATACACGAGCGTCGAATACGAAAACGTTCAGGTCACCGTATTCGGCGATACGGCGATAGCGACGGGCGGGTACAAAGGCAAGGGCACCGATGCGGCGGGAAAGCCTTTCGATGAGCACGAGCGTTGGACCGATACGTGGGTGAAAATGCCCGACGGAAAGTGGCAATGTGTTGCGACTCAAGCCTCGCCGATAAAGAAGTAAAGTAAGGCGCGTAGAGCGGCCAGCGTTGAGACGCTGGCCGCGGGATCGGAATAGCGGACTCAGCGCGGCGGCGTGTAGCCCGCCGGCTTGTCGGCGCCTTCTCCGAAGAAATACTGCTCCATCTGCGTCAGCAGGTACTTGCGGGCGCGCGCGTCAGCCAGGCTCAGCCGGTTCTCGTTGAGCAGCATCGTCTGGTGGCGCTGCCATTGCAGCCATGCTTCCTTGGACACGCTCTCGAAGATCCGGCGGCCCAGGTCGCCCGGGACCGGCGGGAAATCCAGCCCCTCGGCTTCCTTACCCAGTTTGATGCAGTGAACCATCCTTGCCATTGTGCGTCCTTTCTAGATACTTCCTCTCTCCTATATCCCCTTACATCGGCTGGGGGAGCACGAGGGGGCCAGCCGAGCCCCCTCGTTCTCTTCCTCCTGCCTTATCCGGCCGCAGGCCGGATAAGGGGTAGGGGTGAGGGGGTTAGTTGATCGTTTTGATCAGCACCTGCGAGCGGCGCTGCCAGTTGTACATCCGTTGCCGCTGAACCGGCAGATCCTCGACTTTGGCCATCGCAAAGCCGCGCTTGAGGAACCAATGCGAGGTGCGGGTCGTCAGCACGAACAGGCGCTTTATCCCCGCCGCCCGCGCGCGCGCCTCGATCCGCTTCATCAGGCGCTCGCCCAGGCCACTCTCACGATAATCGACGTGCACCGTCAGGCAGGCCAGTTCACCCATCGAGGCGTCCTCGAACGGATACAGCGCGGCGCAGCCCTGGATGAAGCCGTCGTGCTCGAACACGCTGAACTGGCCGATCTCGAGTTCGATCAACTCGCGCGCCCGCTTGACCAGCGTGCCATCGGCCTCGAGCGGCTCGATCAGCTTCAGGATGCCGCCGACGTCGTCGCTGGTGGCATCGCGCAGCGCTTCCAGGTGCTCGGCGGATACGAGCGTGCCGATCCCCGCGTGCGTGAACAGCTCGATCAGCAGCCCACCATCGAGCCGCATCGGGATCAGGTGCGCGCGCGCCACTCCACCGCGGCAGGCGCGTACCAGGTAATTCAGGTCGACCAGCGCCTGCTCCGGGGCGTCGCGCGCCGCCAGGATCCGCTCGGCTTCCTCCAGCGGCAGTTCGCTCAGCAGCTTGCCGCTCGCGTCGCGCACGCCGTCCAGCGACCCGATCATGATCAGCTTGTCGGCCTTCAGCGCAATCGCGGCCTGCGTCGCAACGTCCTCCACCTTCAGGTTGAACGCCTCGCCGGTGGGCGAGAACCCCAGCGGCGACATCAGCACCAGCGCATCGGCTTGCAGCGTGCGCTCGATGACCTCGGTGTCGATCTTGCGCACGACGCCGGTGTGCTGGAAATCGACGCCGTCGACGATGCCGACCGGCCGCGCGACCACGAAATTGCCGCTCACGACCCGGATCTTGCTGTTGGCCATCGGCGTGCTGGGCAGACCCTGCGAGAAGGCCGCCTCGATGTCCAGCCGGATACCGCCGGCGGCTTCCTTGACGCACACGAGCGCGGCCGCGTCGGTGATCCTCAGCCCGCCGGAAAACGAGGTCTGTAGCCCTTTGAGTTGCAGCTGGGCCTGCACCTGCGGCCTGGATCCGTGAACCAGCACCAACCGGATACCAAGCGCGTGCAGCAGCGACAGGTCGTGCACCAGCGCGTTGAGCCGGCCAGCCTCGATCAGTTCGCCCTCGAAGGCCACCACAAAAGTGCGGCCCCGGTGCGAATGCACGTACGGAGCGACCTCGCGCAGCCACGCGACGAACTGCGCGTGGCTCAATGCAGCGGTGGCCGGCGACGGAGGGGCGATGTGATCGTCCATGAGCAAGCTGAAAGTATACTTCGCGCCCCTGCAAGTCATTGATTTGGCGAGTCCAATTGCGAAGCAGTCGCGCGCGTCCGCCGTTGCCGATCCGGTTTCCGGACGAGCTACCCGTGTGCGCCCGGCGCGACGAGATCGGCGCGGCGATCCGGGCCAACCCGGTCGTGATCGTGTGCGGCGAGACCGGCTCGGGCAAGACCACGCAGCTTCCGAAGATCTGCCTGGCGATCGGGCGCGGCACTGACCGGATGATCGGCCATACGCAGCCCCGCCGAATCGCGGCCTCGAGCGTGGCGCGGCGCATCGCCGAGGAGTTGGCGACGTCCTTGGGCGAGGTCGTCGGCTACAAGGTGCGCTTCACGGACCACACGCGCGAAGGCGTGGCCGTGAAACTGATGACGGACGGCATTTTGCTGGCGGAAACGCAGCGCGATCCGCTCCTTCACGCCTACGACACGATCATCATCGACGAGGCGCACGAACGCAGCCTGAACATCGATTTCCTGCTGGGATACCTGCGGCAGTTGCTGCCAAGGCGCCCGGACCTGAAGCTGATCATCACGTCGGCCACGCTGGACGCCGAGCGCTTCGCCCTGCACTTCGGCTCGCCACAGCAGCCGGCTCCGGTGATCAATGTGTCGGGGCGCTTGTACCCGGTCGAGATCCGCTACCGGGCGGTGCGCGATGAGGACGACGCCGACGATCGCACGTTGATGGACGCGATCGTCGACGCGGTCGATGAGCTGTCGCTGGCCGGCCGCGGGGACGCGCTCGTGTTTCTGCCGGGCGAGCGCGAGATTCGCGAGGCCGCCGAGGCGTTGCGCAAGCGACATCCGCCGGGCACCGAGATCCTGCCGCTGTACGCGCGCTTGTCGGTCGAGGAGCAGGAGCGCGTGTTCAAGCCGGGATCGGCCCGGCGGCTCGTGCTGGCGACCAACATCGCCGAGACCTCGCTCACGGTCCCCGGGATCCGCTACGTGGTCGATTCGGGCCTGGCGCGCGTGAAGCGCTACAGCTATCGAAACAAGGTCGAGCAGCTGCAGGTCGAGGCGATTTCGCAGGCCGCCGCCGCCCAGCGTGCCGGACGCTGCGGACGCGTAGCCGACGGCATCTGCATCCGGCTGTACGAGGAACAGGATCACGCGCGCCGCCCGCCGTTCACCGATCCGGAGATCCTGCGCTCGTCGCTGGCCGCCGTGATCCTTCAGATGAAATCGCTCGGCCTGGGGGACGTCGCGGAGTTTCCGTTCGTGCAGGCGCCACCGTCACGGGCTATCGCGGACGGCTACCAGTTGCTGGCCGAGCTCAATGCGGTCGGCGGGCGCAACGAGCTCACACCGGTCGGCTACGAGCTGGCTCGCCTGCCGCTGGATCCACGCCTGGGCCGGATGTTGCTGGCGGCGCGCGATCAGCAGTGCCTGCGCGAGATGCTGATCATCGCCTCGGCCCTGTCGGTGCAGGATCCGCGCGAACGGCCGCAGGAGGCCCAGGAAGCCGCCGACCAGGCACACCGTCGATTCGCCGACGAGCGATCCGAGTTTGCGGGATTGGTGAAACTTTGGGACGCGTTGCAGCAGCGGCTTGCGCACAAGAAGTCCAATCGGCGTTTTGCGGAGGAGCTGAAGCGCGAGTTCATCAGCCCCCGGCGCCTGCGCGAATGGATCGACGTAAACGCTCAGCTGCACCGGATCGTTTCTGAGTTGGGCTGGCGCATCAACACCTCGCCGCCGAACTACGAGCAGCTGCACCTGGCGCTGCTGTCGGGCCTGCTGGGCAATGTCGGCTGCAAGTCGCGCGAGGCCGATCCCGCGGACCGCCGCCAGCGGCCGGACCTGGGCGCCCGCTCGATCAAGGTACAGCTGTGGCCCGGCTCCCCGGTAGCGCCGCAAGGGCCTCGGTCGTACCTCC
>JACXTT010008737.1_pt1 | contig 13992 bp, 17 predicted proteins | sample 9270951 | NCBI WGS metagenome assembly JACXTT01 (sample SAMN15532306, study PRJNA645909) | rock metagenome | isolation source: weathered quartz diorite | place: Puerto Rico | collected 2017-06-21 | reverse complement strand
AAAGCCTCTTGCGGCGTTATCCGGCCGAGATCGGCCATACCAAACCAGGTGAGCGCCATGCGGGCTTTTGCGGTATTCCTTCTTGCCATCGTGCTGTTCTGGGCGGTCGACGAGATCGCATTTGACGGCCAGAACGGCGCCCAGCTCTACAAAGCGGCCCATCATCAGGGCCAGAAATTGAAGGCCGAAGTCAAAGTCCGGCTGAACAACGATAAGACCTGAGCCCAAACGCCAGGCGGCCGCCGCGCAAGAACCAGGCCATCGTGCCGGTTGCGTTGCCGCGATGGTCCGGCCCCCCTTCATCCCGTCTTCGTTCTCTGGTCCTATGGTGCCGGGCGACCTCACCGGCATGACTTGGGCTGCGAGGACGAACGATGAAATCGAGCACTTCGGCGGTATTGGCTTTGACCGCGGCGGCGGGCCTCATCGGCGCGCCGCAGGCGCTGCAAGCCGCCGAGCCCTGCCCCGCGCAATGCGTCACCGGCAAGGTGCCGCTCGGGGTCGCCGTGCCGCTCACCGGCCCGGTCGCGGCCTTCGGCAAGCCCGCCGCCAAGGCGGTGGAGATCGCGGTCGCCGAGATCAACAGCGCGGGCGGTCTCCTCGGCGTTCCGATCGAGCCGGTGCCGGCCGACGACCGCTGCGACACCGGCATGGCTTCGATGGTGGCCAAGCGCCATGTGGACAGCAATGTTCGCTATGTCATCGGGCCGATCTGCCCGTTGGTGGCGATGGACGCGGCTTCGAGCTACGCCGGCGCCGGCATCATCCAGTTCGTGCCGACCGTGACGACGGTCGAACTGACGCATCAGCATCCCGACACCATCTTTCGTATGATCGGCAACGACGAGCAGGAGGCGAAAGCGCTCGCCGATTACCTCGCCCGCATGCAGCCGGGGAAGAAGGTCGCGGTGGTGTTCGGCGAGTTCTTCTATCGCCGAGCGGTTGCGAAGATGATCGACGCGGCGCTCGCGCGCGAGCAGAAGGCGCTGGTGCATCTGGAGTCGCTCGCCGACGTGTCCGGCGCCTATGACCGGCTCGCCGACAAGCTGCAGAAGAACCTACCCGACATCATCTACATGTCGCTCGATGCGCCGCAGGCCGCCGAGTTCATCGGCAAGCTGCGCGAGCGCGGCATCAAGTCCATGCTGATGGGCGGGCAGCAGCTCCTGTCCGCGGGCTACTGGCGCGGCAACCGGGCCGCGGCCGAAGGCGTCCAGGTCATCAGCGCGATCGACTCGCTGAACGATCCGAACTACCTCAAGGCCGTCGCTCAGCTGCGGAAGGCCGAGATCACGCCCGACATCGTCGCATTGGCGAATGTCGCCGCGGTGCAGACATGGGCCGAAGCGGTACGGCGCGCCGGCAGCGGCGATCCGAAAGCCGTGGTCGCGCAGCTTCGCGCCGTGACGTTCGACACCGCGATCGCCAAGGTCGCCTTCGACGCCAAGGGCGACCAGCGCGACATCCAGTATTCGATCCTGACATGGAAGGACGGCAACGTGGTGCCGGGCCTGCCGTTCCGCTGACGCCGCGGCCCTACTGCTGCGGCACACCCGCCGCGCGCATGATCCCGGTCCATTTCACGATCTCGGTCTCGACGTATTTCTGCAAAAAGGCCGTCGAGCGTTTGTCGGCCGGCGCCGGCGAGGTCGCGATGTCCTTCAGCCGCGCCTGAACGGCCGGCGTGTCGAGCGTGGCACCGATCGCCTTGTTGAGCGTCGCGACCACCGGCTCGGGCGTGCCTTTCGGCAGAAACAGCGCCATCCAGTAGTAGCCGTCAACCATGTCGAGGCCCTGCTCGGCCGCGGTCGGCAGATCGGGAAACAGCGGCGAGCGCTCGCGGGTCAACACCGCGAGCACCTTGGCGGATTTGGCCGCGATCAGCGGCATCGCCGCAACCGAGATCGGGCAGTAATAGTCGATGGTGCCGGCGACCAGGTCCTGCAGCGCGGGCGCCGAGCTCCGGTACGGCACGTGCGTCACGGACGTCGCGCCGATCGCGGCCGTCACCATGGCGCAGGCGAGATAAGGCCCCGCTCCGACTCCAGCAGACCCAAAGGTCATCTTGCTCTGGTTGGCCTTCACGTAATCGGCGAACTCGCGCACGTTGTTCACCGGCAGGTCCTTGCGCACCACCAGCACCAGCGACTGCTCGACGGCAAGCCCCGCGGGCACGAAATCGGCGAGCGGGTTGATCACCGGGCTTTTGAACAGGTACTGGCTCTGCGCAAACGTATCGACCGCGCCGAGCACCAGCTGATAGCCGTCGGCCGCTCCCTTCGCGACACGGCTCACGCCGACCATGCCGCCGCCGCCCACGACGTTCTCGATGATCATCTGCTGGCCGAGCACCTCCGACAATCGCGCGGCGAGAATGCGAGCCACGGTGTCGGAGGCCGAGCCCGCGCCGAACGGCACGACCATCGTCACGTATCGGGTCGGCCAGCTCTGCGCCCAAGTCTGCACGGGGCCGGTCACGATCCCGGCCGCAAGCGTCAGCAGGCCAACGAGGCTTACGATCCGCATGCGAAGAGCGAGCGGCACAACATCCTCACGGATAGCCCGGGAACGTGCCGTGCGAGCCGAAGCCCCAGTAGTTGCGCAGCGTGTCCTTCGGCCAGGTCTTGGGCACCTGCGGCCGGTCCTGATGCCAAGGCCGCGGATCGAAATAGCCGAGCGCCTCGTCCTTGATCTGGTCCATCTCGCAGAACAGCTCGACGCGGACATTGTCGGCGTTGCGGTGATAGGCCGCGACGTTGTGGCCGATGATGTGCCGCCCCGGCCCCCAGACGAGCTGGATGTTGTTCTTGCCGAGGAAGTCGCAGGCGCGGTGGATCTCCGGCCAGTCCTTCACCTCGAAGGCGATGTGATGCAACTGCGGCACCGGATCGACCACGAAGTTCACGGTGTGATGGTCGACGCCACAGCGCAGGAACGCAAAGGTATCGTCGCGCCAGTCCGAGACGCGGAAGCCCAGCACGTCGGTGTAGAACTTAACCGTCTTCTGCACGTCTTTGACGCGGTGCGCGACGTGTCCGAGCTTCAGCGGCGTGACCACGGCCTGCTTGCCGTCGTCCTTGGCAAACACGTAGTCGGAATAAAGCTCGATCACCGTGCCCTTGAGATCGGTGAACACGAGAGCCCGCGCCGCGCCTGGCGAGATGCCATTTCGCGTTTCGCTCTTGATTCCGTGTTCGGAAAGCTCGCGCGCATAAGCCGCAAAGTCCGCGTCCGGCGCCACCTGAAACGACAGCCGTGTCAGTTCCGCCTTGTCGCCGCGTTCGAGCGATATGGCCTCGAGCCCCGTGCGGGTCGCGAGAAATGCCCGGTTCTTGTCGCGCTCGGTGACAATGAGCCCCATCACGTCGGAGTAGTACGCCACCTGCCGTTCCAGGTCCGGCGTTGTGAAGGTGGCGTGTCCGACGCGAAGGACGTTGATCATGGTGCTACGCCTTGATCTCGTGGGCCCGCACCTGGATCTTCAATTCGCCGAGCTGCGGCAGCGATTTCAGCGTGACGGTGTCGCCGGGTTTCACCGGGCCGACGCCTTCCGGCGTGCCGGTGTAGTAAACGTCGCCTGGATAGAGCGTGTAGAACTTCGAGGCAAACTCGATCAGCTTTGGAATGTCGAAAATGAGGAAGCTCGTATTGCTCTCCTGCCGCTTCTCCTGATTGACATGAAGCACGAACGGCACGTCGGCCGGATTGGGCAGTTCGTCCGCGGTGATCATCCAGGGGCCGAGCACGGTGTAGCCGTCGATCGATTTGCGGAAGCTCCGATCCTCCTGACCGCGCGCCGTCATGTCGAGGCCCAGCGAATAGCCGGCGATGTATTCGTAGGCCTTCTCCTTCGGGATATCGCTGCCCTGCTTGCCGATGATGACGCAGAGCTCGGCCTCGTGGTCGTTCCTCCGGTCGGGAAAGCGCATCGGGATGCCTTCCGAGGGGCCGACCAGCGAGGTGTTGGACTTGAGGAAGATGCCGGCCTTCTCAATGTCTGGCGAGAAGCGCGCCAGCCCCGGCACAGTGTCGCGGAATTTCTGCATCTCCTCGATGTGCTTGGCGTAGTTGGTCGGCGCCGCGAGGATCTTCGGCGGCTTGGCGACGGGCGAGAGCAGTTTCACCTGCGACACCGGCTTGCCCGGCGCCGCCTTCGCCATCGCCTCGAGCTTTCCTCGCCATTGCGGCAGCGCCGCCACCACCGGATCGACCTTGGCCGTATAGGGCGTCGAATTCCGGATTTCGGTCTGCGCCTGCGTGACGTCGTGGACCTGATCCCCGATCACCACACCAAGCCGGTCGTCGTCATAGCGGCAGAGCTTCATTTTCTTGTGACTCCTGTATCGCGTCTCGCGGCGCGGACATTAGCAGGTTGATTTGAGACGGTCATTCCAGGGCGCATGCGAGCCCGGAATCCAGAAAAGCAGGGATTGCCTCGCGTCGGATTCTGGGCTCCGGCCTTCGGCCGGCCCCGGAATGACCGGGGCTACAATACAAAGTCCTTGTTGTTGTCGACGCCGAACAGGCTCGAACCATAGACCCGGCCGATCTGATCGAACTGGTTGGAGATGTGCTGCCGGCCGACCGTGATATCGGCCAAAAACCGCCCGAACGGCAGATCCGCCGCCATGCCGGCCGTGCCCGCCGCCTTGAACAGTCGCGAGGCGAGCAGGCTGCACCGCTCCGCCACCCAGGCGTTGTGAAACTTATATTCAACGCGCAGCTTCATCGGTGGCATCTCGCCCCGTTCCGCATAGCGTTCCAGCTCGCGGAAATTCCGGTGCAGGATGGTCTTCATCTCATCGATCGCCACCACGGTCTCGGCGCAGGTGATCTGGATCGTCATGTCCTCGGAGGCGGCCGCGCCTGAGCTCCTTTGGATGCGCAGCTTGCCGTATTCGAGATAGGCGTCGAGCATGCCTTTCAGGGCGCCGATCGCGCCAGTCGACACGCCGCGGAAGAACACCTGGCCGAACGGCAGCTTGTAGAGATTGCCGGTGTTCAGCGTCTGGCCTGGCCCAAAGCCGCGGAAGCTGTCGGAGTATTTCTGGCTGCGATACTCCGGCACGAAGGCATCCTTGATCTCGATGTCGTTGCTGCCGGTGGCCTTGAGGCCCGGCACGTGCCAGGTGTCGATGATCTCGTAATCCTTCTTCGGAATGACGAAGACGCGGCGGTCGGCCGGATCGCCCTCCACCATGCCGCCGAGGAACGCCCATTCGCAGTGGTCCGAGCCCGACGCATATTTCCAGCGCCCGCCGATGCGAAAGCCGCCCTCGGTCGGCTTGGCGACACCGGTCGGCATCAGCGAGGAGCAGATCAACGTGGTGTTGTCCGCGCCCCAGATTTCCTGCTCGGCTCGCTCGTCGAGCAACGCCACGAACCAGGGATGGATGCCGACCACGCCATAGACCCAGGCGACCGACATGTCGCCCTCGCCGAGCGCCATCTGCACCTCGAAATAGGTGCCCATGTCCATCTCGTAGCCGCCCCAGCGCTTGGGCTGAAGCACCTTGAACAGGCCCGCGGCCTGCATCTCGGCGATGGTCTCTCTCGGCAGCCGCCGTTCGCGCTCGCCGCTAGGCGCGCGCTTGAGCAGCGTCGGGATCATGGCGCGGGCGCGCGCGATGATCTCGTCCGGCGTCGGGATATTCTTGGCGGCGTCCTGCCTCGCCAGTACGGGCGTCATTTTTCCAGTTCGACGGTCTTGAAGTTGGCGGGCATGACGATTTCCAGGACCTCGCAGCCCTCGGAATAATCGAGCACCTTGTGCACCGCGCTGTGCGGCTGCAGCCAGCAATCGCCGGCATGCATGGTGTGCACGCCTTTGCCTTTGATCTCCGTGGTGATGGTGCCCTTGAGCACGTAGATCATCTGGAAGTCGGCCTCGTGCAGATGATCCTTCGACACCACCTTGGGATCGCATTGGCCCTGGAAGCGGATGACGTGGGCGACCGCCATGCCGTGGGTCGCATCCTTCACGCCAAGATCGCGATAGTGCGCATAGGTGCGAAGCCCATCGGACTTGAAGTCCTCCTCGCGCAGGTGGCTTTTGACGAACTTGTGCGGGCGGCGCGGTTTCGGCGTCATCGTCACGCCTCGCTTGTCGGCCGGACTGCGCCGCGCCGCGCTGCGGCTCGCTGCTTTCTTGGTCCGTGAAGGCGCTTTCGCTTTCACTCGTGCCATGGCGTTCCTCCCAAGCGTTGTCGTGACGACCGAATTGACTGAAATGATGGCTGATGACCTCGCCCTCGTCTGCATGGAACGAGACCAAATTCCAGCATAAGGATTGCCGAGCTTGGGCGCCACGACTAAGTTAGTGCCATGATACCAGCCGTCATCTCACGCGATTCGGACGTCATGGGCGGGACGCCGGTGTTTACCGGCACACGTGTGCCGATACAGACGCTGCTGGACTACCTTGAGGCAGGCGACACGATCGACGATTTTCTTGAAGGCTTCCCCACGGTTTCGCGCGAGCAGGTCATCGCATTCCTGGAAGCCGCCAAAGACCGGCTGGTTGAATCGGTCTCGTGAGAATTCTCCTGGACGAGTGTGTTGATTGGCGCCTCTCGCGCGAAATCTTCGGACATGAGGTCAAGACCGCGCACCAGATGGGTTGGGCGACAATCAGGAACGGTGAGTTGCTGACCTTGGCGTCACAGCATTTCGACGTGTTTGTCACCGTAGATCGCAATCTGGCGTATCAACAGAACTTTGCTGAATATTCGATCGCTGTCATCGTCCTCTGTGCGCGCTCAAATCGGCTGGCCGAATTAGTCCCACTTGTTCCAGCCTTGCTCAATGCGATCGAGAATGCCAAGCGGGGCGTTCCGACGCTCATTGGCAATAGGTGATGAACTTTGCAGCTTCGTAGCGCGGGCGCAGCAGTGGACTCGACATGAAAGCCTGGCAATTCCAGCAGCATGGCGGCCCGGAGGTCCTGCAGTGGAACGATATTCCCCTGCTCGAGCCCGGCGCAGGAGAAGTCCGTATCCGCCACACCGCGGTGGCGCTGAACTTCCGCGACATCCTGGTCCGCCGCGGCCAGCATTCGGTGAAATCATTCCCCTCCGGGCTCGGTACCGAAAGCGCCGGTGTGATCGACGCCGTCGGATCTGGCGTCAGCGACTTCAAGCCCGGCGACCGGGTCGCCACGGTGGCACGGCCGGACTGCGCCTATGCCGAGGGCCGCATTGCGCCCGCCGCGCGCACCGTGAAGCTTCCGGACGGCATCAGTGAGAAGACCGCGGCCTCGATGATGGTGCGCGGCATGACCGCGCGTTACCTGCTCAGGGCGACTTACGCCGTGAAGCCCGGCGACACCATCGTGATCCATGCTGCGGCAGGCGGCGTCGGCCTGATCATGAGCCAATGGGCCAAGCATCTCGGCGCCACGGTGATCGGCACCGTCGGCTCCGACGACAAGGCCGCGGTCGCCAAGGCGCACGGCTGCGATCACGTGCTGAGTTACGACAACTTTGCCCCACAGGTGCGTGAGATCACCGGCGGCAAGGGCGTGCCGGTGGTCTACGACTCGATCGGCAAGCTCACCTTCGACAATTCGCTGAAGTGCCTGCGGCCTCGCGGCATCCTTGCCTCCTTCGGCGAGTCCTCCGGCGATCCGCCGCCGGTCTCGGTGCGCCAGCTCGGCGACATGGGCTCGCTGTTCGTCACCCATCCGAGCCTGATCTATTACACGGCAACGCGCGCGGAGCTTCTCGAGACCGCCAATGACCTGTTCGGCATGGTGGCAAGTGGCAAGATCAAGATCGAGATCAACCACAGCTATCCGCTGCGTGACGCGCCGCGGGCCCATCGCGACGTCGAGGCGCGCAAGACCACCGGCTCGGTGGTGCTGATTCCCTAAGCCCGGTTCACTTGAGCCATGTTCACTTGAGCCGGGCCACTTGATCCGGCACCATCCAGCCGATGTCGCAAACCACACGTCAACAGTTCCGCACGATGCTGACTCCCGGCGCCGCCGTGATCCTGCCGGGCGTCGCCAATGCTCTTGCGGCACGGGTGGTATCGGACTGCGGTTTCGCCGCGGCCTATGTCACCGGCGCGGGCATCGCCAACACGTTCCTCGGCATTCCCGACAACGGGCTCGTCACGGTCAGCGAGCTGGCCGATCACGTCACGGCCATTCGCGAGGTGTTCTCAGGCCCCTTGATGGTCGATGCCGACACCGGCTTCGGCAACGCGTTGAACATGCGGCGCACCATCCAGATGCTGGAGCGCGCCGGCGCCGACGCGATCCAGATCGAGGACCAGGTGTTTCCGAAGCGCTGCGGCCATTTCGAAGGCAAGGAAGTGATCCCTGCGGTGGAGATGGTCGCCAAGATCAAGGCTGCAGTCGATGCGCGCACCGATCCGGACCTGATGATCGTCGCCCGCACCGATGCGATCGCGGTCGAAGGCTTCGAGCGCGCGATGGAACGCGCGCATGCATTCCGCGATGCCGCGGCCGACATTGGCTTCGTCGAAGCCCCGACCACGGCCGAGCAGATCGCTGAAATTGGCCGCCTGCCGTATCCGCAACTCGTCAACATCGTGATCGGCGGCAAGACGCCGGAGCGCTCCAACGAGGAACTGAAACGTCTCGGCTTTGCCGGCGTGCTCTACGCCAACACGGCGCTGCAGGCCGCGGTGCTCGGCATGCAGCGCGCGCTCGGCCATCTGAAGCAGCACGGCCAGATGGGCGACGCCACCGACCTGCTGGCGTCCTTCACCGAACGGCAACGGCTCGTCGACATCGCCGCGTTCCAGGAGATGGAGCGGAAATACAAATGACCGCGCGGGTGCCGGTGCTGATCGTCGGCGGCGGCCCGGTGGGCTTAGCCCTCGCGGGCGAGCTTGGCTGGCGCGGCATCGCCTGCACGCTGATCGAAATGACCGACGGCTCGATCGAGCAGCCCAAGATGGACCTCGTCGGCATCCGCACCATGGAGTTCTGCCGGCGCTGGGGCATCCTCGACTGGGTCCGCGACGCGCCCTATCCGCTCGATTATCCGCAGGACTACATCTACGTCACTTCGCTGAACGGCTATGAGCTCGGCCGCGAGCCGTTTCCCGGCCGCGGCTTCGAGCCCTGCCCGCCGGAAAGCCCGCAAAAGCGCGAGCGTGTGCCGCAGGACATGTTCGATCCGATCCTGCGTCGCTTCGCCGAACGCTCGCAGAAAGCGACGCTGCGCTACAACACCGAGCTGGTCTCGTTCACCGAGATGCCGGAGGGCGTCCGGGCCCAGGTGCGTAACCGGCTAACCGGCGCGACCGAGGCCATCGAGGCTGACTACATGGTCGGCACCGACGGCGGCGGCAGCACGGTGCGCGAACAGCTCGGCATCGGCATGACAGGCACGCCGGCGCTGACCTACACCACGAACGTCATGTTCCGCTGCCCGAACTTTTCGGAGCTGCACGACAAAGGCAAAGGCTACCGCTTCATCTTCATCGGCCCGGAGGGCGTGTGGCTGACCATCGTGGCGGTCAACGGCCGCGACCGCTTCCGCATGTCGATCGTGGGCTCGCCGCAGAAGATCACCCACAACGAAGACGACATCCGCGCGGCGCTGACGCGCGCCATGGGCCGCGAATTCGACTACGAGGTCCTCTCCGTGATGCGCTGGGTGCGCCGCGAGCTCGTCGCCGACCGTTACGGCACCGCGCGCGTCTTCATCGCCGGCGACGCTGCACATCTGATGTCGCCGACCGGCGGCTTCGGCATGAACACCGGCATCGGCGACGCGGTCGATCTCGGCTGGAAGCTCGAGGCTGCGATCGAGGGCTGGGGCGGACCATCGCTGCTTGCCTCCTACGACGCCGAGCGCCGCCCGATCGGCCAGCGCAATGTCTCGGAGGCGAGCCGGAACCTGCGCCGCATGCTGTCGACCCGCGAGCGCCTGCCCGGTCCGGAGATCTTCGCGGAGGGTGCCGCGAACGACGCGGCGCGCAAGGAATACGGCGACTGGTTTGCCGCGATCATGCGTCACGAGTGGTTCGCCAACGGCATCATGCTGGGCTACCGCTACGACAACTCGCCGCTGATCTGGCCGGACGGCACGCCGGCGCCGCCGGATATCTCGCATCCCTATACGCAAACCGCCCGCCCCGGCGCCCGCGCGCCCCATGTCTGGCTCGATGATGGGCGCTCAACGCTCGATCTGTTCGGCCGCGGCTTCGTCCTGCTCAAGCTCGGCAGCGCGCCGCCGGGAAGCGCCAACATCGAGCGCGCGGCAGCCGAACGCCACATGCCGCTGACGGTGCACGCCATCGCTGACGAAAAAGTGCTCGCCGCCTGTGAGCGCCGCCTGGTGCTGGCGCGTCCGGACGGCCATGTCGCCTGGCGCGCCGACGCCGAACCCGCCGACGCCATGGCACTGATCGACACCGTGCGCGGCCACACCGACGAAATCCGACAACAAAAGCTGGGGAGCTAGAAATGTCCGACAAACTGCGCGAGAAGCTGATCAACGCCGGCCGTGTGCTGGTCGACGAGGGCCAAGGCGATTACGTCTGGGGCCACATCTCGGCGCGGCTGCCGAACGATCCCAACCGCTTCCTGATGAAGCCCGGCTGCATCGGCATCGAGGAGATGACCGACGACAACATCATCACGGTCAATATCGAGGGCGATAAGGTGTCGGGCGAGTGGCCGCGGCACAACGAGGTCTACATCCACTCCGAGGTGCTGCGCGCGCGGCCTGACGTCAACTGCGTGATCCACACTCATCCGGAACACGCTGTCGCGTTCTCTTCCCTTGGCAAACAGCTTCAGCCGATGAGCAATGACGGCACCATGTTCTCGGCCGGCGTGCCGATCTTCTCCGAGACCACGGACCTGATCATCAGCCAGGAGCGCTGCAAGGCGGTGGCCCGGGCGCTTGGCGACAAGGGCGCGCTGATCCTGCGCAATCATGGGATCGTCACCGCGGGCTCGACCATCGAGCATGCGGTGTTTCTCGCGATCAAGCTGGAACGCGCCTGCCGCATCCAGATGCTGGCCGAGCAGGCCGGCGGGCCGAAGCTGTTCGTCAAGGACGAGGAACTCGTCGCCAAGCGGGGCCGCACCAACCGCGGCGACTCCCAGGGCAACGCGTTCAGCTACCTGGTGCGGCGCTGGCACCTGCGCTGCAATTGCGAGGTGCCGACGGAATACCAGGCGAAGCTGTCGAACTTCAATCGCAGCGGGTACAAGGAGGGCTAGCCTGCTTCGTACCTCATCAGGGTGAGGCCGGGAGAGAATTAGTCTCGCCGAAAGCTACTGCAGCTTCACGCCGACGTCGCGAACGAGCCTGCCGTATTTGTCGTAGTCGCGCTTGATTAGCGCCGAGAAGTCCTGTGGCGCGAGAATTAGCGGCTCGAGCGCACCGGTGACGTTGAGCTTCTGAGCGAAGTCGGGCTCCTTGAGGATCTTCTGCACCTCGTCGCGGAGCTTGGTGACGATCGGCGCAGGCGTGGCCGGCGGCGCGAACAGGCCGAGCCAAATCGTCAGGTCGTAGCCTGGATAGGTGTCGGCGATCGGCGGCAGGTCGGGGAACAGTGGCGAGCGCTTCGTGCCAGTGGTGGCGATGCCGCGGAGCTGACCACCTTTCAGCAGGCCGGCATTCGAGGCGCCGGCCAGCACCACCATGGTCTCGCCGGCGACCGTCGCGAGGCCCGCCGGCGCGCCACCGCGATAGGGCACATGCAGCATGTCGATGCCGGCGCGCTGCTTCAGCATCTCGATGCCGAGCTGATGCTGGCTGCCGTTGCCGCCCGACGCATAGGGCAGCGGCGGCTTGGCCTTCCTGGCGTATTCGACGAGCTCCGGCACGGTCTTCACCGGCAGGCTTGGATTGACCGACAGGAAGAACTGGTTCGACGCCACGCTCGACACCGGCAGCAAATCCTTCAGCGGGTCGTAGGGCAGCGACGGATAGACGTGCGGATTGATGGCGATCAGGCTGTCGGCGCCCAAAATCAGCGTGTAGCCGTCCGGATCGCCCTTGGCGACGGCGTCGGCCGCGACATTGCCGTTGGCGCCGGAACGGTTCTCGACGAAGAACGAGCCGCCCATGGTCTCGGTCATGCGCTGGGCGAGCAATCGCGCCGCGATGTCGGGCGCGCCGCCGGGCGGAATAGTGACCAGGATTTTCACCGGATGCGCCGGATACTGCTGCGCTGTCGCCTGCCCCGCGAGCGCGACAAGCGCGAGAGCCGCAAGACCGAACCTGACTGCCTTCATGGATCCCATTCCTTCCCGTCGCCCGTTTCTCCTTGGCAGCGCCGCAAACCTAGTCGTCGAATCGTCGGCGCGAAAGCCTGCGGGCTTGCGGCATAGCGCGCTTGCCAATAGCGTCCCGTTCCACCAACAAAGCAATTCAGGGAGGCGTGCGATGGCGTTGAAGGTGCGGCGGATCATCACCGGCCACGATGCGAACGGCAAGGCGATTGCCAAGATCGACGAGGTCGTCAGCAACATCCGGGAAGGCCGTCCGGGCGCGCACGCGCACGCGATCTGGACCACCGAAGGCTTCCCGGTGAACAACGACACCCAGGAGGACGCCGGCGCCCGCCCGGTGCAGACGACGCTGCCCGGCGGCACCATCTTCCGCGTGATCGAGTTCAAGCCAGGCGTGCAGGCGCGCAACCATCGCACCGACTCGATCGACTATATCGTCTGCATGGCGGGCGAGATCGACATGGACCTCGACGGGACCACGGTCCATCTCAAGGCCGGCGACGTGATGGTACAGCGGGGCACGATCCACAACTGGATCAACAACGGCAAGGAGTCGTGCATCCTCGCGGTGATCCTGATCGACGCCAAGGCGGTGACGGCCGCCAATGGCAAGGTGCTCAACGCGGTGGGATAGCAGCTCTTGCAGCCGCACCGGCGGTGCGCTCCCTCGCCCCGCCGTAGCGGGGAGAGAGCCACCGTTATCGTTGAGGTCCCCCTCACCCGATGACCTCGCGTCGCTCGGCGTCGACCGCTCCCCGCCAGCGGGGAGAGGTAAACGGAGCAAGCGGCATCACTTCGCCAGCACAACCACGGCCTCGACCTCATAGAGCGCGTCGGACCGCGCCAGCGCCGGCACGCCGATCGTGGTGCTGGCCGGCGGCTGGGAGACATTGACGAATTGGTCGCGGATCTCGCGGTAGTGGCCGAGGTTCGCGCCAATATCGACCAAGTAGTTGTTGAGCTTGACCACGTCACTGAAACTCGCTCCGACCGAGGCCAGTGCCGCCTTCAGATTCTCGAAGGCCTGCACCACCTGGGCGCGGAAGTCGCCGGCGATGCTGCCGTCGGGCTTCAGGCCGAGTTGGCCCGCGATATAGACGATCCGGCCGGGGCCTGTGGCTTCGACGACATGGCTGTAGCCGCCGGGCTTGGCGATCGCCGACGGATTCATGAAACGCAGATTGGAAGGCATGGATGGCCGCCCTGAACTGTGGGCGCCGCCCGATGCGGCACCCGGCGTGCCGACTATAGCGAATTCAAAAGCGGGTTAGTGGGTCCAAGAGCCGCAAAGCGGCGTCAATGGGTCCAGAAGCCGCGAAGCGGCGTCAATGAGTCCAAGAGCCGCGCCGGGTCGGCGAGAAGTTGTCCGCGTATGAGAGCCCGTGCCGCGGCGCGTGCTTCGCCTCGTGGACCTCATAGGGAATGCCGTGCCGCTCCGCGTAAGCGACCGCCTCCTCCTTGGTGGCGAAGCGCAGCCGCAGCTGGCTCTTCATGTCGCCGGAGGTGGTCCAGCCCATCAGCGACTCGACGACGCGCGGCTCCTCGGGCTCGTAGTCGAGCATCCATTCGCGGGTCTTGGCATGGCCGGACTGCATCGCGGTCTTGGCGGGCCTGTAGATTCGTGCGGTCATAAAGCGGCTCGGTTCGTTGCGGCTCGCCGAGCCGAAGCTCGAAGAGCGAAGGCTGGTCGGAGCAGCAGGATTTGAACCTGCGACCCCCTGCTCCCAAAGCAGGTGCGCTACCAGGCTGCGCTATGCTCCGAAGGC
>JACXTT010008736.1_pt1 | contig 13994 bp, 12 predicted proteins | sample 9270951 | NCBI WGS metagenome assembly JACXTT01 (sample SAMN15532306, study PRJNA645909) | rock metagenome | isolation source: weathered quartz diorite | place: Puerto Rico | collected 2017-06-21 | reverse complement strand
CCCATTTGGAAGCGCTTAACCTACCCCGCCAATCGAATTCCCGAAATTGCCGAAACCGTAGTCGAAGTTGTTCGGGCGATGCGCTGGGGATTCAACTGGGGGTTGGGTCCGTTCGAAGTTTGGGATGCAATCGGCGTCGAGAAGTCCGTCGCGAAACTCAAAGAAGAAGGGCGCGCAGTGCCGGCAAACGTGCAAGCGATGCTCGATTCCGGCGCAAGGACTTTTTACAAACAGGAGAACGGCCAGCGCTTCTATTTTGACTTCGCATCCTCCAAATACGTCGCGCTGTCCGATCCGCCGGGAACAATCGTTTTGAAGTCGCTGAAAGATCGCACGGGAGTCATCAAGAAGAATTCGGGCGCCTCGATGATCGACTTGGGTGATGGCGTAGCTTGTATCGAATTTCATTCGAAGATGAATTCGATTGGCGGCGACACGCTCGAGATGCTGAAGTTCGCAATTGGCGAGACGGAAAAGAATTTCGTCGGGCTGGTCGTCGGCAATCAGGGTGTGAACTTCTCCGTCGGCGCGAACCTGATGCTGATGCTGATGGAGGCGCAGGACGAGAACTGGGAGGAACTCGACCTGATTGGCCGCTACTTCCAGTCTTCTGTGATGAGTTTGCGCTACTCGCCGAAGCCCGTCGTAGTCGCGCCGTTCCAGATGGTTTTCGGCGGCGGTTGCGAAATGGTTCTGCACGCCGATCGCGTGCGCGCGGCCGCGGAGACCTACATCGGATTGGTGGAGGTCGGCGTGGGCATTATTCCGGCCGGCTGCGGCACGAAAGAGATGCTGGTGCGCGCGATGGATTCGATTCCGGCCGACATGAAAGACGCTGATCCGTTTCCATTTGTGAAGCGCGCGTTTGAAACGATCGCGCTGGCGAAAGTCGCGACGTCGGCCGAAGAAGCGCGCGATTTTGGTTTTCTGCGCGAAGAAGATTCGATTTCAATGAACGGCGATCGTCTGATTGCTGATGCAAAGAAACAGGTGCTCGCGCTGGCGGCAACTGGTTACGTGCAGCCGCAACCGCGCGCTGACATTTTGGCGTTGGGATCGCCAGGGTTGGCCACTTTGAAACTCGGCGTGCATCTCATGAAGCGCGCGGGTTACATTTCCGATCACGATGCGTTGATTGGAGAGAAGCTCGCACGCATCCTGACTGGTGGCGATCTGAATCATTTAACGCGAGTCAGTGAGCAGTACCTGCTGGATTTGGAGCGCGAGGCATTCTTGTCGCTGATCGGCACGCGCAAAACACAGGATCGGATTGCGCATATGCTCAAGACGGGGAAACCGCTCAGGAACTAGAACTCAGGACTCAGGACTCAGAATTCAGGACTCAGGATGGAAACAGCAGCCAGAGCGCCCGCACAAACGTTTCGAGACCTGATTGTTTGGCAGAAGGCCCACCGGTTTGTCCTGGACGCCTACAGGCTGAGTCAGAGTTTTCCACGAGAAGAGATTTATGGATTAACATCGCAGTTCCGACGTGCTGCCGTTTCGGTTGCCGCTAATATCGCGGAGGGTTTCAAGAAGCGCGGGCAACAAGACAAAGCGAGGTTCTTAAATATCGCCCATGGATCTTTGGAAGAGTGTCGCTACTACTTGATTCTAATTTCTGATCTTGGATATGGCGACACAACACAATTAAATGAACAACTCGAGGAAGTCAGTCGCTTGCTTACGAGTTATACGAATACAGTTCTCAGCAAGCTCTGAGTCCTGAGTCCTGAATCCTGAGTGCTTACATCATGAAAGAAGCAGTAATAGTATCCGCAGTCCGTACCGCCGTCGGCAAAGCGCCAAAGGGGACTCTGCGCGACACGCGGCCTGACGACATGGGCGCAGTTGCGATCAAAGAAGCGATCGCGCGTGTGCCTGGTTTGGATGGCGCGCAAGTGGATGATGTGATCATGGGCTGCGCGATGCCCGAAGCTGAACAAGGAATGAACGTCGCGCGCGCGGCCGCGATTCGCGCGGGCCTGCCAGTGGAAACCAGCGCGATGACGATCAATCGTTTTTGTTCTTCCGGGTTGCAAACGATCGCGATGGCCAGCGATCGCGTTCGCACGAACGGCGCCCAAGTAATCGTGGCCGGCGGCCTCGAATCGATGTCCATGATTCCCATGGGCGGTCACATCATTCGTCCGAATCCGACTTTGATTGACACTTATCCCGATTTCTATCTGAGCATGGGTTTGGCGACTGAGAATGTCGCCAGGAAGTACGAAGTAACGCGCGAAGAGCAGGATGCATTCGCGCTGCGTTCGCATCAACGCGCAATCGCTGCGCTTGATGCCGATAAATTCAAAGATGAGACTGTGCCACTAACGGTGACTGTTGAAGAACTCGACGAGTCAGAAACCCGACCGTCAGGGAGGGTGCGACGCACCCAAATCAAATTCGACAAGGATGAAGGGCCGCGTCGCGATAGCACTGCGGAAGCGCTCGCCAAATTGAAGCCGGCCTTCCAGATGAACGGCACGATCACTGCCGGCAACTCTTCGCAGATGTCCGATGGAGCCGCGGCGGCGATCGTCATGTCGGAAGAGAAAGCCAAGGAACTCGGCGCGAAACCTTTGGCGCGGCTCGTTGCTTACGCAACCGCCGGTTGCCCGCCGGAAGAGATGGGCATCGGCCCGGTGTACGCGATTCCCAAAGCGCTGAAGCTCGCCGGATTGACGCTCGATGACATTGCGGTGATCGAATTAAACGAGGCGTTCGCCGCGCAATCGCTCGCGGTGATCAAGACGCTCGAATTGAATCCTGACAAAGTGAATGTCAATGGCGGCGCAATCGCGCTGGGCCATCCGTTGGGATGCACCGGAGCGAAATTAACTGCATCGATCTTGCGCGAGTTGGAGCGTCGCAACGCGCGCTACGGCATGGTGACGATGTGCGTAGGCGGCGGGATGGGTGCCGCAGGAATACTTGAAAGATTGTAGGAGGAAGTAGTTATGTCAGCCGTACTCGAGAAAAAAGAAATCATCAAAGGTGGCAGCTTCCTGATCGAAGACCGCACGCCTACGGAAATCTTCACGCCGGAGGATTTCAACGAAGAGCACCGCATGATTGCCGACACGACCCGGCAGTTCATGGACGCGGAAGTGTTGCCGCGCATCAATGAGCTCGAAGCGAAGGATTGGAAGCTCGCGCGCGAACTGGTGAAACAGGCTGCCGAGCTGGGACTTGTCGGCGCGAATATTCCCGAAGAGTATGGCGGCCTGGCTCTCGATCAGACCAGCGGCTCGCTCATCGCTGAGAACCTTGGTCGCTCCGCCTCGTTCGCCACGACGTTGGGCGCGCAGAGCGGTATTGGCCTACTGCCGATCGTCTACTTCGGCACTGAAGCCGCAAAGCAGAAATACTTGCCGAAGATTGCCGCGGGTGATTTGGTCACGGCTTACGCTTTGACTGAAGCCGGTTCCGGGTCCGACGCGATGAACGCGAAGGCCACGGCGAAGCTCAGCGCCGACGGCAAGGAATACGTACTCAACGGCGAGAAGATGTTCATCACCAACGGCGGCTTCGCAGACATCTACGTCGTGTTCGCCAAAGTCGATGGCGACAAATTCACCGCGTTCATCGTGGAACGACAGGAAGGCTGTCGCCCCGGCGCCGAAGAACACAAGATGGGCATTAAAGGTTCGAGTACGACGCCGCTGATTCTGGCGGACGCCAAGACGCCGGTGGAAAACTTGCTCGGCGAAGTTGGCAAGGGTCACAAGATCGCTTTCAACATTCTCAACATCGGACGCTTTAAGCTTGGTGCGATGTGCCTGGGCGGAATGAAACTAGCGGTGACTGAATCGGTAAAGTACGCGAACGAACGGCAACAGTTTGGCAAATCGATCTCGTCGTTCGGCGCAATCAAAGCGAAGCTCGGCGAGATGGCCGTCCGCACGTGGGTTGGAGAGGCGATGACTTATCGCACGCTCGGAATGATTGAAGAAGGTCTCGGTGCGATCGAAGATTCGAACGATATGGACGCGCGTCTGAAAGCCATCGAAGAATACGCCGCCGAATGTTCGATCATCAAAGTCGCTTTGTCGGAGTACTGCGACTACGTCACCGATGAGATGGTGCAAATTTTCGGCGGCTATGGCTACTCGGCAGACTATCCGGCGGAGCGCGCCTACCGCGACACGCGCATCAATCGCATCTTTGAAGGCACGAATGAAATCAATCGCATGTTGATTCCCGGGCGCTTGATGAAAGCCGCGATGAGTGGTCGGCTGGCATTGCTGCCCGCGGCGCAGGGCTTGATGGATGAGATTCTTAATCCGTCGATGCCATCGTTCGACACCGATGAGAGCCTGCTCGCTGCTGAACAGAAGCTGGCCACGAACGCCAAGAAGGTGGCGTTGATGACCCTCGGCACGGCGGCGCAGAAGTACATGATGGGACTCGGCGATCAGCAGGAGATTCTGATGGGCGTCGCCGACATCATTATGGATGCGTACGCAATGGAATCGGCCATCCTACGCACGCAGAAAGTCGCCGCCGCGCAAGGCGAGAAAGCAGCCGAAAGGTTCATCGACATGACGCGCGTCTTTTGCAATGACGCGGTTGAACGAATCGAGGCTTACGCCAAGAACACGCTGGCGGCGATGAGTGATGGCGATGAACTGCGCACTTTGCTGGCGGCGCTGCGACGCTTCACCAAAATGACGCCCATTAATACGGTCGCCGCGCGTCAGCGCATTGCGAACGCGATGATTCAAGCGAACAAGTATGTTTATTGATTCATTCGCTCATTGATTCATTGGATCAATGAGTCAATGGTTAAATGATTCAATGAGGATCGTCCCCATATCACTTCCTACACCCTTTTACATCGGCGCAGTCAACGTCTATCTCGTCAAAGAAGATCCAATCACCATCATCGACACGGGTCCGAAGACCAGCGAAGCTGTCGATGCGTTGCGGGCGGGTTTGCGAGAAAATGGACTGACGACGAGTGACATCCGGCGAATCGTGCTGACGCATGCGCACGAAGATCACTGCGGACTCGCGCGCTCGTTGCGCGACGAAGCCAAGGACGCGGAAGTGTTCGTGCACGACTGGGAAACCGGTCACCGCGCGGCGCGGCTGGAACACGAAGACAGCCTGCGTTTGTTGATGCGCGCCGGTGTTCCCGAAGATGAGATTCAGCTGATGCGCCGTTTGTATGAAGAGGTGCGGCAGTATGCTGATTCTCTCGAAGATGATCATTGCACTGAGTTGATCGACGGCGATGAGTTGGAGTTCGACACCGGATCGTTGCGCGTGATTCATACGCCCGGCCACACGCCCGGCTCATGTTCATTTTTACGCGAAGCTGATCGCACCATCATCGCGGGCGATTGCATTTTGAAGCGCATCACTCCCAATCCAGTCATCTCGCCTGATCCAATCGATGCTTCACGTCGTTTCCGGTCGGTGGCGGAATACCTTGTCAGTCTCGCCCGTGTTCGAAGCTTCGCTCCGACGCTCGTCTATGGCGGACACGGCGAACCGATTCACGACTTTGAAGAACTCTTTAATCGATACCTGCGGGCAATTCGTGAGCGGCAGGAAGCAGTAATCGGCATGGTGCCGAAGAACGGTGCGTCCGCGTGGGAAGTTTCGCGCCAGATGTTTCCCGACGCGGACGATGTGCATCGATTTCTCGCTGTGTCCGAAGCCGCGGCACACCTCGACTATGCGGAGTCCGAAGGGAAGATTGCGGTTGAGATCAGCGATGGACGTGAAGTTTATCGAAGACTTTCAGCTTAGTCTCAGATCACAGATCAGCATCCCGCCGATTGGAGCGCGGACATCCCTTTGGAACGCCGACATCTTGTCGGCGGTTCGCGGGTATCCCTGCCCGCGTTTTTCGTCTCAGACAAGCTGGCAGGATGCCAGCGACCCGCAGGCAAGGATGCCTGCGCTCCGGCAACAATTTGGAACCGGCGCGATAGTGCCGCGTGAAAACTCACAAAATCTTTCCGGAGGACAAGTATGTCTCGCAAAAAATTGGCTTTGATTATCGGCATTGTTGCTACGCTTGCCGCAATCGCCGGGGGCATCGTATATGCGCAAGAGTCCGGTCCGATGGCGCTTGCCGATGAGCAGGATCCAGGTTCAACCACGCGTACACTTTCATTTTTCGTCGGCGACGGCGCTTTCCTCGGCGTCGGCACCGAAGACATCAGCAAAGAGAATATGGCGCGTTATGGCATGCGCGAAGTGCGCGGTGTCGGCGTAACCGAAGTCGTTAAGGACAGCCCGGCGGAAAAGGCCGGCTTGCGTAAAGACGACGTCATTTTGCGTTTCGATGGCGAGTCGGTAACGAGCGTGCGCAAACTGACTCGGCTCGTCAACGAATCGTCGGCTGATCAAAATGTGCGACTGACAATCAGCCGCGGGGGATCGGAACAGGAGTTGAGCGCCACGCTGAGCAAACGAAAGATGGACAACATATTCAGCGGCTCGTTCCCGAGAATTCTTCGCGGCGATACTGAAGATGGCGTGCGCGTATTTCCGAATGGGAATTGGCCTGAATCGATTGGCGGCGGTGACGGGCCGATGGTCTGGACACTTGGAGCAAACCGACGAATAGGAGTTAGCACTCAGAGCCTCAGCAAGCAACTGGCGGATTATTTTGGCGTGAGCGGCGGCGGCGTGTTGATTACGTCAGTCAGTGATAACAGCCCAGCGTCGAGAGCCGGCTTAAAAGCCGGGGACGTAATCACCGCGATCGACGGTGAGAAGGTTACGTCACCGGGCGATATCACGCGTTCGCTCGGCAAGAAGGAAGCCGGCGATGTGTCTCTGACGATCGTCCGCGACAAGAACACCCGCACGGTAACCGTGACACCCGAGAAAAATCCGAACTCGGATCTTATTCGACCCGGAACAACGGGGACGCGGCGGGTCACGATCCCTTCGGTTAAGGTGCGATCGATTCCCCCGATGAGGATCCAAATTCCGGAGATCGATATTCCCGCGACTCCGCCAATCGAAGTGACCGTGCCGCGCCGTGCTCCGCGAATTGTGCGTTCGCGAAGCGTGATTATTTGATCTCTGGATTAACTGCTGAAGTCTTGGCAGATTTCGCGGGGCAATCGAGCATCGCTCGGTTGCCCCTTTTTGTTCATCGCCCGGCGCGCGTATAATCCCTCCCCTAAACTCATCAACCCAACTTGCTAACATGGCTGTCGCGCTCACATCCCCAGGTCCGGGATCGCGTCTCATCATTCATGATCTGGCGCAGCGGAATGGTCATGTCGACTTTGCACGCGATGTGGAGCGTGGCCTCTCGGCGACACCGAAACACCTTTTTCCAAAGTACCTTTATGATGAACTGGGTTCGCGATTGTTTGAGGCGATCTGCGAAGTCGAAGAATATTATTTGACGCGGGCCGAGGACGAGATTCTGACGCTTCATGCCGACGAGATCGTTGGGTCAATGCCCAACTGTCAGACGCTCATCGAACTGGGAAGCGGCAGCGCGGAAAAGACACGCAAAATTATCGACGCGTTCTTCCGGCGTCAGTCGCACCTGCTGTTTGTTCCGATTGATATATCCGCGTCCGCGTTGGAAGAAAGTTCGCAGGCGCTGCTCGATTCGTATCCCGCGCTGCGCATTGAAGCCTACGCCGCCGATTACTTTCAGGCACTCGAGGCGCTAAAGCTAACCGGATCAGAGCCGGCACTGGTTCTGTTTCTCGGATCCAACATCGGCAATTTCGAGCCCGACGATGCGTTAGCATTTCTGCGTGCGATCCGACGCGTGCTGCGTGAAGGCGACGCTCTATTACTGGGCGCGGACCTGAAAAAAGAGGCGCGGGTGCTTGAAGCCGCCTACAACGATCCACTGGGCATCACGCGCGCGTTTATCGTCAACGAACTCGAACGAATCAATCGCGAACTCGGCGCGAATTTTGACCTGTGGGCATTCGGCTTGAGATCGTTTTATGACGAATCGGCGGGACGAGTTGAGGTTTATTTGGAGAGCTTGCGCGATCAATCCGTCCAGATTCGCGAGTTGAAAATGAAAATTGATTTTGCCGCCGGTGAGCGAATCCACATGGAGAGTGCCTACAAATTTGATTTGGAGGATCTTCGCGCACTCGGCACAAGATCAGGCTTCGCGCTCGATCGTCAATGGCTTAATGGCGCCCGACAATTCAGCAGCAACTTGTTTCGGGTTTGTTAAGACGCGGCCTGGGCCGACTCAACTGGCTCAGCCTCAGGGTTCTTCTCGGGTAATTCCAGCTTGACTCTCAACAGGCGCCGGCGCTCGACTCTCTCGACCACGAATCGCAGTCCTTCATCTTCAATCACCTCACCCGGCTGTAAGACATGACCGGCGACACTCATCAGATATCCGCCGATCGTCGTATAGCTTTCTGATTCAGGTAAGCTGGTCTTGAGTCGGCGGTTCAAATCGCGCACGGCCAGTGCGCCGTCCAGCACGTAAACGCGATCCTTGACGGAGGCAATCTGCTCGTTCACCTCTTCGTCGTGTTCATCAGAGATGTCGCCGACAATTTCTTCAAGCAGATCCTCTAACGTGATAATCCCTTCGATGCCACCGTGTTCATCAACCACGAAACCGAAGTGAGTTTTCTTTTTCTGCATTTGGCGTAACACGTCCTCAAGCCGGGCCGTGTCGACGACGTACATCGGCGGTTGCAAGACATATTCAAGCTTGAAATCCTGCGGGCGCAGCAGGTAAGGAATCAGATCCTTGCTGTGAATGAACCCGACGACGTTGTCCAATGAATCGCGATAAACCGGCAACCGCGAATACCGATGCTGCTGAAAAGCTTTATTGATATCTTCCAGATTGCAATCCGCCGACAGCCCCGCGATTTGTGGGCGCGGTACCATCGCTTCACGCACGAGCGTGTCTGAGAATTCGAAGACGCGGTGAATCAACCGCCGCTCTTCAGCGCGCAAATGACCGCTCTCACGCGAAATGTCGACCAGTTGTCGCAGCTCAGCTTCGCTGTAAACGGCCGTATGCTGAAGCGAGGTTTGCAGTCCGATCATTCGCCCCAGCACGGCGCCGGTGCGATTGAAGACCCAAATCGGTGCGCGAAACACTTTCGCGAACAACTCGAGAGGGCGCGCCACGAACAGCGCCAGGCCCTCGGCTCGTTCGAGCGCAAACATCTTCGGCATCAATTCGCCAAGAACGATATGCAGAAACGTGATCACCGCAAACGCGATCGCGATCGCGATGATGTGCGCGACGTACGCCGCTTTTCCTGCCGGGGCAATCGCTTCCGCTAAGGGCTCGAGCAGACTGGCCAGCGTTGGCTCTCCTACCCAACCCAACGCCAACGATGCGAGCGTCACGCCGAGTTGTGTGGACGAAATAAAGAAAGTTGGATCGTTAATTAATCGAATCGCGGCCCGCGCGCGGCGGCTGCCGGCGGCAGCGCGTGTTTCCAGACGCGTGCGCCGCACCGAAACCAGCGCAAACTCGGCACCTACGAAGAACCCGTTGGCGCCGACAAAAAAAAGCACGGCGAAGAGTTTCGCCAGCACGCCGAGAAATGTAGTTGAATGCGGAACGTCTTCGGCCAAAAAGGCCAGCAAATTACTAGCAGGATCGTCCATCTCTTAGCAAAGTGAAAGTGGGAGCACCTTTGAATGACATTCTAACATGTCAGGCGCGCAGACATTAGCGTGCCGCCGTGGGGAGCCACCAGCGCAGTCCGGTTCGATTTGAGGTTTAGCTCAGTGTACGCCGGCGGCGGCCACGCGTGCGCGGCCATTGGATCGCCGATCATGCCTCGTCCAGGCCTGTGCCAGTGCATCATCCACACGGGGTTCGATATTGCATTCAGGCTGGCGACAAACTGCGGCAAGTTCCGAAACGACCAGGTAGCGGGACCTCTCGAGCATCCGCTGCTCGCGGAATGAGAGGGGCTTCAACCTGCTCAAATAACTGAGGTGCTTAAGAACCTCGGCAACTTCAAAAATATTTCCGGTCCGCATCTTGTCCGAAAAATCTTTGAAGCGATCCTTCCAATCATTGGCCGGCGACGAAAAATCTTCCGCCAGCGATTTGAAGAGTGATTCGCAATCACCTGATGAAATGGGGCGACGGAGTCCTACTTCAACTGCGTTGGAGACGGGAACGAGTACCAGGGAATTAGTAGCGGCGAGTCGAAGCGTGTAGAACGGAAGCGCGACGGCTCCAATTTGCTTCTGTTCGATCTGTTCGATTGTGCCGATACCGTGATTGGGGTAAACAACTTTCTGGCCGACCTTGAAGCCCACCTTAACACCTCCGACTAGTTTTACGAGCACCAGGCAAGTCGCACTTGCGGCCTATGGATAACAACAACTTTCGCGAGATTGGTGTTCGGGTCTGTCCGTGAACGTGATTCGAGTCTAGCAAGCAGATTTGGAAGGCGTCAAGCTTTTGCGGCGAGATCCAAATTCTCAGCAATCATTGGGCCAGACTGAACTAGCCGGAATAGCTTTCGTCCTGTTCGATCTTTGAGAGCACCCAATCGAATTCCCCTGACGTAATTTTTCCGCCGCAAAATTCACAGATACCGACAGCATTCACTTTCAACGGCGCACCACAGTTCGGACAATTGAGATCTGCGCGAGCGGTGGCGGGTTTAGCTTTGGAATACCGAACGAAAGTCCAATATTCGCTCCATTTCCTCAGGTTTTTGTTTGATCCGGCGACGATACGTCCGTTTTGATCGACTGTGTAATCGTACCCTTGGGCAAAGATGCGGAGCGTGATCGAGTTATAGAACGCATCGACTTTGACCCTCGCCGGCTGCATAGCCGTGATCTGGCATTGATCGAGTGCGTTGCGCAGCTTCTGCGCTTTGTAGGCCTCAATCCAGTAGCGATGCATCTGGAAAATGTTGTCCGTCTCGAAGGGTCGGGCTTTTTCCCATTGCAGACTCGACCAGGCATTTTGCAGTTCGTTAAAGATCATTCGCGCCCGCGCCTGAAAATCTCCCCATTTAAAATCGGGATTGTTCTGCTCGAACGCGGCGCGTACCGCCGGAAAATTGGGTTGCATGATTGTCGCATTGAGCGTCCCGACTTCTGGAACATCTGAGGTGAGGAGCGGTCCACGCGCTTCGCGACTCAGTGTTTGAATCGTGCGGACATACCATTGAAACTCGCCGCTTTCGATCTTTGTGGCACAAAATGCACAGGCTCCATTAGCGTCCTTTTGTAGAGGTGCGCCGCATCGCGGACAATGCAGGGCCGTCGCCTGCTCTGGCGTCGCTGACAGCACATCGCGTTTGCGCTCGAGCACCCAACGCTCGCGCACGTAGTAACTCATCTCGCCACGCGGATCGCCTTCGCGCGGCGTGAACTCGGTATAGTTCGATTCGAAATCGATGGTGATGTTAACGATTGCCTGATCCAGTCCGTGCACATCCACGACGTTCATCGCGCCGACAATAATTCCCTGCACCGCTTTCAAATTCGGGGCATTAAGTTGCAGCAGAGAACTGCGCGCTGCATCGCTCAAGTATGGCGACAACTCATCGAGCGCTTTTGCACCCCGACCACGCGCATCATGAGAGCGACCGTAGAGCGCATAACAGAAGTCAGTGAAAATAATCTCAGAGAAGTTCGGATCGAAACGACGCAGCTGATTGAAAGCGCGCTGCACGTTCTGCTGTTGCTGCATCACCGTAGCGACTGAATCAGGCGCCGCGACGATTGACGAAGAGGTAATCGAAACGCTCTTCTTCGAAGGCCTTGAGAACCAGTAAATAATGATCGCAATGACAATAATGTCGACCGGAATGCCGATCGCCGGGTGCTCGATTGTCAGCCAAATCAAAAATCGAACCAGCAGATAAACCAGAGCGCCTGCGCCACCGCCGCCACCACCATGTCCGCCACCGCCGCCATAAGATTGGCCGCCGCCCACGCGGGCATAAACTTCGGTTGCTAGAAATGCGTTGCTGAAAACCGCAAAAGCCGCGACCAGCAGAATTGTGATCAATCGGCAATTGGCAATGAGCAATCGGCGATTTTTCATTTCAGCTCAATCCGCGGCCCGTCGGCCAATTCATTTGGATTTTCGCCGGTTGCCGGCACATGTTCAGCCAGAAGGTTTCCCAATGACTTGAGGCCGCCAATCAGCATGGTGGGCGTCGGCCGCTTTGCGGACGCCTTCATTTCATAGACAGCATGGTTCCACTTCAAAGGCGGCACACTCGTGAGAATTCCGCGGTCAGCGATGATTTCCAATTGCCGTTCGAGCAGTGACAAATAGATCAGTACGCCGTTCTCGGCGGACGTGTTGGCTATGCCTGCTTCGTAGAACATCGCGGCAGCGCCCGCGCGAGCTGCCTTCGTTTGAAAAGTTTTCGTGGTTAGCAATCGCCGCAAGAAGTCGCCGCGTGACGAAATCCAGGCACCGGCAAGGAACAACGCTATAACATCAAACGGGATCCAATAAGTGTGAAATTCCCAAGGCGAGAAGAGAACGAAGATAAGGCCGACAAGAGCGATAATTGCCCCAAACAAATGATCCGCGTGCCGATATGTGCCTGAGCGTCCACGCACGACGACAACAATTTCGGCATTGGACTGCCTCTCGATATCAGCGACGGCTTGCGCGATCGCGTCGCTGGCGGTTTTGTCGAATCTCTCAGTGGCCACAGGCGAAAATAATAACACCGACTCAAACGAAAACAGCCCAGCGAGATTGCTGGGCTGCTATTGATCTATTTCGATTGACTCTACTTGAAGCTGGCCAGCGCGTCAGCTTCATTGTCGTACACATCAAACACTGTCAGCAGCTTGGTGATCACCAACAGATCCTGAACCTTCTCGGTCAGATTTAGCAGCTTCAGTTGGCCGCCGGTGCGACCAACGGTCGTATAGTTCGCAATCAACTCGCCAATGCCGCTCGAGTCGATGTACTTGACGCCGCCGAGGTTCAGCAAAATCTTCTGACTGCCACCGGAGACCAAATCGCGAATCGCGCTGCGCAGCGCCGTGGCGCTGTCTCCGATGCGCACTTCGCCATCTAAATCGAGTATCGCGACGTCGCCTGCTTGTCTTTGTTTGATGTTCAGTTGAGCCATCTATTCCTCCCTGAGCTACCTTACGAAAAAAATTTAAACGCAGTTCGAAACTTATTTGAAGTTACTCAGCGCGTCAGCTTCGGTGTCATAAGCGTCGAAAACGGTCAAGAGCTTCGTGATCGTCAATAAGTCCTGAAGTTTCTGCGTCAAGCTCAACAACTTCAACTGACCACCTTCTTTGTTGATGGCAGTGTAGCTTGAAACCAACTCGCCGATACCACTTGAATCTATGTAGCCCACGCCCGCCAGATTGAGCAGGATTTTCTTCTTCCCTTCCTCCAGCAGTCGACGGATCGCACTGCGCAAAGCCACGCTGCCCTCGCCAATCGTGATCCGACCGTCCATATCCAGGACAGTGATGTCGCCAGCCTGTCGCTCGCGAATGTTTAGTTCTGCCATGATTACCGTTCTCCTCGAGAGAATTTTGATTGCCGACTATTCCAATTCAGAGAGATCTAAAATCGCTTCGTCATTCGCACCGCAGTGCCGCCTTCAGGGCTGGGCAACCACTGAATATCATCCATGAAAGTTTTCATCAAAAAGATGCCTCGTCCCGAAGTCTTCATGAGATTCGCCGGATCCGTCGGATCGGGAACATCTTCAGGATCGAAACCGGGACCTTGATCTCTCACTTCAATTTCGAGTTCGTTGTCGCGGCAGTTTAAGATGACTTCAACCGACTTTGCTTCGTCTTCCTGATTCCCGTGGACCACTGCGTTAGTAACTGCCTCGCGCACGGCCATTTCAATCCCAAAGCCGGCTTCTTCTGACCCGCCGCAATGACGAATAAAATCCGTCACGGCCGCGGCGGCATCGGCAACGGCCTCAACGTGGCTAGGCAAAACGAGTCGCGTCGTTTGATCGGTCACAAAAGGCGCGGCCTTTCTCGCCGGGGTTCGCGGTTCGGCTGCTGCAATATTGAGCGAA
>JACXTT010008735.1_pt1 | contig 13997 bp, 16 predicted proteins | sample 9270951 | NCBI WGS metagenome assembly JACXTT01 (sample SAMN15532306, study PRJNA645909) | rock metagenome | isolation source: weathered quartz diorite | place: Puerto Rico | collected 2017-06-21 | reverse complement strand
TCATAGAAGTCGACCGTCACCAGCGCCGACCTGAGGTCTCGCGAGACATAGGCGCCATAGACCAGCGGATTGTTCAGGACGGCCTGCTTCAGCTTGTCGATCCCGGCCTGGTCTTGCGGCACATCCGGCCACATCATCGGGTTCGAGTCGATGGCATCGGTCGAGCCGCGGATCTCCTTGAGCTTGCGCGAGGCCAGCGAGACGATCTGGAACTGGTTGGCGCCATCGACCTGCTGCAAGGCCGTCGTGACCCGCTTGACCTTGTTCAGGAACGGCGTGGTGAAGATGTCGCCGCGCTCGGCCTCCAGCACGATGCTGACCACATTGGATCCGCCAAACGCGTGCTTGTACTGCTCATGCACCTGAATGTAAGGGTGGCTGCGCGGCAGCAGGTCTTCAAATACCGTCCTGACCTCCACCTTCGTCGCCACCGCCAGCATGACGGCTGTCACGAGGAAGAAGATCCCCGCAACCCAGGCACGTCGGTCCATGCAGGACTCGACAAAGCGTTCGAGCCTGCTTCCCTGCATCGTTTTCATGTCTTTCTCCCAATACCAGTGCTTCCCAATGCTTCGCCCGTTACAGGGCCGTTGCGTCTGTGGCGCCCAGCCGCGATCCGGCAACGTAGTACTTGCCGTTCTGCGCCCGCACCCTGGTGTACCAGCCACGATCTTCGGCACTGAGGCGTGTCAGCCTCCATTTGCCGGTGTCAACGCCCGGGTTCGCGTTCATCAGCATGACGCCCTTGTCTCCGACGGCGATCCATCGTTTGCCGTCCCATGCGACGTCGAAGAGATCTTCATCGGTCACCTTGGCCGCCGGTTTCCATGTCGCACCGCCGTCGTCGCTGACCAGCACGGTTCCCCGCAGGCCAACCGCCACGGCCTGCCCGGCCTCGTTGAAGCGGACGGACATCAGGCTGTGCTTGACGGGGCTGGCGACGCTGGTCCAGCTGGCGCCGGCGTCCGTGGTCATGCGGATGCGCCCGAACTCGCCCACGACGCATCCGCGCCGGCCCTGGAAGTCGATACCGTTCCACGCGGTGTCCTCGTCCTGCGCCGCCGATTCCCAGCGTTTCCCATAGTTGCCCGAATGCAGCAGCGCGCCGCCGCTGCCGACCGCCCAGGCGCTGCCGTCCTGGCTCACGTGCACGCGCATCAGCTTGTTGCTGAAGGCGGATTTGGGCGTCTGCGCCGCCGTCCAGGTATGCCCGGCATCGTCCGTGGTGAGGACCACGCCTTCGTTGCCGACTGCGACAGCGCGCCGGCTGTCCCACGCGGCGACGTCTTGCAGGGTTTCATTGCCAGGGGCGCGTTGCCTGCGCCAGCTGCTGCCGGCGTCCGCGCTGTGGAGAATCTTGCCGTTGGACCCGACGGCCCAGAGGCCGCCGTCGGGCAGCGTGGCAATGCCATAGAAGGCGTCACCGCGCTCGACCAGCGGCTGCTCCACGGCGCCCCCGACTGGCCTGGGCTTGACGAACAGACCGGCATACAACAGCCCGCCGATGATGACGAGCGGCATGCCGGACAGGATGATGCGTTTGATGCGTTCCATGATTCTCTGCTTCATCGTGAAAACTTCGACGGAAGAAATTCGTTGCAAACGGCACGCGCGCCAATCGCAAGGCGAACGTCGCCCTGCCGGCGTGCAGCACATTGGCTTCAGGCGCAGGCCTCCCCGCAGGGTGGCGCTGCGTCTTTTCTGCTTGACGTGACGATGGCCTGCAGGCATTGCCGCTGGCGCGCAGCCAGGGCATGCCCGCGAGGGCGCGGGCGAACGCTAGCCGGGAGCCGGTGCGGCGGCCGGCCGGATGGATGGCATGAACATGACGTCTCCTGTAGATGCGCGGTGCCAGCGAGGCACCGGCCTCTCAATTCGTTTTATGTTGGCGGTCCTTGTGGAACCTGTCTGTCGTGCCGGCGGGCACAAACCCTCAACCCGCGGCCATTGCCAGCGCCCTCTGCAGCTCCTCATCCAGGATGCGCGGGTTCGGATGCGGGGCGAACTGGATCATGCGCTCCACCTCCACACGCTCCAGCAGGCCGGCGCGGTTGTACGGCTCGCCGGCGATGAACGCTTCCGCCTGCTCCCGCTCCTCGCCGGCGAGCACAAGGCACAAGCCGCGGGGAAGTCCGTCTTCGCCGCACAGGGCGCCCGCGCAGACGATGCCGGGAAGCGCCGACATGACATAGCGGATGTGGTCGGGCCGGATCCTCAGCCGCGATTCCCCGACGCCGGGGCGGAAATAGGCGCGAACGATGTATGACATTGTGATTTCTCCATCCTGTCTGCGGACGTTATGCCGGCATCAGGCCGTCGTACGCGTGTTGCAGCAGTGCGCGGATCGGTTCCCGTTCGATGGGGCGCGGATTGGGGTACGGGCTGGCCACCACCAGGTCTGCCGCCCGGTCCAGCCCGTCCGCCGGCATGCCGATTTCCCGCAACGAGCGCGGCACGCCAAGCGCCTCGCCAAGCTCACGCATTCCCGCCGGCGCGGCATCCCGTCTCAGCGCGCGTGCGATGCGCGCCATCGCTTGCGGCGCCGCCGCGGCGTTGTAGGCCAGCGCGTAAGGCAGAATCACGGTGTGGACTTCCGCATGCGGCAGGTTGAAGCTGCCGCCCAGCGTATGGCACAGCTTGTGATGCACGCCCATCTGCAGGTTGCCAAGCACGGTGCCGCACAGCCAGGCGCCGTAGAGCGCATCGCCACGCGCGTCCAGGTCCTGGGGCGATTCGCGCAGGTGCGGCAGGGCCGCGGCCAGGGCCCGGATGCCCTCTTCCGCCATCAGGCTGAAAACCGGGTTGCCGTCCGGCGCGTACAGCGCCTCGGCGGCATGCGCCATGGCGTTCATGCCACTGGTCATGCTCAGGCCCGCCGGCAGGGTCAGCGTCAGCTCGGGGTCATAGACCACGGCCCGCGGCGCGACGCGCCAGTCCCTGCCGGTCTTTTTGTGCGCCGCCTCCGTGATGCCATACAACGGCGTCATCTCCGAGCCGGCATAGGTCGTCGGCAAGGCGATGATCGGCAGCCCCGACTCCAGCGCGATGGCCTTGGCCAGGCCGATGGTGGATCCGCCGCCCACCGCAATACAACCGTCCGCGCCAAGTTCCGCAGCCGCGGCCACCGCCGCCCGCGCGACCTCGGCAGGAACGTGCATCGCAGCCTTGCTGTAAACGCCAACCGACCGGTCGCCCAGCAAGCCCGCGACCTGCTGGCCGAGCGGGGCCTGTTCAGGCGTGGTCAGGACGAGCGCCCGCCCGACCCCCAGTGGTTCCAGCTCACGCGGCAGCAAACGGCGTGAGCCGGGACCAAAGATCACGCGGCAGGCGCGGGTTTCGTGGACAAACGGCTCCATGCTTGCAACTCCAGTATCAATCGGCTTGTGGCGCGCAATGCGTCAATGCGGCATTGGCAAAGACCACTTCGGTATCACGGATTGCGTGCTCGCATCCCGGCTCGATTACCAGCCTGACGTCGGCGCCCGCGGTGCGGAACAGCCGCGCGGATTCCTGCACGCTGTCCAGCGGCACATGCGGATCAGCCTCGCAGGTGGACAACAGCACCGGCATGTCGCGCAGATGCCTGGGCGTGATTTGCCTGGGCATGCCCGGCGGGCCGATCAGGCCTCCCGTAAATGCCAGCAGCGCGCCGTAGCGCCGGTCCTGGCGCCAGACGAACTCGCTGCAAAGGCAGGCACCCTGCGAAAATCCGATCAACACTTGCGACGCATACGGAAAGCCCAGCGCCAGCAACTCCCGGGACAACACGTCCAGGCGTTCCAGCGCCTGCGAGAGCCGGGGTTCGTTGCGTGACACCGGTTCGATGAAACGCTCGGGATACCAGCTGCTGTCCGCCGCGGCCGGGGCGAACCAGGCGATGTCGGGCCGCCCGCAGCGGTCCGCGATCATCGCCTTCATCAGCGCGGGAGACTGGCCGCGGCCATGCACCAGGATTGCCGCCATGGTGGCGTCCCGCGGCCGGGCGCCAAACACGCTCAGCGGCGCACCGAGATGTGGGTTGAGTTCTGACATACAGTTCGGGCCATCTCAGGCATTCGCGCAAGCCACGGCATCACGGCCACAGCCCGCTGACGGGTTCAGTACTTCAGCGTTTCCAGCGATCGCAGGATGCTCTCGCGCTGGCTGGCGAACTGCGGCGCGATCTGCACCTCGGCACCAAGCGTCTCGTAGGGTTCGTCGATGAGGAAAGCCTGGGGCTTGGACACGGTCGCCTCGAACAAGGCGCCGCTCGGGGTGCGGACGTAGATCGACTCGAAGTAGCCGCGGTCCTTGCGTTCCGACGTGTCAGTGAAGCCAAGTCCCTCCAGCCGGCGCTTGAAGTAGTCCTGCGCAGCGTGGTCGTCCACCTGGAAGGCGCAGTGGTGGACCGTACCGGAGCCATAGGTCCAGCTGGCCTGCGGCATGGCTGTTTCCAGCGCATAGTCGACGAACTTGCCGGAGCCGCCCTCGCCGAACGCATAGCGCGCGTACTTCCCGTCGCGCGCCACTTCGCGCGCCGTCCAGCCGGCGTCCATGAATTCCTGCGACGATTCCATTTCGCGCACATTCACCGCGATGGTGTGCAGCCCGCGGATTGCCAGCTCGGCCGGCACCTCGCCATTGGAATACGGCTTGCGCGCATCGTCGGCAATGCCGATCAGTTCGTATTCGATGCCACAGGGATGCGCGAATGCCAGCACGTGCTCGCCGAACCGCTCGGAGCGGCGGACCTCGAAGCCGTGGTCGCGCAGGCGCTTCTCCCAGAACGGAATCGCGGACACCGGGACCGACAATGCCAGGCTGCCGATCTGGCCCGTACCGCGCGTGCCCTTGCGCCCGAAATGCGCCACCGGGAAGCAGGTGATCAGCGTGCTTTCTTCGCCGATGTCGTTGCCGTAGTACAGGTGATAGAAGGGCGTGCCGCCGTCGTAGATCAGGGTCTTCTTGACGCTCTTGAGCGAAAGCACCTTGGTGTGGAAGTCATAGTCTTCCTGGGCGGTGCCAACACTCAGCGTGATGTGGTGATGGCGCTGAATGGACGGGGTGGCTTGAGTCATGATGGTCTCCAGTGATTTGTTATGCCGGGTGGCGCGACGCCTCTCGCGGGCCTCGCGCCATCGTTCTCGTTCAGGCTGACGGACGCGCTTCGGTCATGGCGTCGTCGACCAGGCTCCAGATAAAGCGCCCGGATGGGTCGCGCTGCTCTTCGGCAATATGCGCGATCAGCCCGGCAGCCCGGCTCAGTACGGCAAACCCGCGCATGAGCGCCGCGGGAATGCCGATATCGCCGAGGATGGCCGCAATCGCGCCAGTGGCATTGATGGTGATGTGGCGTCCCGCGGCTGCGTCCACTTCGGTGGCCAGCAACGCCAGCGCGGCACATCGTTGACCGTAGGTGCCGAGTTCGCGCGCCAGGTTCAACAGTGCGATCGCGCGCGGATCATCCGGCCGGTGGAGGTGATGGCCGAATCCCGGGACGGCGCGGCGGTCGGCCCTGAATTCGGCGGCAATGCGTTTCGCCTCCGACGCGCCGCCTTCCCCCGCTGCCACAATACGGTCGAGCACAGCCGCAGCGGGCTCCATGGTCCCCACGAACTGGCTGGCTACCGCGAGCAGGCCCGCCGCCACGCCGGCTTGCAGGTTCTCCGGCGAGCTTGCGTAGATCATCCGCGATGCAATCGCGCTGGGCGTCATGCCGTGTTCCATCAGCGTTACCAGCACGGCTTCAACGATCTGCCGCTCGGCCGGCGACGGCGTCCTGCCGAACGTCTGCTTCATGAATACGTCGACAAAGCTTGCGCGGCCGAGCAGGTCTGCCACGAGGTCGTCTTCGCCGTAGTAGACCGCCTGCTCCGTGTAGTGGCACAGCCTGGTGGCGGGTACAGCCTTCGCTTCGGTATTGGCCATCATTGGCTCCGTTGATTCAGGATGATTTCCCGGACGGCCGGCTTCAGCACCTTGCCGACCGCGCTGCGAGGCAGCGCCTCGAACAGGTGAACGTGCTTGGGTGTCTTGACCGAACCGAGTTCGCGCTTGACCAGCGCGATCAGGTCGGCGGCATCGACGCTCATGCCCGGACGCAACTGCACTGCGGCGTGTACGGCCTCGCCCCACTTGGCGTCCGGCACACCCACTACGGAACAGTCGGCCACCGCCGGATGGCCGGACAGCACCACTTCGACATCGCTCGGATAGACGTTGAACCCGCCGGTGATGATCACGTCGCGAATGCGGTCGCGCAGGAAGAGATAGCCGCGCTCGTCCAGCACGCCGGCGTCGCCCGTGCGCAGCCAGCCATCGACCAGGGTCTTGCGGGTCTCCGCCTCCGCCTTCAGGTAGCCGCTCATCACCAGGTCGCCGCGCACGGCGATTTCACCCTCCTCGCCGGCTGGCAGCGGCCGGCCCTCCTTGTCGACGATGGCGACGCGGGTCAGGATCGACGGCCTGCCGACCGAGGCCAGGTTCTCGCCGACCATTTCGGCCGGCGACAGGAAGGTAATCATCTGCGGCGCTTCGGTCTGGCCGAACGACGTGCAGAGGACCTGCCCGAAGACCGACTGGGCGTCGCGAATCTGCTCGGGGCGCATCGGCGCGCCGCCATAGACCAGGTAGCGCAAGGCCGGCAACGGGCGCGGCGCGCGGCGCTGTTCCTCCACCAGCGCCAGGATCAGCGTAGGCGGCGCGAAGAACAGGGTTGCGTCATGCGTGCTCGCTGCATCCAGCAGTGCCGACGGCTTGTTGTACGCGGGAAAGATCAGCGCACCGCCGGCCCCCAGCAAGGGCAGCATATAGGTGGAGGTGCCGTGCGTGATCGGCGCCGCGACCAGGTAGCGGTCGTCCGGCATCAGGGCCAGTTCGTGAATCTGCGTCGCGATATTGGTGTTCCAGGCGCGCAGCGGCTGGATCACCCCCTTGGGGAACCCCGTGGTGCCGCCCGTGAACTTGATAGCCTGCGCCTCGCCGAGGTCAACGCCGGGGCGCGAGTACGGCCCCATCATGACGCCGCACGTAGCGCACGGATCGCCGGCATGGTGGGCAAGCGCGTCCAGCGCACGCAAGCTGGCGCCAGTGCCGGCCAGACGCGCCGCCATCTCGTCGTCTGCGAGCACGAGCGACGGCTCCACAAACTCCACGATGCGCCGCAACTCCGGATCGCCGTTGCGCGGATTGAGCGGCACCCACACCTTGCCGGCGGCCAGGATGGCTAGGATGGCCACCAGATGGTCGACCGAATTCGCCGCACCCACGCAAACGCGGCTGCGCGGTTGGGGATCGATGGCAGTCAGCGCGGCCGCGCGCCTCAGTACGACGTCAGCCAGTTCGCCAAAGGTCAGATTGCCCGTGGGACTGATGATCGCGACCCGGTCTTGGTGCCGGCGCGCTGCTCGCCACAGGAAGTCGATGGGGTACATGCTCAGTGATCTCCGAATATCGAGAAGTCGTGCGATGCGAACTGAAGCCGTCACCGCCGCGACGCCTGAACTATAGGACTTTGTTCGAACATTCGAATATTAGTAGAAACCCTGTCGCCTGCGCTATGATCTGCGCTACTCCCAGAACACGGCGCTTGCATGGCAAAACCCACGGAAAACGAGATCGACGTCTATCCTCCAGCGCTCGCGGCAACGGCTCCCCGGCACCTGGACCTGGCCCGCACGCTGATGCAGGAGATCGTCAATGGCCGCCCGCGCGTCGGCGAATTGCTGCCGACCGAAGCGGAGTTGTGCGACACGTGGAATCTGAGCCGCTATGCCGTCCGGCAGGCCATCCAGAAGCTGACCAACCTTGGCATGGTCAGCCGGCAAGCTGGTGTCGGCACGCGGGTCATTTCGGACCGGCCGCGCGAACGCTATATGCAAGTCATGGATTCACCGGCGGACCTGGCCGGCTATGCCAAGGGCACGACGCTGAAGATGTCTTCCTGCGAGCGGATTCAGGCGGATTCCGCGCAGGCCAGCTTGCTGCGCAGCGACGTGGGCGCCGAATGGCTGCATATCGCCGGAACCCGGTACGGCGCCGACGCAAAACGTGAACCCATCGCGCTGGTCGACATCTATGTCGACCAGGCGTATAGCCAGTTGCCGGAACTCGGCGAGGTCCTGAGCGACCCGGTCTATACGATGATCGAGAAGGAATATGGCATCAAGGTGACCCGCGTCGAACAGGAACTGCAGGGGCTGCTGATTGCTGGCGCGCAGGCCGAACAGCTGCAAGTCGAAGACCGCTCTGCCGGCCTGCGCATCATCCGCACGTATTTCCTCCGCGACAAGGTCATCGCCGTGACCACCGGCGTTCATCCGGCAAGCCGGTTCAGCTACTCCATGAGTTATCAGCTGACGCAGGATGTCAGGTAGGCCCTGAACCGATCAGGGGGTCCGCCCCCCCATGTTGTCCTCACCCCCTGTAGGACAGCGCCCCACTGAACATCCGCCATTCGCTCCGATTCGCGGGTCGCGCGGGTCGTGCGCAACTGCGACGAACTGCCGGGCCAGTGCCTGTTAGCATCCCAAGTCCTCGCTGGAGGAGGTCGAAGCCGAACAGGTGGAGGCCACGTTCCGCACCAACGTCTTCGCGATGTTCCAGCTCACGCGGGTGCTGCTGCCGCACCTGAAGACAGGCGCCGCCATCCCCAACACCACCTCCGTCACCGCCTACCGCGGCAGCGCCCACCTGCTCGATTACTCGGCCACCAAGGGCGCCATCGTGTCTTTCACGCGCTCGCTGGCCCTGCAGGTCGTCACGCGTGGCATCCGCGTCAATGGCGTCGCGCCCGGGCCCATCTGGACGCCGCTGATCCCGTCCACGTTCAGCGCCGAAGAGGTGGCGGAGTTCGACAAGAAGACACCCATGGGACGTCCCGGGCAGCCGTTCGAGGTCGCCGCGGGCTTTGTGTTCCTGGCATCCGACGCGGCCAGCTATATTACCGGGCAGATACTGCATATCGACGGCGGCGAGGTGGTGAACGGATAGCGCCGATAGCGGCATCGCCGCGCCGCGGGCGTGTCGCGGCCTGACGGGACAGCGTTTCGATAGCAGCAGGAGAGCAGCCATGTCACCGATCATATTCGGACGGTTCGAGACCGTCGCCGCCGCAGAAGACGCCGCACGGGCGCTGTATGCGCACGGCTTTTCCGTGTGGGACGTCTCGATCCTCTCGGCTGCCACGCCGCAGGCCCGGCACATGGGCGTGCAGCCACGCGTGGTGCTCGCGGCGTGCGTGCGCCGCGCGAATGCCGGCATCGCCGCCAAGGTGCTGCGCGAAGCCGGTGCGCTCGACCTGGACCGCACGCAAGGCAACTGGGACAGCGGGCGCTGGACCGATTTCGACCCCGCCGTGCATGGGCTGCGCCGCGACCCGGCGCAGCACGTGGCCCGTGAAGCCGTCGACTGCGAAAGCACCGGCAACGAAGATCCGGGCAGCGAACTGGAGCAGTATGTCGACCGGCAGCGTTCCGGCCATGACTAGGCGCGGCAACGCGATTGCCGAACTGGCGCGCCTGCGCCCGACCCAGCTCACGCTGGGCTACCTCCATATGCGCGACAAGATGGCGGCGACGCGCCGACACCAGCACGCCGGCGACGAGGCCGCATTGCGCCGCTTCCTGCGCCGCCACCGCGTCAAGACGGTGGCCGGGCCCTTCGGCGCGTAGCGCGCTACGCTCGCCTGAGCGGGGATGTCGCAGGCATCAGCCCGTACCCGCCACCGATAGTGATGCTACTTGCACGCGGGCCGGTGAGGCGCGGGTTCGCGCGCACTGCCTCGGCGACTGACCGCAGCGAATCGAATCGGTCCGAGGCCCGTGGTGCCGCGCAATGCGTGCCCTGTCGCCGGGCGCACCTGGCACGACCGTCTCGTGACAGGGACGCCACGCGGCATGCCGCAATGCCTGTTCGGCGACGCGAAAGTCAGACGCCGGCGGACGGCAACGGGGGGCCGCGACATCTAGAACTCAGGCATGGATCCGCAATGGAGGAACGTTCCATGTCCAGCCCAAGTTGTTGCGTACAGGTCACCGGTGGCCCGGGGTTCCTCGGCTCGCACCTGTGCGAACACCTCGCGGAACTCGGCCACGATGTACTTTGCGTTGCTAACTTCTATACGGGCAGCAAGGAGAACATCGCCCGCGCGGCCGTCGGAGTCGCCGCAGCCAGCCGAGCTGGCGCAACATCAACCCGCTTCCGGCGTGTCCCCACGCGATGACTGCCTTCCACGCCCCGGAGCGCATGACGATCCTCTCCCCGCATCTGGACGACGGCGTGTTCAGCTGCGGATGCCTGATCGCCGCCGGCAGGAATCCCAAAGTGCTGACGCTGTTCGCCGGACTCCCGTCCGCCGCGATGCCACTGCCGGCGTGGGACCGCGCGGCCGGCTTCGCCACGGCGCGCGAGGCCATGCTGTCACGCCGGCATGAAGACGCGCGCGCGCTCGGGCGGCTTGGCGCTCACCCGCTCTGGCTGGACCTGCTGGACAGCCAGTACCGGCGCGCCTATACGATCGAAGCCGTGGTCGCGCGCATTGTCGAGTGCCAGGTGCTGCAGGAAAGCCGCACCGTGATCGCGCCGATGGGCCTGTTCCACCGCGACCACATCCTCGCGCATGGCGCCAGCCTGCTGCTGTGCCGTCCGGCACTCGTCTTGGAGAGCGAGCGCGAGGGAGTCGACAGAGACGGGCATGCCGCCGCCCCCCAGCAGTGGCTCTTCTATGAGGATGCGATCTATCGCCGGCTGCCTGGCCTGGTGCAGGGCCAGTTGGCCGCCTGGCAGCGGGAGGGGCTGATCGCGACGCCGGTGCACTTCGCAACAGCGCCATTCCTGCCGCGCAAGATGGAGGCAGTCAAGGCCTACGCCAGCCAGCTTGCGCTGTTCAGCGAGGCGCAGATCGCCGACATCGGCGCGCCCGAGCGCTACTGGTCACTGACGCGTGCGGGACGGAGCCGCCCGTGACGCACCCTGGCATCAGCGTGGTGGTGCTGAAGATTTACCGTCCGGGCGCGCGGCCAGCGCTGCATGCCGGTCTCACCGCGGCGTGCCGGGTAGCGGATGCCGCTTGACAGGTGCCGCTCCCACGCGGGTACCATCGCATGCGCCCGTCTTGGCAGGCGTCACCGCGCCGGGCATGCCAGGCCGCGGACCGCTTCGCCACGGCGCCGCACGCGGTCCGGGACTTCGCCGCGCGTCACTGGAGGGAGCTGACATGCAACCGCTGAAACCCAAAGTCAGGGCCACCATCGTCTGCATCCGGCACGGCCGCGTCCTGCTTGTTTCGAAGGATGGGGTGCGATGGGCACTGCCCGGGGGACGTCCCGGCAAGCAGGAATCGCCAGAGGAGACAGCGCGGCGCGAACTGCACCAGGAGACCGCACTGGAAGCAAAGACGCTCGTGGGCGCCTTCCAGTTCATCGGGGCGACCACGGTGCATCACGTGTTCACCGCCGCCATTGGCGCCTCCGCGCGGCCCAGGCCTGGGAACGAGATCAAGTGCCTGCAATGGCTCGCGCACGAGAAGCTTGGCGAGGTCGAGACCAGCACGACAACGCGACAGATCGTGTCCCAGTTTTTTCAGGCAGATACGCTGTAGAAGCGTGACACGCGCACAAAGTACAAAGTGACGGGTGGGCGATTCCTGCTGCCGTCCGCGCGGGCGAACGTCGCCGTAGCGCGACACTTGCCGGATTGATCCGCTTGCGGCGATGGTTCGCGAGTACACTCGTTACAGGGCGGTCGACGGGTCCGCCCCAACCACTTCGAGCCCTCGACCACCCCGGCCGAGGGCCTTTTTATGTTCGTTGCATGGCGAGCGCTGTGGTGATGATTCAGTTGTTCTCCTTGGCAGGCACCAAGTGCGACATCCCTCCCGTCACCACTTGACGCCAACCCCAACCCGTAATTCGTCGAAAAACCTTCCTATCCGCCGTCCCCCACCTGAAGAGGGTGTCGGACGTAACGAATGCTCCGCATACTGCCGCCCTTACCGGCCATCAGAGCCGAACACACAGGGGTCAAGAATGCAGAACATCGTCGCTTACGGCGCGTATGTCGTCACCTGCCTGATCGCCTTGCTGGCTGCCGCCCGCTGGGTCGTCCGCAATGATCCTGCCTTGAGGGATTATTCCCGAACGCCACCGCCCACGGACCCCGAAGACCCGCCGCCCTCCGCGCCAAACGACTGACGCCACCCAATTCGCTGGCAATTCCCATGAAATTCGGTTAATTTCATGCAATTTTCTGGAACCGAATTCCACTTCCCTTGCCTTATCACTGCCGCCGCGGCTGTCTGCCGCGTCGGATTTCCCTTCTGCTTCGTGCCGGGCCTGTGCTCCGCACGTCTCAAGTCGCCGCTCGGCGACACCAAAACTACAAAAGGAAAAACAGGGATGGCACTGACTTCCAACAAGCTGCCGGCGTGGACCGTGTGGGCGCCGCTTGCCGCGGCGGCGATCCTCGCCGTCGGGCTTGGCCTGCCCGGACGGGGCTGGCTGATCATGCTGATGGCGCCGGCGCTGGCCGGCGCGGTGTTCGCCGCGGTCCACCACGCGGAAGTGGTCGCGCACAGGGTCGGCGAGCCGTTCGGCACGCTCGTGCTGGCCATTGCGGTGACCGTGATCGAGGTGGCGCTGATCGTCTCCGTGATGCTGTCATCAGGCCCCGAGAAGGCCGGCCTCGCGCGGGACACGGTGTTCGCCGCCGTCATGCTGATCTGTAACGGCATTGTCGGGCTGTGCCTGTTCGTCGGGGCGCTGCACCATCGCGAACAGGCCTTCCAGGCTCCGGGCGCGAATGCCGCCATGGCGGTGCTGGCCGCGCTGCTCGTGCTGACCATGGTGCTGCCGAACTACACCAGCAGCTCGCCGGGCCCGGTGCTCACGCCCGCGCAACTCGGTTTTGCCGGCGTGATGTCACTGGTGCTGTACGGCTCCTTCGTGTTCGTGCAGACCGTGCGCCACCGCGACTATTTCCTGGCCGATGGCAGCTCGGACGAGAACGTCCATGCCCCGCCGCCGCCCGGGCGCGTGGCCGCGGCCAGCGGGCTGCTGCTGGTGGTCTGCCTGGTGCTGGTGGTCGGCCTGGCCAAGCTGCTGTCGCCGTCGGTGGAGGCCGCCGTCCTGCGCGCGGGCGCGCCGGCGGAGGTGGTCGGGATCATCATCGCGGCCATGGTGCTGTTGCCCGAGGGCCTGGCCGCGCTGCGCGCGGCGCGCGCCGATCGTCTGCAGACCAGCCTGAATCTCGCGCTCGGCTCGGCGCTGGCCAGCATCGGCCTGACCATTCCGGCGGTCGCCGCGGTCTTCATCTGGATCGGCCAGCCGCTGGAACTGGGGCTTGGACCGAAGGAAACGGTGTTGCTGCTGCTGACGCTGATCGTGTCGTCGCTGACGCTGGGCAGGGGCCGCACCACGATTCTGCAAGGCGTGGTGCACCTGGTCATCCTGGCCGCCTACCTGTTCCTGTCGGTGGTGCCCTGAGCCGTCGCCGCGGCCTTACGCGCGATCGCGCCGGTAGTGCGCAAGCTTGTCTTCCTCGAGCGCGAGACCCAGCCCCGGGCCTTCGGGCAGGTGCAGGCTGAAGTCGCGGTATTCGGGCCGCTGCACGACCACGTCATCCTTGAGCAACAGCGGACCGAACAACTCCGTGCCCCAAGCAAGCTGCGGCAGCGTGCAGAAGCCATGCGCGGCCGCGATGCTGCCCACGCTGCCCTCCAGCATCGTGCCGCCGTACAGCGCGATGCCCGCGGCGTCGCCCACTGCCGCCGTGCGCAGCATGCCGAAGATGCCGCCCGACTTGGCGATCTTCAGCGCGAACACGTCGGCGCCGCCGATGCGCGCGAGTTCCATCGCATCCTCGGGACCGCACACGGCTTCGTCCGCCATGATCGGCACCACGAAGCGTGCCGCCAGCCGCGCCAGCGCCGTGCGCTGCTCGCGCGGCGTGGGCTGCTCGATCAGGTCGATGCCCGCGGCTTCGAGCATGGCGATGCCACCCGCGGCATCGGCCTCGTTCCA
>JACXTT010008734.1_pt1 | contig 13997 bp, 10 predicted proteins | sample 9270951 | NCBI WGS metagenome assembly JACXTT01 (sample SAMN15532306, study PRJNA645909) | rock metagenome | isolation source: weathered quartz diorite | place: Puerto Rico | collected 2017-06-21 | reverse complement strand
GCAATTGTCAACCCACTCAGGAGCTTATCCGACAGCTTCCGCCTTTCATAGTTTCTGACCGGGGCCGCCATCCTGGTTTCGCGCGGCATTAAGGTTTTGCAGGCGGCCCCGGCAGCTTATCCTCAACGTTATGCGGCACAGCGAGGCGACTTCATGGGCCTGGTCGTCTGTCCAAAACATGGCAACGGGTTCATGTTCGTTTGTCCGCACGTTTGCAAAGCCGTCGTCGCCGGGCAACCGTGCCATGAGATTCAGTACCTTGCCTACACGGATGCCGATCCCGAATTAGAAGGCATAGAGTTGGCTTGCTGGTTTTGCCCCCAATGTATCCAGGAGCACAAGTTGCCGCCTAACGGAACGGTTGTCGTTGAAGGCGAATTCATGAATGGCAGGAGCGCGCTTTATCGGCCAATGTGTCCAGGATGTTTCAAAGACTGGCGCGCCCAAGGCCTTGGCTAGCGAGGTGCCGCATAACCGTCTTATGGCCTCTCCGACTTGAATAAAAACAAAACGGACGCTCCCGAACGTCGTTGACTAACGACGTGTGGCGTTGTTTGGTTTCAAGCCCATCGGTGTCCGGGGACTGTCTTTCGCGCAGGGTCGGGAACCAAAAAAAGGGCGATCATGGCCGAGCGCGTCTACATCGAGACCACGGTGATCAGTTATTTGACGGCCCGCGCCAGTCGCGATGTAGTGATCGCTGGGCATCAGCAAAGTACGCACGAGTGGTGGGATAATCGCCGCGCCGACTATGAGCTTTGCGCGTCGGAACTTGTTTTGCGTGAAGCTGGGAGTGGCGATCCTCAAGCGGCGCAAGAACGGCTCGTTGTATTGAAGGCCATGATCCTGTTGCAAACACGGCCCGAGGCATTGGCGCTTGCGGAAGAACTTGTAAAAGCTGGGGCACTGCCAACGAAAGCCGCAGATGACGCCTTGCACATTGCAATTGCGGCCGACCAGAAGATTCCTTATCTGCTAACATGGAATTTGCGACAAATGGTCAACGCGACCATGCGGCCATTGATTGAGAGCGTCTGTGCAGCCAAGGGTTTCAAGGCTCCGATAATTTGTACGCCCGAGGAACTCAGGAAGGTGAAGCCATGATTGATTCGGACCCGATTGTTGACGAAGTTCGGCGCATTCGTGATGCGCACGCCGCCAAGTTCAACTACGATCTCAAGGCCATTTTCCGCGACATCAAAGAGCATGAACAGCGTAGCGGCCTGACGTTCGTTTCCTTTGCCGACGAGCCGAGCGGGTTAGCGCCGCCCCAGACGCTGCAGCCGACCGGGGCCGCCATTCCGGCTACAGGAGGATCTTGACGTGCATCTCCTGATCTGGTGGGTCTGGTGCAGTAACCACGAGTTTAAGGTCGATGCCCGTGCGGCTGAGGATGCCGGGCCGTCCACGTTGCCGTGGCCGGGGTCGTACTCGACCCCGGAACAGCCTTCGGCAGTGAAGCCCGCCCGGAGGGCCTGTGCGAGGCGCAATTCCACCGCTACCTTGACGACTTCGGCCTGCGCGAGCAGATCCTGACCGTGAAGGGAACGGGATTGGCAAACGGCGACGGGAATTGATGGATCAGCGTTCCCCCGCGTCCGGCTCGCGCCAGCCCATCTGAAACGCCTCGCTCTGGACCACTTCAAGAATCACACGCGAGAAAGGCATCGGTTCGCCGGCGGCGCCGGCCGGGATGCGGTCGAGGGCGGCGCGGTCGCGGTCGTCGAGCTTGCGGGCGAGGGCGTAGCTGAGCAGCTTCGCGCGCAGGCCGCGGACGAAGTCCTCGCGGTGGCGCACAAGATATGCCTTCAGGTCGGCGTGGCCGTTCAGGGTTTCGCCGTCGGGGAGGATGCCGCTGGCATCGACGGGGACGGAGCTGATCTGGGTGCGCCAGGCGCCGAAGCCGTCGAAGTTTTCCAGGGACAGGCCGATGGCGTCCATGCGGACGTGGCAGCTAGCGCAGCCTGGATTCTCGCGATGTTGTTGCATTTGTTGCTTCACGGCGCCCGGCTCGAAGACCTTGCGGGTGTTCTTCAAGGCTTCGAGGGCTTCGGGAGACGGGCGGATGGGGGGCGAGCCGAGGACGTTTTCGAGGACCCATTTGCCGCGGTTGACGGGAGAAGTAACGCCGCGCTGATCCATCGAGGTGATGGTCAAGATGCTGGCGTGGGTGAGCAAGCCGCCGCGGAGAGTGCCGTGCAGGCTGACGCGGCGCAGCTCGTCGCCGCGGATGCCGGGAATGGCATAGTGCTTGGCGAGCGGTTCGTTGAGGAAGGTGTAGTCGGCATCGACAAATTCGAGGACACTGCGGTCTTCGCGGACGATGGACTCGCAGAAGAGTTCGGTTTCGCGGCGCATGGCGCGGGCGAGAGTCGGATCGAGGCCGGGCGTGACTTCGAGCTTGCCCAGGGAGAGCCAGTGGGCGGCGAAGTTGGTGGTCAGAGCGCTGGAGCGCGCGTCTTTCAACATGCGGTGGACCTGGCGTTCGAGGTGGTGCGTCAGCACGCCTTGATCGGCGAGGGCCAGCAGCTCGTCGTCGGGGGTGCTGCTCCAGAGGAAGAACGAGAGCCGGGCGGCGAGTTGATGCTGGTCGCTAACGGCCTCGGCGGTCTTGCGCGTCTCGATTTGGAAGAGGAAGTGCGGCGACGTCAACACCTCGGTGAGGGCGGCACGGAGGCTGTCCTCGAAGCCGGCGCCGTCCTTGACGGCGCGCTCGAAGGCCGCGACCAGTTGCTCGGTCTCATCGGCATCGACGGGACGGCGATACGCCTTGTGGGCAAAGGAGGCGAGGATCGCGCGCGCGTGTTCGTTCTCGGTCTTGCCGTTCCTGTCGAGGACAAACAGCCTCGGCGTTTTCGCCGCGAGATTGTCGGACGGCTGGCCGTGATCATCGGGAGCGCAGAAGGAAGGGGCGATGCTAGCCAGCTCCTCGGCCAGGGCTTCATCGAGCACGCTCTCGGCCGCGGCGCGGTATTGATCCCGGTCGGCCTGGGCGAGTGCCGGGACGGTCGCGCACTGATCCCAGCCGGTGTCATCGACGGGAAGCTCGCTCGGAGGATGCAACGGCATGCCGAACAGATCGCGCACCGCATGGAAATACTCGGAGCGCTGAAGGCGGCGAGCCATGACTGGGCCGGTGGGTTCCGGAGCGCCGCCCAGGACCTCCTGCTCGATCCAGTTAATGAGGCTCTCGCGGTACTCGGCGGGGGGCTGAGGGAAATCGCGCGGCGGCATCTGCCCGCTGCGCAATTTCTTCACGGCCAGCTCCCAGATCGCCCGATCGCGCCGCATCACGGTCACGCTCAAGGTGGGATCGTCGAAGTCGGCTCCCGATCGGCCGCGGGTGTGACAGGTGCCGCAATTTTCGGCAAGAACGAAGCGGGCTTTGGATTCTAAAGATCCCGTTAACGGCACGGCGTGCGTTACTTGGGTTTCAAACGGCTTCGCGGGAAGGCTGGCCACAAACAGAGTTGCCCCGCCGACCGCCGTCAGCGCGCTCGCGAAAGGAAACCAGAATATCCAGAATCGTCGCATCGCCAGTGCCACCCTTTTTTGGATGCCGAATCAGCCCCGCGCGAGAGTTGGTAACTCGGCCAACATCTATATGACGCCGCTCGGCGCATAATGTGATGAAGCTGAAGAAAGTTTAACACTCCAGCCATGAGGATGGGGTGAGCGGTATATTAGAAATCGAGGAGAGACGGGAGATCGCTTCATGAGGGATTGATGAAGGATTCGTGAGAGAATGCCAGCCGCTGCTTCCGTGGTGCGGGGTCGCCTGCACCGCTTTGGCAATATGATAGCGGTGCAGGCGAGCCGCCCGCACCACGGAGATTTCTTCATGCTCGATGGCAATCGATTTCGCGCAACACTTGCTTTCGTCTTCCTCTGTTCGCCCGGCCTGTTGCATGCGCAGGACAAGAAGCCCGTGCGCGTCGGCGTTCTCGGGCTCGACAACTATCAGGCGATCGCCTACACGCAGCTCTTCAACGACGCGAAGGCGGCCGGCGAACTCGCGGGACTGCGCGTCGTGGCAGCCTACGCGGCCCCGGCGAGTGCCGACATTCCCGAGAGCGTGGACAGTTTGCCCAAGTGGAAAGCCGACATCGCCAAGATGGACGTCAAGCTGGTCGGCTCAGTCGATGAGCTGCTGAAGAGCTGCGACGCCGTGATGATCATGAGCCTCGATGGCCGCAAACACCTGGAGCAGGCGACGCCGGTGTTGCAAGCGGGCAAGCGGCTCTACATCGGCAGGCCGTTGGCAGCATCGCTGGATGACGCCGTCGCCATCATGCGCCTGGCCGAGACGACCAAGACGCCGTGCTGGACCAGCTCGCAACATCGCTACAGCCCCGGCTTCATCGGCATGCGCAACCATCCCGACGTCGGCAAGGTGCTCGGCTGCGATGTCTACGGCGGCTGTCCCACGGAGCCGCACCATGCCGAATTCTACTGGCACGCGGTACACGGCATCGAGACCCTGTACACGATCATGGGCCCCGGCTGCGAATCGGTCCGCTGCACCTCGACGCCGCTGGCCGAATCGATCACCGGCGTCTGGGCCGACGGCCGAGTCGGCACGTTTCGCGGCATCAAGAAGGGCGCCCTCAAGTACAGCGCGACCGTCTTCGGCGACAAGGGAGTGTCGGTCGCCGGCATCTACGGCCACGGCGCGCCGGTCAAGGGAATCGTCCCCACCAATGACAAGTACATGGGCTACGAGGGCATCGCCATCGAGATGGCCAGATTCTTCAAGGGAGGCGCCGCGCCGGTCAGCGCGGCCGAGACGCTGGAACTCTTCGCCTTCATGGAAGCCGCCCACGAGAGCAAACGCCAAAAGGGAGCGGCGGTTCGCGTCGCGGACGTACTGGCGAAGGCACGGAAATAGGTTGCTAGGATTCGAACCGTCCGTTGTCGTACCCCATTCAACCCCCTGGCGGATTCGTTACACTGCAGGGGTGGGTGTCTGTGAATGCAACGAATCGGCGCGAGTCTCTAAATGACCAGGGGTTCGCAACCAGGAATCCGTTGCACGCCGCATTTCACTGCCTCAAGAGCGGCGGATGCATTCACAACGAGGAGACAGCGATGAGTAAATTCAAAAAATCTGCGCGCCTCACCCGCCGCCGCCTCCTGCAAACCGGCGCCGCGCTTGCGATCGCTCCCGTCGCTTATGCTCCCGGCTCTGATGCATGCGCCGCACAGCCAGCACGCCAATCGATCTACCAATCGCTCGGCCTGCAGCACGTCATCAATGCCACCGGCACCGTCACCAATCTCGGCGGCTCCGTCATGCCACCCGAAGTCATTGCCGCCTGGTCCGAGGCGTCGCGCCACTTCGTCAATCTCGCGCAGCTTCAAGACCGTGTCGGCGAGCGCATTGCCAAGGCGATCGGCGTCGAGGCGGCCCTCGTCACCACCGGGGCCGCGGGGGCGTTGCAGCTCGGCACTGCCGCCATCGTCACGCGCGGCGATCGCAAGAAGATCGTCCGTCTCCCCGACACCGCCGGCATGAGGAATGAGGTCATCGTCCAGCGTACCCATCGCTCCTGTTACGACATGCAGCTCACCAACGTCGGCGTACGGCTCATCGATGTCGAGTCGGCTGCGGATGTCAAGCGCGCGGTCAACGAACGAACTGCCCTCCTGTTCTTCATGAACAAGGACGATGCCGCCGGACGCCTTCGCCGGGCCGAGTGGGTGGCGCTGGCGCGCGAGCACAAGCTGCCGACGCTGCTCGATGCCGCCGCCGACGTGCCCCCCGCGGAACGGCTCTCCGAGTACAACCGCATGGGCTTCGACCTCGTCGCCTTCTCCGGCGGCAAGGCGATGCGCGGGCCGAACGATACCGGCCTGCTCCTGGGCCGCAAGGAGCTGATCGACGCGGCCAAGCTCAACACCAACCCGAACTGCCCGAGCATTGGCCGGGCCTTGAAGGTGTCGAAGGAGGACATGATCGCGGCGATGGTGGCGGTGGAGCGCTTCGTGCGGCTCGATCACAAGGCGGAGATTCGCGAGTGGGAACGGCGCATCGGCGTCATCGAGAAGGCGGTGGCGGACATTGCCAGCGTGCAGTGCGAGCGGATCGTGCCGCCGATCGCGAACCACGTGCCGCACTTGATCCTGACGTGGGACGAGAAGCGCGTGCGCATCACGCGCGCGCGTTTCTCGCAAGCGCTGACGGAGACCGACCCGCCGATCCAGATCGGCCGCGTCCCCGGCACCGGCGAGCGCGGCATCTGCATCTCGGTCTTCACGCTGCAAGCCGGCGAGGAACGCGTGGTGGCGGAGCGCGTCGCGGCAATCTTAAGGAAGGCGGCGGGGCGGTGACAGGCGGCGCAGGCATAACTGAGGCTTCCGCCCTCGATCCAGCGTGTGCTACGCATGGACCGGCATGGCGGGCGTTCATTCGATAGAACGTAAGAGACCGCCTAGGCCGTCCTATTCCGCAAACGAGCATACGAATGACGTTGTTGTTGAGCGTTCAAGGGTTGAGTAAGCGATTCGGGCCGCGGCCGTTGTTTACCGATCTGGCGCTCGATCTGCACGCCGGCGAGCGGTTGGGGCTGATTGGCCCGAACGGGTCAGGCAAATCGACGCTGTTGAAGCTGCTGGCCGGCTGGGACGAGCCCGATGCCGGCACGCGCTCCTTGCGGCGCGGCACGCGCATCGGCTATCTGGCGCAGAATGATGTCTTCCCCGCCAGCCAGACAGCCCACGCCGTGCTGCTCGAGGCGCTTGCTGCCGAGGTGAGCGAGGAGTATGAACGCGAAACACTGGCGGCAATCACGCTGACGCAAGTCGGCTTCACCGATTTCGAGCAGCGGGCCGACACCCTCTCCGGCGGCTGGCGCAAACGGCTGGCCCTGGCGCGCGAACTCGTGCGCAAGCCCGACCTGCTGTTGCTCGATGAGCCGACCAACCATCTCGATCTGCCCGGCATCGTCTGGCTGGAACGGCTGCTGCGGGCGGCCCCGTTCGGGTATCTCGTTGCGACGCACGATCGGGCATTTCTGCGCGCCGTTGCCGACGAAGTGATCGAAGTGAGCCGAGTCTATCCGGGCGGATCGTTTCGCGCCCCGGGCTCCTATGACGACTTTGCCGAGAAGCGGGAGGCGTTCCTCGAAGCGCAGGCGAAGCAGCAGGAATCGATCGCGAACCAGGTACGGCGCGAGACCGAATGGCTGGGGCGCAAGGCGGCGGCGCGCACGCGCAAGGCCGGCGCGCGCATCGAGGCCGCCGCCGATCGCCGCGAGGAGTTGCAGGAATTGCAATACCGCAACTCGGCCACCGGCGCCGCGGGGATCGACTTCGTCGGCACCGGCCGGCAGACGCGCAAGCTGCTGTCGGCCGTCAACATCGCGAAGTCGGTTCCGGGCCGGCCCCTGTTCTCCGGGCTCGACCTGTTGCTGACGCCCGGCAGCAAGCTCGGCCTGCTCGGCGCCAACGGCAGCGGCAAGAGCACGCTCCTGCGCGTCCTGGCCGGCGCGATCCCGCCCGACGTCGGCGCCGTCACCCGTGCCGAGGGGCTGCGCTCGGTGATGTTCGAGCAAGGCCGGGCCATGCTCGACCCCGCGGCGACGCTGCGCCGCGCCCTCTGCCCTAACGGCGATACCGTTATGTTCGGCGATCGGCCGACCCATGTCGCGGCCTGGGCGAAGAAGTTTCTCTTTCAGCCGGAACAACTCGACGTGCTCGTCGGCCAACTTTCCGGCGGCGAACAAGCACGAGTGCGCATCGCCCAGTTGATGCTGCAACCCGCCGACCTATTGCTTCTCGACGAGCCGACCAATGACCTCGATATTCCGGCCCTGGAGGTTCTGGAGGACAATCTCGCCGAGTTCGCCGGGGCCGTCGTGCTCGTCAGTCACGATCGCACCTTGCTGGATCGCCTGTGCACCGAAGTCGTCGGGCTTGACGGCCGAGGCGGCGCGGCGATCTACGGCAGCGTTGATCAATGGCTGGCCGCTTACGAGCGCAGCGAAGCCGACAGCCGACAGCAGGCAGCGGTGGGCAAGGAGAAGAAGCCGGAACCGACTGCGCCGAAAGCGAAGCCGCGTAAGCTGAGCTATCGCGAGCAGCAGGAATGGGAGAAGATGGAGTCGGCGATCCTCGCCGCCGAGCAGGCGGTGGCCGAGCGCGAGGCCGCCGTGGAGCGCGCCGCGACCGCCGGCCACATTGTCCTGACCGACGCTTGCCGGGCACTCGAGGAGGCGCAGCAGGCTGTCGAGAAGCTCTATGCCCGCTGGGAAGAACTGGAAGCCAAGCGCGAACCGCCGGCATCATGAGCCGAGGTTTTCCGTAGGTCAAGGGTTCCAGTCTGGCGGTAGTGTCTCAGTTTGCCTGCTCCGTGGCGGCAAGATTCCGATCTTGCCGATGAACCTGCGGGATGCGGCAAGATCGGAATCTTGCCGCCACGAAACGGAGTCACTATTCAGTCCGACATGGCACGCGACATGTCAGGCTGGAAAGCCTGACCTACGGCAAGTTGCAAGTTGACAAACGAGGCAAGATAGCCTAGTGTGCTGTATATAAACAATACTGACTGGTCAGTATTGTTTTGTTGGCAAATCAGTCGGAGGGTTCAAGTCATGCGGAAAATCTTGCCGATTTTGGCGCTGCTTTCCAGTTTCGCGTTCGGTTGCGAACAGAAAACGCCGGAGAAGGCGGCCGCCAAGCCGCCGGAGGTCCTCGTCATCGAGGCGGTTACTCAGACCATCACCGACTTCGAGGAATTCACCGGGCATACCGAATCGAAGAACATGATCGAAGTCAAGGCACGAGTCACCGGCTATCTGCAAAAAGTCCGCTTCAAGGATGGCGACACGGTCAAGGAAGGCGACACCCTCTTCGAAATCGATCCGCGGCCATATCAGAACGATCTCAACCGGGCCAAATCTCTCGTGGAGCAAAGCAAGGCAATCTTCATTCGGGCGGATGCCAACTTTCGCCGCGCAACCGTATCGCGGCAATCCGGCGCGATTAGTCAGGAGGAGTTCGACAAGTTCAAGGGCGATCGCGCGGAGGCCGAGGCGTCGATCGGGATTTCCCAGGCGGACCTGGCGAAGGCGGAGTTGAATTTCGAGTATTCGAAGGTTGTTGTGCCCACTCTCGACAACGGCGGCAAGCCCGATCCCGACAAGCCGCGCACCGGCCAGATCAGCCGCCGATTCAAGGATCCGGGCAACCTCATCAAGGCCGACGACACCATGCTCGCCACCATCGTGACGCTCGATCCGATGTACGTGTCCTTCGATGTCGATGAACGCACGGTGCTGACGCTGCGCGCCTTGATCCAGCAGAAGAAAATCAAGAGCATCAAGGAGATGACCTTCCGCTTCGAGTTGGCCGACGACGAGGGGACCTACCCGAACCATGGCAAGATCAACTTCGAGGACAACAAGCTCGATTCCGGAACCGGGACGCTGACACTGCGCGGCGAGTTCGAAAACACCAAGGGGATATCGCCCGGCCAGTTTGTCCGCTTGCGCTTGTATGTGGGGACGCCGCGCAAGGCGGTCCTCGTGCCCGAACGGGCCCTTGGCACTGACCAGGGGCAGAAGTTTCTCTATGTCGTCAAGAAGGAAGCCGACGTCTCCAAGGCCGAGTACCGCGGCGGCGATCTGCTGGAACTCGGCGCCCTGCGCGACGGCTGGCGCGTCGTTGACAAGGGCGTGCAGGCCGGCGAGATCGTCATCTGGAGCGGCTTGCAGCGCGTGCGCAAGGACGCCAGTATCACTCCCAAGAAGCAAGAACCGTCGGGCGCCAAGGAATTGAAGGCGACCGGCAAGTGACACTTAGGAGTCAAGGAGTCAGGGGTCACGGATAAGTCTCGTGACTCCAGCCTCCAGCCTCCTGACTCCTGACTCCTGACCCCTGAAGCCTATGTTCTCCCGCTTCTTCATTGATCGGCCGATCTTCGCAGCGGTGCTGTCCGTCGTCATCACTCTTGGCGGCGCCATCTGTTTGTTTCGCCTCCCCCTGGCGCAGTTCCCGCGCATCACGCCGCCGACCGTTTCGGTTCAGGCGGTCTACCCTGGGGCCAGCGCCAAAGATGTGGCCGAGGCGGTGGCGGCGCCGATCGAGCAATACATCAACGGCGTCGAGGGCATGATGTACATGTCGAGCCAGTGTACCAACGACGGGTCGTACAACCTGACCGTGACGTTTCATCAGGGGGTCGATCTGAACATGGCCCAGGTGCTGGTGCAAAACCGCGTCAACCTGGCAATTCCCAGCCTGCCCGACGCCATCAAGGCCGCCGGCGTCACGACGCTCAAACGCTCGCCCGACATTCTCATGGGCATCGCCCTCAACTCGCCCAAGGGACGCTACAAACAGCTCTACCTGAGCAATTTCGCGTTGCGGCAAATCAAGGACGAGCTGTCGCGCGTCGAGGGAGTCGGCGATGTCTTCCTGTTCGGACAGCGTGATTACAGCATGCGCGTCTGGCTCGATCCGGGCAAGCTGGCTCATCGCAAGCTGACGCCCGCCGACCTGATTGCCGCCATCCGCGAGCAGAATGTCCAGCTGGCGACCGGCATGATCGGGCAGCCGTCCAGCCAACTGAAGGATGAAGGCGGAGGGATGAAGGATGAAAAGGCTGACCTTCATCCTTCATCCCTCCGCCTTCATCCTTCTCGACGCGCGATCCAGGAAACGCAACTGCCGCTCGACTTGCTCGGCCGGCTCAGCGATGTCGAGCAGTTCGGCAATATCATCATCAAGTCCACCCGTGATCCGGTGAGCGGCACGACCCGTCAGGTTCGCCTCAAGGACATTGCCCGCCTGGAGCTCGGCGCCAAGAACCAGGATGTCGATACGCTGCTGGACGGCAGCCCGACGGTGTTCCTGGCCATCTTTCAGCTTCCCGACGCCAACGCTCTCGACACGCACGACCGCGTCCTCGCCAAGCTCGACGAGCTGAAGAAGAACTTTCCGGACGATATCGATTATGACGTCGGTTTCGACACCACGCCTTACACGAGCGAATCGATCCACGAAGTCTTCATTACCCTGCGCGACGCCATCATCCTCGTCGCGCTGGTCGTGCTCCTTTTTCTGCAAAACTGGCGCTCGGCGATCATTCCACTTATTGCCGTGCCGGTGGCGATCATCGGCACCTTCACCGTGATGGCTGGTTTCGGCTTCAGCCTCAATAACTTGACGCTGTTCGGGCTGGTGCTGGCGATCGGCATCGTGGTGGACGACGCCATCGTCGTGGTCGAGGCGGTCGAGCACCACATCGAGAGCGGCCTGGCGCCGCGCGAAGCGACCATCAAGGCGATGCAGCAGGTGTCCGGCCCCGTCATCGCCGTCGGTTTGGTGCTCAGCGCCGTGTTCGTGCCGTGTGCGTTCATCAGCGGCATCACCGGGCTGTTCTTCCGCCAGTTCGCCTTGACGATTGCCGTCTCGACGATCATCTCGGCGTTCAATTCGCTGACCTTGAGTCCGGCTTTGACGGCGCTGCTGCTGCGGCCCATCGAGCGACAAGGAGCCAAGGAGACAGGGAAACAAGGAGACAAGGCCGAGCCGTTGCCGCGACTGGCCTACGCGGCGCTCGGCGGCTGGCTCCTCTGGTGGCTGTTCGGCGCCTGGTTGACGGCGACTATCGCCAACGAACAAGATGCCGCGGAATTTCCCAGCCTCCTTGTCGCCTTGTCGCCTTGTCTCCTGGTCCTTCCCGGCGCGGTAATCGGTTGGCTCCTCAGCAAACCGCTCAACGCCTTGCTGGCGCTCTTCTTTCGCGGGTTCAATGCGGTGTTTCGCCAGGCCACTAACGGCTACACCGGGGCGGTCGGCAAGACGCTCCGTTTCAGCAGCGTTGCGCTCGTGATCTACGCCGGCTTGGTCGTCTTGACCTATTTCGGCTTCACCACGACCGCACGCGGCTTCATCCCGAATCAGGACATGGGCTATCTGATGGTCAACGTTCAGCTTCCCGATTCTGCTTCGATGGAACGCACGCGCGAGGTGATGCGAATTGCCGACGAGATCACCCGCAAGCATCCGGGCGTTCGGCATGCGACGGCCATCGCGGGGCAGTCGTTCGCACTCTCCGCGATCGGTTCCAACTTCGGGTCGATGTTCGTGAACCTGCGCGATTACAAGACCCGCCGCGCGCTGGAGCGCACCATGACGCCGGAGAGCCGCGCGAAGTTCGTCGGCGCGACGGCCGACTCGATCGCCGCGTATCTGCGCAAGGAGTTCGACGCGCAAATCCACGACGGCAGCGTCGCGGTGTTCGGTCCGCCGCCGGTGCGCGGCGTGGGCCGGGCCGGCGGGTTCGCCTTTGTCCTGGAAGATCGCGGAGACCTCGGACCGGTCGATTTGCAAAAGCAAGCCGAACGGCTGGCGGCGCTGGGCAACAGCCGCCGCGCCGTGGGCGCCGTGCAGACCGGTCATCCCTTCGAATCGGGCGATCTCAATCAACTCGAGGGCAAGCTCGCCGAACTCGCCAAGGAGCATCCCGAGATCGACAAGCAGCCCGGCATGGTCGGCATGTTCACCGTCTTCCGCGCCAACGTGCCGCAGCTCCAGATCAAGCCCGACCCGCGCGAGATCATGGCCCGCAAGATCGACGTGCCCGATGCGGCGGCGACTCTCAGCATCTCCCAGGGCTCGCTTTACGCCAACGACTTCAACCTGTTCGGCCGTACCTGGCAGGTCATCGTGCAGGCCGACGCTCCGTTCCGTTATCGCCACAAGGACGTGTCGCAGCTCAAGACGCGCAACAAGGACGGCGGCATGGTCCCGCTCGGCGCCCTGGGCACCATGCGCGAGGTCACCGGTCCGCTGATCCTCAACCGCTACAACATGTACCCCGCCGCCACCATCAACGGCAGCGCCGGCCCAGGCATGAGTTCACGCCAGGCCATCGACGTGATGCAGGCCCTCGCCAACAAGGAATTGCCGCACGCCATGTCCTACGAATGGACCGACATGTCGTACCTGGAACTGCAGGCGGGAAGCACGGCGATGATCATTTTCGGCCTGGCGGTGGTCATGGTATTTCTGGTCCTGGCGGCGCAGTACGAAAGCTGGTCGCTGCCGTTGGCGGTCATCCTGGTGGTGCCGATGTGCCTATTGAGCGCCATCATCGGCGTGCGCGTGGCCGGCATGGACATCAACATCTTCACGCAGATCGGCTTCGTCGTGCTGGTCGGCCTGTCGAGCAAGAACGCGATTCTGATCGTGGAATTCGCCAAGAAGCAGCGCGAGTCCGGCGTGCCGCGCTTCGAGGCGACGCTGGAAGCTTGCAAGCTGCGGCTAAGGCCGATCGTGATGACGTCGTTTGCGTTCATCCTGGGCGTGGTGCCGTTGCTGATCTCGCAGGGCGCCGGCGCCGAGATGCGCCGCACACTCGGGACGGCCGTCTTCAGTGGCATGCTCGGCGTCACCTTGTTCGGCATCTTCCTGACGCCGATCTTTTTTTACTTGATCGACGTGATGGGAAGCACGCGTCAGTTTGGTTCGCTCGAGGTGAAAAAGGCGGGCATGGTGCTCCTGTACTTTGGTGTGTTCGTCCTATTGGTCCTGGGCGCCATCTTCATTCACTTCGTTGGCTTTGCCATCGGTTGCGTGCTTTGGTTTCTTTTTGTCGTTTATCGCTTGCTCCGATCGCCGCTGTGGCGCGGATCGTAGTTCATTAGCCCGCCGCCCAAGCAAGGGAGTGTTGCACCTACTCCCGTGCTTGCGCGTTCTGAATTTGCGCATTCTTGAGCACCAACGGTGCGCCAATGTTAAAGCCCAGGGCGATAGCTCTGGGGAATAGTGGATTCAATCGCCCCAAGCCCCAACGGGGCGTGATTGACGCGATTCCGGCCCTTCCGCCCCGTTGGGGCTTTTGAAGCGTGGTGCGCGTATTCCAAGGGCTATCGCCCTCATCGTTCTACACATCTTTTCGTCAGTCGCGCGGGCCGAACGCACTCCAGGCGGTCGCAAAGTCGCGCAGGCGCTGCAGGCCGATCCATGTTGTTTGTGGGCCGGGCGGGCCA
>JACXTT010008733.1_pt1 | contig 13997 bp, 8 predicted proteins | sample 9270951 | NCBI WGS metagenome assembly JACXTT01 (sample SAMN15532306, study PRJNA645909) | rock metagenome | isolation source: weathered quartz diorite | place: Puerto Rico | collected 2017-06-21 | reverse complement strand
TCGTATCGCGGGAACTCTCCCGGCAGATCGCCAGCGAACTTGGCTCAGGCCCGGTGGAGAGCCAGGCCGGGTTTGCGCCTGTGCGATTGCTCCCCAATCCCGACGCTTACGCGCTCTACCTGCATGGACTCGAACTATTGCACCGGTGCACGAAGGAAAGCACGCAGGATGCTCTCGGCCTTTTCCGGCAGGCGATTCAGCAGGACGGTTCGTTTGCAGAAGCGATGGCGGCCGCGGGAAACGTCGTTGCCGGGCGCGTCGAGCGGGGCTGGGATGACAACGACTCCTCGCTTGCGCAGGCGAAAGAGTTCGCCGTTCAGTCGCTGTCGCTCGATCCGTCGATTAGCGATGGCTATCGTGCGCTTGGAAATGTCCTCTCACAGAGAAAGGATTTCCGCAGAGCGCTCTCCGAATTCGACACCGCCGAACAGTATTCCCCGAAGTCGGGCAAGCTCCTCGCCGACAGGGCGCGGGCCCTCCTTCAGGTGGGTCAGTATCAGGACGCGGTCACGATGCTCGGACGCGCCTATGAGCTCAGCCCGCGCGACCCGGATCTCCTTCTGACTTACGCGGTTGCGCAGCGGCTCAACGGAGCGGCGCGTCAGGCAAGTTCGTACCAGCTTATCGCCCTGCAGTGCGCCGGAGATTCCGCCGGATACCTCCTCGGCCCCTTCGCCGATGCGGTTATGCTCGATCCGGAGCTCTCCGGGATGCAGAGCGATCGTGTCGCCGCGGCCTTCAGGCTGCGCCTCAGAGCCAAACCGGACGATTACGAGTCGATGTACCGTTACGCCCGGTTGCTCCAGGTGACGGGCAAGGCGACGCAGGCAGGTGACCTGCTCTCGAAGGCGGAATCGGTCCTCCGCGCTGAATTGAAGAAGAATCCGAAAAACGCGCGGGCCATGATCTATCTTGCCCTCACGCTTACGCGCCAGGGCAAATACGGAGAGACGTCGGATCTTGCGCTGAAGGCCGCCGCGCTCGAGAAGCGCAATGCCGAGGTACGATATCGAACGGCCCAGATGTATTCGCTGCAGATGTACTCGTTGAAGGAGAAGAAGATCGATCCCAAGGCAAAGGAGAACGCCCTGCAGGCGCTGCGGCAGGCGGTGGGCCTCGGATATCGTCTCGACGAGCTGGCGAACGCGGATTTCTACAACCTGTCCGACCAGCCGGAGTTCAAGACCACCATCGAACAGACGCTCTGAGATGACGGCCCAACCCAATGACTCATTGATTCCCGCCACTGAGATCCCATGCTGAAGAAAAAGGCACTCACCCCCGAAGACAATGCCCGGAAGCAACAGGCGAGCGAGCTCCTCAAGGCCGCCGACCGGTTCATGAAATCCGGGGAGATCGACAACGCGCTCGTCGAAATCGACAAGACGATCGAGCTCGATCCTCAGAATTTTTACGCGCGGGCGTACAAGGAGCGACTCAAGAATATTCAGAAAAAGGGCGGACGCCCCGGCGCCGAAACGGCGGCCCCGCCTGCGACCGCAGAGGCAAAGGCGGCGTCTGCAAACGCCGGCGGCAAGCAGCCCGCGGCGGCGGAGGCGGCCCAGGCAAAACAAAGCGCGCCGCAGCCGGCGCAGGCCAAACAGCCTCCCGCGACCCAGGTCTCCGACTTCATGAAGCGGCGGGCCGAGGAGGCGAAGCTCCGGGAAGCGGAAGGGAAGTCGGTCCCTGCCGTGAGGCAGACCCCCGAGGAAGCTCAGATTGCGCTTGAAGACAAACAGAGGGCCGAAGAATCGCGCAGTCGCACCGAAGAGGAGCTGAAGCGAAGGACTCTCGAGCTTGAGATACTGCACAGGCGGGAAGAGCAGCAGCGGATGAAAACCGATGCCGAGAGGGCTCAGGCCGCCGAGGCGCAGCGAAAGCTGATCGACGATTTGAAGCGCCGGGAAGCCGATTCCGCGAAGCGCCTCGAGGAAGAGCGGCAGCGCATGGAAGCCGAACGGAAACGGTTCGAGGCAGAGAAGCGCAGCAACGAGGATCGGACCAAAACGGCGCTTGAGGAAGAGACGCGAAGGCGGCTAGAAGAAGAAAAGCGGCGTGTCGACGAGCAGGCGAGGCAGAGGGCCGAGAAGGAGGCTCAACTAAAGGTTGAGGATGAAAAACGGCGCTCCGAAGAAGCGGAGCGCCGGCGGGTCGCCGACGAGGAACGCGCGAAACGCGAAGAAGAGCAGAAACGGGAGCTGGCCGCTGCCGAGCAGAAACGGCGCGAAGAAGCGGAGGCCAGGCGGCGTGCAGACGAAGCAGCCCGGCAGAAGGTCGAGCAGGAGCTCCACAATCGACTCGAGCTGGAGAAGCTTCGCAAGCAGGAAGAAGAGCAGGCCCTCAACGCGGCGCGCGAGGAAGGCCGGCGCCAGGCCCGCGAGACGAAAGTCCGGGAGTATTTCGCCCTCGCAACCCAGCTTCATTCGCAAAACGCCTTCGACAAGGCGCTCCTCGAACTGGCGAAGGTCCAGGTGATCGAGCCGGCGCACGCCGGAGCGGCCGATCTCGAAAGCACGATCAGAAAAACCCAATCGGCAGCGCTCTCCGCGCAGATTGAAGCGGCGCGAACTATTCCGCCGCAGGCCCTATCCGGCGTCTACTCACGCGCGCTTCGCGAGGCGTGGGCCGACGGCCAGCTCTCCACAGACGAGCAGCTTCTCCTTCTCAACTGGCGGGGCGTGCTCGGCATCGGGGAAGAGGAGCACAGGGCTCTCGAGGAAAAAACGAGGACCGAGATCTATACTGAGGCGTTGAAAGAGGCGTGGAAAAGCGGATCAATCTCGAGCGCTGACGCCGACAAGCTCGAACTCGTCAGGGAGGATCTGCAGATTACGACCGAGCAGCATCTGGCGGTAGAACAGAAAGTCAGAAAGGGCGGCGCCTAGGCGCCGTTTTATTCCCGGGAGAGGCTGACCGCTGCGGGGGTTTTGAATCTCGACGGTGAGCTTCCGTTCCCTCCTGCGCCGCTCATCTCCCGGAGCGAGGTCTGCATCGATCCGATCAGCGGCTTGAGGTCCAACCCGCTGTCGAGATTCTCAAACTCAAGAAACTTCGCGATCGCCTTCTCGAACAGGTACCGGGCGCTTCCGGGCTTATTGAGTTTTAAGAAGCTGTAAGCGGCGGCCATCTGTACGAAGGCCTGGCTGAAGGTCTTCGCATCCCCCTCCTGATCGCGCCAGACATCCTCCCACGCTTCGTGCGCCTCCCAGTAGTACCCCGTGTTGAAGAGCTTCGCCCCTTCGCTGAATTTTTCCGATCCCACGACTTCGTGGATTTCCACAAGGAGATCGGGGTTTGAGGGCTTGTGGAATTGCAGTTTGGGGATGAGGTTGTGGTTGAACCGCGTGATGTTCGCGGCTCCGAGACGATGCGCCTCCTTCTTCCCCTCGTCGATGAATTTCAGAAGCGGCTGAACGAGCACTCCCATGTACTCGGGCCGGAAGACGGCGAGCTTCTCGTACGATTTGTCGATGTTGTTCAAAAGGCCTTTCTGGCTCTCCTTGGCCAGGAGCTGATGATACGCCGCGGCAAGCTGGATCAGTCCCTGGAAGAAGAGCCGCTCGTCCTCCTTGTGCCTGATCCATATCTGCTCCCACGCCTCATGGGAGTTCCAGAACTTCCCGGCGTTGAAGAGCTTCACACCGTGCTCGAACTCCGCCCAGTCCTCAGCAGTCATCTCGATCTCTTTCAGAGGATCGCGCTTGATCTCTTCGGGCTTCTTCTTCTGAGGACGACGCTCGGCCATGAGGGGATGGTAAGAAAAAGGGAGGGCATATACAAGCAGCCTCTTGAGGCGATCGCAGCGAACTGAAACAAAATCGCGGCCGGTAGGCGCCGACCGGTAGGCGCTGGCTTCAGCCGGCGTTCATCCGCTCCTTCGGCACGCTCCAGAACCCCGGTATCTCCGTCCGGCATTTTGGGCACCGGCCCCCGGCGATGACATTCTCCAGGATCATATACCCTCTGCGGCGGATCAGGATCGTATCGCAGGAGGGGCAATACGTGTTCTCATATCGTCCAACATGCCCCGGAAGGTTTCCTGCGTACACATATCGCAGGCCGCATTCGTATCCGATCTCGGCTGCCCGGACAATAGTGCGCACCGGAGTATTATCCGTATCCATCATCTTGTAGTCGGAGTGAAATGCGGTCACGTGCCACGGAATGTCAGGAGAGACGGACGCTACGAATCGGGCAATATCCCGGATTTCACCCTCCGTATCGTTATATCCGGGGATCAGAAGCGTGACGATTTCGAGCCAGAATTTCTTTTCATGGAGCATTTTGATCGTGTCGAGGACGTGGCTCAACACGCCCCCCAGCTTTCTGTAACGCTTGTCGTCGAATCCCTTGAGATCCACCTTGTAGAGATCCACCCACGGCTTGATATATTCCAGCACTTCCGGTGTGCCGTTTCCGTTCGACACATATGATGTTACAAGTCCGTAGCGCCGGGCAACCTTGAACACTTCTACCGCCCACTCGCTGGTGATCAGGGGCTCATTGTACGTGCTCGTGACGACGCGGGCTCCGTGGTTGAGCGCGAGTGCCACAAAGTCCTCCGGGGAAAGAAAATCGGGGGTAGAGATGGCGTTCGGATCGCGAATTGCCTGGGAAGTAACCCAGTTCTGGCAATAGGAGCAGTGGTAATCGCAGCCGAGCATACCAAAGCTCATTGCGGCGCTTCCGGGGAGGGCATGGAAAAAGGGTTTTTTCTCGACCGGGTCCAGTTGGAGGGCTCCGAAATACCCCCATGGGACGAGGAGGTTTCCGCCCCGGTTGAACCTCACGCGGCAGATGCCGTCTTTCCCCGGACCGATGACGCACCGGTGTCCGCAGGCGAAGCACTCAAGCTTTCCGTCGCCGAGCTCGCGGAAAAGAGATCCCTGCTCTGTGTGCCCTGCGAGGAGTTCCTTGAGTGCTATCTGCGCGGTTTCAGGCATGCGTGATCCCCAGGCCTCCCTCAAACAAATATATCTATATATCTCAGGAAATCAAGTCAGGCAGGCCCGTCAAACAGGTGAACGCCTCCCTGTTCACCTTATTGGGGAATAATTCTTATAACCCGGCAGCGTATGGCTGGGATAACCGCTCGCAGGAATACCCGGTAGGCGCCGGCTTTAGCCGGCGCGTCGTTCCCCTTACCTCCTATTCGTTCCGCCGCTCCGCGGCGGAACGCTTCTTTGGGCGCTCCGCGCCCGGCAGCAAGGATCTATTTCACGAGCAAGAGCTTCCTGACCTGTCTAAACGAGATCTTTGGATTTGCAAGCCCTGTCGCTTCGAGGCGGTAAAAGTACACTCCGCTGGAAAACCCTGCCGCGTTCCACTCAACGCTCTTAAATCCTGCGTGCTCAACTCCGTTTACAAGAGTAGATACTTCCTCACCGAGCACATCATATACGCGCAGGGTCGCGATGCTTGGCAAGGGAAGCGCAAACCGAATAACCGTCGAGGGGTTGAAAGGGTTCGGATAATTCTGCTCTAGGGCGAATTCCTTCGGAAGCGATATGGCCAGACCGGAAATTGCGGGGTCAGGAGGCGCAGGGGGAAGGTCTGCCGTCGATACGATCCGGATCCTGGTTGCCGGAAGAGCGCCTCCGGGAGTTCTCCATCGGAACGTCCCCGCCTGGCTAACTTTCACCCAGTAGCCCTGTCCGGGGAAAATGGTGTCAGATGTTTTGTAACTCCCGGAATAACCGAAAAATCTGCTCGTGACAATCCCGGGCGGGGTGCTCGTGATTGCGGTGACGGGAATCGGTGAAGTAATCGATCCGACAAGATTCCAGCCGCCGCTCACGAAAATCGAGTCGGCAACGATCGGGGCTCCTGTCACCGTCGTGGATTCGGGAGAAAGATACCTGATCCAGTACCCGTTCCCGTTTGTCATCCTGTCGGAAATCTGATAGCCGAAGCCCGGGACGTAGGCGATTGCAGGACTGCTTGCACCCGGGAAGAGAATTCGCGTAGAATCGTTCGCGGCAGTAACCGGGTTTGAGACGAGATTCCAGCTGCCCGCAATCGGAATATGGATACTCGCCGTCGGCAGCGGCCTGATCGTCAGAATTCCTGACACGCTCGTGGCCGATTGGGAGTCGGGATTCACGACGGTGATCGTGCGCCCACCGAGGGCTGCCGTGCTATCCACCGAGATATTCAATGTGATGTGAATCGAGTCGGTGAAGGTGATACTGTTGACCGTTACTCCGCTTCCGCTGATCGAGGCCGAAATCCTGTGCGGGAAACTGGGACCCGGATCGTAAAATCCTCTGCCGCTCGACATCGTCCCGGTAATGGAAACATCCACATGCGCGGTGCCTTCTTGAACGGAGTCCGGGGAAGCCAATGACGGCGTCGCAGGCGGGGGCGCCTTAAGCTGAGTGATGCGCACACCCCAGTTATTAGTGCTGTCACAGTATTCCTGAACCGTCCAGATCGTCATGTTATCGATCGGGTCGACGCTCGTGGTCGAGTAAAACCCCCAATATCGTGGTGAGGTCGGATCGAAGCTTGGGTTATATGCGTAGCTGCTTGGGTATAGAGTCGGGGCACGAACTGTTCCGAGTGGATCGCCGGATAGTCGTCCCGCATATGCGACGCCGGCGTAATCGCCCGTTCCCGAATAGCTGCAGCCGATCGCGACGTGCCCCTGTCCCGACATAGCTATGCTCGAGATCCAATACCATCGCGGGCCTGTCGCGAGAGAATCATACAGAGTTCCCGATTGATGAAGGGTAGGCGTACCGGTGAGGTTGGTAATTTCGTAGAACCGGACCCCGTCTCGCGCCCCGCTCCCGGTAAACGCTACACCGTTCGAATCGACCGAGATATGATGCGATATCCATAGGCGCCCGTTTTTCATGGTGGCCGCTTCCAGCCGCTCGTCAAACGCGCTAAGGAGCAGAGTGCCGCCCTTATTGGGTACATTCGCTGGTGACGACGTCGCAGGAACGGTAATGGTAAGGTTTCCCGACATCGTGGGAGTACCACCGGGATCCGTAATGCGGCGCACGTTCAGCAAGCCGTAATGCCCTTTGTCCACGGCGATAAAATATCCTTCCGTCGCACCCGGGTCGTCGTTCGTGGAACCCTGAGGTGTGAAGAGAATTGCTCCGTAGACGGCATAAGGTAGACGAAATGCTGTCGCGACGATCGGGCCTCCGCTTAACAAGGAACTCTTCCGTACAATGAATACGGTAGAACCCTTGAAGGTGGGAGCGTTTGGGGGACCGAAGATGTTGGCACCGATGTAAAGCGCATTGGCATCGACACCGAGTGTCGGAGAGTCAGCGAGATACGATGAGTCGGGATTAGGAAAGCCACCCACTGAATCATGCCGGAATTCAAAAAAAGTAAAATTCGAAGAGGACGCGATCGCGGCCCCCGAGCTGATCGCGATCATCAGTCTTTCCGCTGAGCTAGTCGCATTAAATGCGGCTGCCATAATGAACCATCGCTGCGAGAGACGGTCGAACAGAACATGCGGATTCCCCGAAAATTGCCCGCCCCGCACAGCGTTGAAGAAAGTATCGATGGGCAGGCTGAGCACCCCGTCGGGGATCCCCGACTTTGTGAATGTCCGGACGAAGCTGTTGGTACACAGAAGAAACTGTGTCGGACCTATCGCTCCGGCACAATCAGCCGGAAAAACATGGCGTTCCCTGGAACTCACTCCTTCGAAGTCCACACCGATGGTTTGTGGACTGAGAGGGTCGGGGATCGAAGGCAGCCGACTTGTCTTCTGTGTCCTTACAGGCGAGTTGGATGCGAAGGGAGCATCGAGATTCTGCGGCAAAACGCTGCGATCGGGCACAATCAACTCTCTCTCCACCTCAGGCGTGCTACGGGCCGGAGATTCGGCTTCACCTGCATGAAGCATTATCAGGGAAACTGGTTCGGAAATCCCGCGGGGGCCGACCCACGGTTTCCCCGCTATCTCGCCGGTTGTCAGATGGTTTTGAGACAATGCACTCAACGATAGCAGACATATTCCCGCAGATATGAACAAGTGCGGCACACGCATGATCAACCTCCGTTGTTAGAGCAATCTGTCCTTCAACACCTTCGCGACTGCTTCGCTCCGGCTGTGGACGTGGAGTTTGGCGTAGATGTTTCTGAGGTGAGTATCGACGGTATGGAAACTGACGCCGAGGTCGTGCGCGATCTGCTTTTTCGGATTTCCTTGAACCAGCAGGTTGAGGATCTCTCTCTCCGCTTTGGTGATCTGATAATCCCCTTTCGGGCTTGCCATGTCGGCAAACATGTCGAGCACCTTCCGCGCGATCTGCGCATTCATCGGCGCTCCCCCTTCGAGGATCTCCGTCAGCGACGAAAGGATGTCGTCGGGAGGCGCGCTCTTGAGAAGATATCCGGATGCGCCCGCGCATATCGCCCGATAGATCTTCTCGCTGTCATCGAAAACGGTGAGCATAATGATCTGGATGGAAGGTGCAATCGCCTTGATGCGGCGTATTCCTTCAATCCCGTCCATTCCCGGAAGGCCTATGTCCATCAAAAGCAGGTCGGGAGACGCTTCGGTCTGGAGGCGATCCAGCGCCGCCTCGCAGGATGAGACATCGAGGTCGCAGCTCAGCCCTTTTGAGCCGTTGATGAGGTCCCTGATGCTGGTCCTGAAACGCTCATTGTCCTCGACAAGCCAGATGTGGACGGGGCTTCCCTCATGCGGGGGACGGGTTTCATTCATGGGATCAATATACTCCGGAGAGTGAATGGCGGCAATCACGCATATGCGGGGAGCGCCGCCGGGGGTGGGTTACATTTTTGCCGAAAACCTCACTTCTGTGCCTTTTCCGGGGGTGGTGATCACTTCAAGGGTGCCTCCGAGATTTTCCGCTCGCCGCCGCAGGCTTCCCAGGCCGCTCCCCTTCCCGGCGGAGACTGCCGCCGCATAGTCGAATCCGCGCCCGTTGTCGCGGACCGATAGTTCAAGCATGCCATCGCGCCGCCCGACGCGGATTTCAATTCTCGTCGCTTTCGAGTGCTTCACGACATTATTGATGACCTCCTTGAACGCAAGGAAGAAGTTCCGCTTGAAATCGATTCCGATTTTCTCGAAGCTCTCCTTCCTCGGCGTCTGAAAATCATGCTCGAGATCGGACAGCATCGCGGATGCCGTGTCTTTCATGCGCAAGAGCATGTCGCTGACGGAATCGCCCTTCGGCTTGATGAACCATACAATGTCCCTCATCCCTTCGCCCGTGGAGACGGCGGTGTCGTAGATCTCTGAGAGCTTTTGCTTCAGCGTGGGATGTACCCCGGGAGCGTTCTGCAGGGTTCGGCTCACAATGGCGATGGTGCTCAGATTGCTCCCGACATCGTCGTGGAGATCCTCCGCGATCCGAAGACGGAGTCTGTCCATTCGAAGCAGGCTTCTCACTCTGTAACTGTACGCGGCAAAGATCACGGCCGCGGCGGCAGCCGCCGCGAGGGCCCGGAACCACCATGTGTCCCAGTACGGCGGTACGATCACGATCGATACCGACGCCCCCGTTTCATTCCAGACGTTCTCGGCGTTGCACCCCTTGACGCGAAAGACGTAACTTCCCGGATCGAGATGAGTGTAGTTTGCGTAGTTCCGGGGACCGGCCTGAACCCAGCGCTCATCCACTCCGGACATCTGGTACTCAAACTTGTTCGAGGAAGGATTCACGTAATCAAGAGCGGCAAAGGAAAACGAGAAGAAGTTTTGCGTATGGTCAAGGCGGATCTCGGGCCCTGCAAGCGCTGAGGCTGGAAGGTCCCGGTCGATGAGCGAGAAACCCGTAATGGCGATTACAGGAGAGCGGGCACGGGTCTTGATGCTTTCGGGACAGAACTCGACGAACCCGTCGATCCCTCCGAGCATGATCGTCCCCCGGGAAGTGCGCAGGAGCCCTGAGAAGAACTCTCGGAACATCAGACCCTGCCCGAGTCCGAAGCTCACGACCCCATGCGTATTGGGATTGAGGCGCACCAGTCCGGTCGATCTCGACAACCAGATATTCCCTTCCTTATCCGGGGCGATCCCGAAGATGGTGCCCTGAGGACCGGATTCGATCGGGAACTGAGTAAACCCGCCTGTTCGGGGATCGAATGACACCAGTCCCGCGCTCGTCGAGAGCCAGAACATCCCCCCGCTATCCTCAACCATCGAATAGACCCAATTCTCCCCCCTGCCCGATGAATCACGCGGTGTGGTGAATTGCGTGAAATGTCCGGCGGAATCCATGCGAAGCAGGCCCCGGCCGTAGGTGGCGAGCCAGATCTTCGAGGCATGATCCTCCATGATATTCGAGACGACATTTCCCCACAGCGGATGCGCTGACGCCGGGCCATGCAGGTAATTCCTGAATCGCGGCGGCATTCCACCGATCAACCGGGAGAGTCCCGAATGCGTGCATACCCATATCGTCCCGCTGTGGTCCTCGAATACGCGGCCGATGAAATCGCTGGCAATGCTCTCAGTATCCGCGTCGGAATGCTTCACAAGGTGGATCCGCATATGATCCTTCTCCAGAATCGCCAGCCCTGCTGACGTGCCAATCCATGTCCTCCCCTCGCGGTCTTCGTGGAGGCACTCGATGTCATTTCCCGGAAGCGACAACGGATCTCCGGGATTGTTCCCAAGCTCGATGAATCTCCGGTAAGTTTCCCCATCGCGTTTAAACCCGTTCAGGCCGCCCCCCCACAACCCCACCCAGAGAATGCCGTTCCGGCTCTCACAGAACGCAAGGACGGCGCCCCTGTTCAACTGGAAGCCATCCCGACCCCGGATGAAATTCCTGAATACAATCTTTGAGAGAAGCAGCTTGTCCATGCCGCTCCTCGTTCCGACCCACAACAGCGGACCAGCGCCCGTGGAAGCCTCGGGGTCCGGATACACTCTCACAACGGAGTTGAGTGATCGGCCGTCGTCGCCGGTTGCCGCGACTCGCCTCAGTTCTCCGTCGAACATGCTGAGAAGACCGAGTTCGGACGCCCCAATCCACAGGCGGCCCGGTGCGCCGCTCGCGGCGTTCCCCGGATCCCTCACGATGCTCTGGATGTTGTGCTTGGTCGTTGACCGGAGGTCGATCCGGTCCACACGGCCCGTCTCGCGATGCAGTACGTTTAACCCCTGATCTGTTCCGGCCCAGATCTCCCCCGGACCGTTTTCGCAGAGCGACATGATGTGGTCGGAATTGAGGGTCGCCGGGTCGGAGGCGGACCTGCGGTAATATTCGAATCTTGGGCCTGACGTGTTGAGAACGCTCAGGCCGGTCCCTCGAGTGCCGATCCAGAGGTTATCGGCGTGATCCAGAAGCAGGCATGTGATTTTCCTTTCGCTCAATCCCATCTCTTTCGTGTAGCGCTGAAATGTGTCCGTACGGCGGTTGTAGCTGTACAGCCCGACTGAGTCCGTTCCGATCCAGATGGTGCCGGTGCGATCTTCCACAAGTGCGCTTACCCTGGTTCCGGTGAACGGTTTGTCCGCGAGAAAGGGCGAAAAGCGTTCGGTGAGAGGTTCAAAAGTCCAGAGTCCCGTGCCCGTCGCAATAAGAAGAAGGCCGTCGTCAAGCCTGATGATGGCCGTGATGAACGCGGGGGGCCCGTCGCCGGGAAATCCTTCGTTCACCAGTCGCGCCCGATAGCCGTCGTACCTGCACAGACCTCTTGAAGTACCAAACCAAATGAATCCGCGGTCGTCCCGGATGATCGCGTTGATCACGGCCGATGTCGGTGAGGCTATGTTTTCAAACGCGACGAGATATTCGTCGAGCAGTGGAGGCCCCTCGGCAAGCGCCTGCCTGCCGGGTTGACCGCTCAAGGCATGCGAGGAGGCAAGGAGCGAGAAGAGCAAGAAGAACCTCCTCATGGCCTGGCAAGCCTCCGGAGGAGAGCCAGGTTCATCCTGTCTTCTTTCAGATCCTCCCCTTTGGGCGTCTCAAGAATCTTCGGGACGCCCCCCATTCGCTCATCCCGCATCAGGCACCGGAATCCCTTCCTGCCGATCTGACCTTTCGCGATATGCTCGTGCCGGTCGAGATGCGATCCGAGCCCTCCCTTCGAGTCGTTCACGTGGAAGGCGACGAGATTATTCAAACCGACAATCTCGTCAAATTCTTTCATCGTCTTCTCATATCCTTCCGGGTTTGAAATGTCGTACCCGGCCGCGAAAATGTGGCAGGTATCGATGCAGACCTTCATTCTCTCGGGATTCTGAACTCCGTCGATGATCGCCTTCAAGTGTTCGAACCGGGATCCCATGACAGTCCCCTGACCGGCCGTCGTCTCGAGCACGCTTTTGACGGCAAATCCCCGGGTCTGATCGTGAGCATGATCCAGAGATTCGATGATCCTTTTGATCCCGTCCCCCTCCCCCCTTCCCATGTGCGCGCCGGGATGGAAGTTCAGGAAAGGGATGCCGAGGGCCTCGCAGCGCCCGAGTTCATCGATGAACGCCTCACGGGATTTTCTGAGGATTGAGCGGTCGGCAGCGCAGAGATTGATGAGGTACGAATCGTGAGCGATCACCGGCCGAATTGTTGATTTCGAAGACGCGGATTTGTAGTTTTCGATGTCTTCGGCGCTGAGGGGCTTTGCGAGCCACTGGTTGCTGTTCTTCGTGAAGACCTGAAGCGTTCTGCAGCCTGCTCGCTTTGCACGGTCGAACGCGGTGTAGACTCCGCCCGCGATGGATTCGTGCGCACCTACGAGCGGATCGCTAAGGGGTGTAGTCATGGGCCGGAACTCAAGGATGAATGTACTCGAAAGAGTCTCCAAAAAAAAGAAAAAACTGATCGTCGGGCTCATGTCCGGCACCTCGGCCGACGGGATTGACGCCGTTCTGGTCGAGGTCCGCGGATCCGGCCCGAAAACTCGGCTGAAGCAGCTGGCCTTCGCGACATATCCTTTCCCCGCCCCGCTGACAAGACTGATTCTGAGGAATTCCGACTCCCGGACTGCGAGGCTCGACGATATCGCCCGCCTCAATGTTTTCCTGGGTGTTCTCTTTGCCGAGGCGGCAAAGAGGATCATCCGGCAGGGAGGCAAATCACGCGAAGAGGTGGACCTGATCGGCTCACACGGTCAGACGATTCAGCATCTCCCTGCGGCGCGGCGGCTGTACGGTGAAGATATCAGAGCGACTCTCCAGATCGGCAATCCGTCCGTCATAGCGAAGCGTGCGGGGATCGCGACCGTGGGCGATTTCCGGCTCGGGGATGTCGCCGTGGGGGGAACCGGCGCTCCCCTCGTGCCGTTTGTCGACCACCTGCTCCTCCGCTCTCAGAAGAAAAATCGAGCACTGCTGAATATCGGGGGGATTGCAAACATCACCCTGCTCCCCGCGGGGGGTTCTCTGGACAGCGTCATCGCGTTCGACACGGGCCCGGGGAATATGGTCATCGATTATCTTGCCCGGAACCTCTTTGGCAAGTCATACGATGTGGGCGGGAGGATAGCGTCACGGGGCATGCTCCTCCCCTCGGTTCTGAACTGGATGGCCGATCACGCCTACCTCCGGCGCCCGCCTCCCAAATCCACGGGAAGGGAACTCTTTGGCGAGTCCTTCGCAAAGAAACTTCTCCTCCGGTCCCGGGGACAGAGGCGGGAAGACATCGTCGCAACTGCTTCCGAGTTCACCGCTCTGAGCGTCTACCTCGGCGCGCGAAAGTTCTTCCCCCGGGCAGTATTCCCTTCCGAGCTTCTCGTGAGCGGGGGAGGATCGCGGAACAACTACATAATGCATGCCTTGCGCAGATATTTCGCCGGCGCAACGGTATCCACTACCGACGCCACTATTCTCCCGGCCCGCCCCAAGGAAGCGATCTGCTTCGCCATTCTCGCCAACGAAACTATCGCCGGAAATCCGTCCAATGTCAGGAGGGTGACAGGAGCGAAGAAGGCGACCGTTCTGGGGACCATCTGCCCTCCTTGATCTCCACTCGTTTGCCTCAGTTGTGATGCACCTGTAGCCGCCGGTTGTAGCCGTCGGTTGTAGCCGCCGGCTTTAGCCGGCG
>JACXTT010008732.1_pt1 | contig 13998 bp, 13 predicted proteins | sample 9270951 | NCBI WGS metagenome assembly JACXTT01 (sample SAMN15532306, study PRJNA645909) | rock metagenome | isolation source: weathered quartz diorite | place: Puerto Rico | collected 2017-06-21 | reverse complement strand
AGGTATACTTTATTTACATCAGTAATTTCAAATTCTCCCCTTGGCGAAGCCGGGATATTTTTAGCTATTTCAACTACCTGATTATCGTAAAAATAAAGACCGGGAACTGCGTAGTTTGATTTTGGCTTTAAAGGTTTTTCTTCAATAGAAACAGCTTTAAATTCTTTATCAAACTCAACGACACCATAACGCTCCGGATCTGCAACCGGATAAGCAAATATAGCAGCTCCGCTTACATCGTTAAAGCTTTGCATTAATGTGCTAAAGCCAGAACCGTAAAAAATATTATCACCAAGCACTAAAGCAACTTTATCATCGCCAATAAAATCGGCGCCAATAACAAAAGCTTGTGCAAGGCCATTTGGCACCTCCTGAACGGCAAACTCAAACCGGCAGCCCAACTCACTACCATCGCCCAGCAAACGTACAAAACCGGCCTGATCATCAGGTGTTGTTATAATCAAAATTTCACTAATTCCGGCCAACATCAGTACCGATAAAGGATAGTAAATCATTGGCTTATCATAAATAGGCATCAATTGCTTACTAATAGCCTTTGTAATTGGATAAAGACGGGTACCTGAACCGCCTGCCAGTATAATTCCTTTCATAAGGTGATATATTAATAGGTTATTTATTGAGCTGTTTGAAGGGCTTTGATACAAACCATCAGGCTGTCGCGCCAGTAAGGGATTTCTAAGCCGAATGTATTTTTAATTTTCGCTTTATCCATTACCGAAAATTTGGGTCTGGTTGCACGGGTAGGATACTCACTTGTACGTATAGGATATACCTTTACATTGGTTTTAGATATATCAAATATTCCTTTGGCAAAATCATACCACGAAGTAACACCTTCATTGCTGTAATGATAAATGCCATAATTGCCGTTACCAGATACAATGATATCCAATATAGCAGCAGCCAGATCAATAGCATAAGTTGGCGTTCCAACCTGATCGGCTATGATTTTCAATTCATCTCTGTTTGCACCTAATTTAAGCATTGTTTTTACAAAATTATTTGCAAATTCAGAATATAGCCAGCTTGTACGTATAATATAATGCCTGAGCAATACAGCAGCTACTTCCTGCTCTCCTTCCAGCTTGGTAAGCCCGTAAATACTAATAGGTTCGGCAATATCGTTTTCACCTAATGGATTTGGTGTATCACCTTTAAAAACAAAGTCTGTAGACACCTGCACCAGGGTTGCGCCGTAATTTTCACATTGTACAGCCAGATTTAGCGCGCCGGTTTTATTGAGTTCACGGGCAAAATCAATATCATCTTCCGCTTTATCAACGGCAGTATATGCCGCGCAATTAATAGCATAAGCTGGCTTGTATTTTTCAAATACAACTTTCAACAAATCTGCATCGAGTATATTGGCTTCAGATTTGGGCAGGAAAACGATGGAGGTAATTGCTTTTGAGGCAGCTACCTTTTTTAAACACTGCCCTAATTGACCAGATGCACCAAATACAACTATATTACTCATATTAATTTATGCTTATAGCGAGACTTAAGTAACTTACTAAAAGCCAAGTACTGTTACATTTTTTAAAAATGGTAGTTCAAGGTCTTTTTCTGACACCAACAATTCACCACTCGGGATACCCCAATCAATATTAAGATCAGGATCTGCGAAATGAAGCCCCCCCTCTGAATCTTTGTTATAATAATTATCGCATTTATACTGAAAAATAGCTGTATCGCTTAATACAACAAAGCCATGAGCAAACCCTCTTGGAATAAAAAATTGCTTATTATTCTCTGCAGATAGCTTAACTGCAAAATACTGCCCATAGGTAGCAGATTGGCTTCTTAAATCAACAGCAACGTCTAACACCTCTCCCTCAGTAACTCTAACCAACTTTGACTGTGCATACTCACCTTTTTGAAGATGCAGCCCTCTGAACACTCCTTTCGTTGAATACGATTGATTATCCTGAACAAAATTGACATCGTATCCTACTGCTTTATTAAAGTTTTGCGCATTGTATGATTCAAAAAAATATCCCCGATCATCATTAAATATTCTGGGGGTTATAACTATACATCCTTCGAGCGGCGTAGGGGTAATTATCATCTTTTTATATTTGTTTAGCTATCGATGTGATTAGCGTATTGATTATTGTAATAACTGGCGTAGGCTCCGCTTGTAACATTGTTAAGCCACGTTTTGTTTGTTAAAAACCAATCAATAGTCTCAGAAAGCCCCTGTTCAAAAGTTACAGATGGAGCCCAACCAAGTTCTTTGTTTATTTTCCCAGCATCTATAGCATAACGCTTATCATGACCAGGCCTGTCTTTAACGTAAGTGATCAACTGCGCACTTGTGCCAGGTGCACGCTGCAGCTTTTCATCCATTTGTACACAAAGCAGGTTTACCAAGTCGATATTTTGCCACTCGTTAAAGCCTCCTATGTTATAGGTATCGCCCACTTTACCTTCATGAAAAATAAGGTCAATAGCTATAGCATGATCTTTTACAAACAACCAATCTCGGGTATATTTTCCATCACCATAAACCGGTAGCGGTTTGTTATTGATAATATTGTTGATCATCAAAGGGATTAATTTTTCTGGGAAGTGATAAGGCCCATAGTTGTTAGAACAGTTAGAGACAACAACCTTTAATCCATAAGTATCATGGTAAGCGCGTACAAAATGATCTGAAGCTGCTTTACTTGCGCTATACGGCGAATGCGGGTCATACCGGGTTTCTTCGGTAAACAAACCCTCTTCCCCTAATGCTCCGTACACTTCGTCGGTTGATACGTGGTAAAACAAATGGTTGCTATAATTACCTTTCCATTTTTCTTTAGCTACTTCAAGTAAGTTAACGGTACCAATTACATTAGTATATACAAAATCAAGCGGGCTCAGAATAGATCTATCTACGTGTGATTCTGCAGCCAGGTGTACAACATCGGTAACCTTATATCTATCGAAGACTGCTTCAATAGCTTCTCTATCCATAATATCTACCTTTTCAAACTGGTAGTTAGGCGTATTTTCGATATCCTCCAGGTTTTCCAAATTACCTGCATAGGTAAGTACATCAACATTAACTATTGTATAATCCGGATAGTTAGTTACAAAACGACGCACAACGTGTGAGCCGATAAAGCCGGCACCGCCGGTGATTAGAATTGTCTTCATAGGATTAATAAACTAACGCTTAAAGAGAGACACATTTTTAAAATGTGCCAAAAACAGTACCGTTATTAAAAGTAAAAAACTTGAATTAATTACTTCGGGATCACCAACTGTAGGCCTTCTCCCGCATCCATTTCCCTTGCGATTTTAATACCTTCTCAATCACATCGCGTACACAGCCTTGCCCGCCAGCCTGTGGTGATATGTAATTACAACAATCTTTTATTTCCGGTGCGGCATCGATAGGGCAAGACGGTAATCCAACTAATTGTATTACGTCCAGATCTGGAATATCATCACCCATATAAAGCATATGCTCAAAGTTTAAGCCTTTTTGAGATGCATAAGCGTTCAACACATCTACTTTAGATTCCACGCCTAAAAACACATCAAACACCCCAAGTGAATTTAGCCTGTACTGAGCGATCTTTGACTTGGCCCCAGTAATGATTGCTATGTTATAACCACACTTTACAGCTAATTGAATAGCATATCCATCTTTAATATTAAAGCCTCTTAATTGTTCTCCCAATTCGCCCACATACACGATGCCATCGGTCAATACGCCATCAACATCAAATATAAATGTGCTGATAGAACTAAACTTATCTGACATATTTAAGAAAAAAATGTTTGTTACTTTCCATTACTATTAATTGATATTATAAAAGGAAATATTGTTTTAGCGTATTTAACTTGCTAAAAATCGCCATGTCGTTCCCTAAGCGTCAATACATCCACTCCATTTGCAACTTCGGCTACAATTTTGCGTTCCTTTTTTATCACTTCTCTACTAAGGTCTAATATCTGCGCTTCATATTTTTGAGGTATAACAATAACTCCCTCCCCATCCCCGAATATTAGGTCTTGGTGGTCAATTGTAACATTTTCTATTTGCACCTGCTTGTTGTAATGCGCTACAGTACCTTTATGTTTTATATCCTGACAATTGTAACCTTTTGAAAAGACTGGAAATTGCAACGCATTAACTTCCGAATGATCACGTGTCATACCGCCAATAATTGCACCAGATGCTCCAGCTCTTAGTGCCAGGTTGGCGTTTAACTCACCAAAATAAGCATACTGAGGTAATTCGTTTTCTACAACAATGATATCGTTGGGTACGATTGTTTTGTAGGTGAGCAAAGCATCATAAATGGAGTTAGTGTCGCTTGGTGTACGTGCCTTAATTTTAAGTGTTTTAGCTCTTCCAAGTATTTTCTTGCCATCAATATTAAGCCTCATTCCTTTTATAACCTTATTTTCGATACCTAAGTCATCCATAATATCAGAAAGCATTGGCGATGTGAGCAACTGTGCAATATTACGGAGTAATTTTCTTTCGTCTTCCCGTTTACCTGCAGCAATATACGATGCGAGTTCAAAATCATCCGGGTAGTTAACATCAATGGCCTCAAGACTACTGGCATCGAGCATATAGGGCTTATCGCCAATGCGTCGTTGAGTGCTATAAGCTGTTTCTTTCCGTACAATATACAAACCCATGGTTTCAATTATTGTATCAGGAAGCGTGAAGCTGTTAGGAATGTTATTAAGATCATAGTTGGTAAGTAGCGTATCGGGATTCCAGGTATACTGCTTTTCTCTTTTCACTAAAACTACAGAATCATACTCAGCCGAATTGATGAGTACATCAATGCCTTTTTTTATTGTTTCGGGGCTTATAAAAGGACTCGTACCCAATATTTGGATGTAAATATCAGCCTCAACCTGTCTAACTTCATTAAAAAACAATTGATGTCCATCTGTTTTGTTAGTTGCAAGTTTTGGGTCTCTCATTAGTATTTTGCATTTAACCTCGCTCGCCAAATCAACAATTACTTCCGATTCTGTATCCAAATATACTTCGTCAATAAAATTACACTGAACCAATTTTTCAAGGGAGTGCAAAAAAAGAGGTTTGCCGTCAAGAATTCTGGTGTTTTTATTTTCGATTCTTTCGCTGGTTCCTTTTACTGGCAAAAATGCTACAACTTTCATCTTCAATTTATTAATTATTTGATTTATTCAAGTCTATAAATTTGTGGGTATCACGTATAATTTTTTCAAAATCGGCCAAATAAACGGAGTTTGGCCCATCAGATAAGGCTTCTTCCGGATTAGGATGCGTTTCAAAAAAGAAGCCCTTAACACCAATGGCGGCGGCAGCATGAGCCAAAAATGGCACATAATCGCGATTCCCCCCAGTTTTTCCTTCAAGTGATCCTGGTCTTTGAACAGAATGCGTAGCATCTAAAACAACGGGGATTCCGAATTTCATCATATCTATTATACCTGTAAAATCAACAACTATTCGCTCGAAACCGTACATACTTCCTCTTTCAGTTAACATAACTTGGTTATTGCCAGTAGAAATAACCTTATCTATAGGATACTTCATCTGCCCGGCTGACAAAAACTGAGCTTTTTTAATATTCACAATTTTCCCTGTTTGGCCAGCTGCTAAAAGCAAATCTGTTTGACGGCATAAAAAAGCCGGAATCTGAAGAATATCAACAACTTCGGCGGCCATTGCTGCATGAGCCGGCTCATGAATATCGGTGGTTACTGGCAAATCAAATTCTTTTTTCACCTTTTCGAGAGCCTTTAAACCTTCCTGAATACCCGTTCCTCTGAAAGACCCCAATGAAGTACGGTTCGCCTTATCAAAGGAAGCTTTAAAAATGTAAGTAAAATTTTCCTTTTCAGCTATTTTCTTAACTGTTTCTGCTATTTTAAATAAGATGCTTTCAGATTCAATTACGCAGGGGCCAGCAATAACAAAGTTATTGCTCACTATTTGGTCATAAAGTGCCATATTTTAATTTTCTTTGATAAAGTATTCCTACAAGTTTGTTGTTATCTTCTACAATTAACGAATTGATTTTATTCTCATTCATCATGCCTTCTGCTTCTGCTATAAGCGCGCTTGGCCTAATACGTTTAGGATTTTTTGACATAATATCTTTAGCTGTCAAATTAAAAAAACCTTTGTCATATTCAAATTTACTCATTGCCCGCCTCAAATCACCATCTGTTATAATGCCGATTATCAGGTCTGCGTCGTCAACAACAACAGTAACACCAAGCTGTCCCGATCCTATTGACATTATAACTTCCTTTATTCTATCTTCAGGGCGTATTATAGGCAACGGGTCTATTACCATTTCATCGGATACCTTACACAACAACTGACGGCCTAAACTTCCGCCTGGATGAAACTGAGCAAAATCGTGTTCCTTAAAGTTTTTAAGTTTCATTAACGTAACAGCTAAAGCATCGCCCATAACCAATGTTGCAGTAGTTGACGAGGTAGGTGCTAACTGTAATGCGCAAGCCTCACGTGCTACATGAGCATTTAAAGAGCAATCTGAGTTTTTTGCCAGCGTTGAGTTGGGATTACCGGTTATCGATATATGCGGAATGCCTAATTTTTTTATGATTGGCACTAATTTCAACACTTCATCCGTTTCGCCAGAGTACGATATGGTAATGATAACATCATTACCCACAATCATACCTAAATCTCCATGAATGGCTTCGGCAGGGTGAAGAAAAAAACTCGGAGTGCCTGTACTGGCAAGTGTTGCGGAAATCTTTTTCCCGATAAGCCCGGATTTGCCAAGTCCGCAAATAATAACTCTGCCGCTTGACTTTATCAGGTAATTAACAGCTGTATAAAAACTATCATTGTTAAGACCTTTAAGATTTAATATTGCCGATGCTTCAACATCGATTACCTCATTGGCTATGGTGTTGACTTCTTCTATATCAAAATGATAATCGTGAGACGTAGATGAATAAGATCCGGGCATAAAATTCACAATAAATTTGACAAAAGGTAGAAACAATTCACATAAAAAGCATAAAAAATTATCTTTTTCACATAAATCATGCTTTTAGACTGTCAAATGTAATAATTAAAAATAACGAACCCAAGGTTTATTTTCCTCCTAATTCGGCAAACACATTTTAAGTACTTATTATAACCTAAAGGAAAAAACGAAAAGCGCTAACTACAGCACTATTACGAAAATTTAGTATCTACCTGTTAAGATGATTATATATAATTTGGAACAATCGCTATTGGCTAACTAAAAACTATAATATGATAATTGGAGATCAATATCAGTAAAAAAACAGACGATATAGATACGGTATAAAATTTAAAGCAGCTAAATTATTTAGGATGCTATTGCTGGCTGATACTATTATTATTTAACCCTTAATTCATGATTTTCTGCTAACTTTTCAATTATCCGATAATTTTATTTTTCAATTTGGGTATTATAATGTAGCCAACCATTCAAATATCCAAGAGTTAGAGTTACCTTAAGGCTCCATTACAAGAAATAATTTAACATTATTTTAACATAGACCCGCCTAAGTTATTACAATATCATCAAATGATAACTTTATTTTTTTTAAGCATGATATAAAAGTAAAAATGACAATATTTGTAATGAAAAAATTACAATATTTTATTACACAAGCGATTAACTAAAGATTAACCAACAATTACTTATGTCCCTCTTCTTTTTAATTCCAAACAAAAAAAACGCGACACCATTCCCTTTAACATTACTTTTTAAGTATAAAATTTAGTAAATAATATCCCGAAATACCATATAGTTAAAATACAAAATTTGTAAAACCATTTTCTCCGATTGCAGCAATTATGCTGAAGAAATATAGCTATCACGAGCTTAGTTAAGCGATAGCATGGATTATTCATATAGCCATTACAACAGCTCACATCCTCAATTAGTTAACTAACAATGAAAAAAAAACATACCAGTATTTTACTCTTTATCGTGCTTGTTATTTTAAACAGTGTTGCTTGCAAAAAGCCGACTCAAGAGCCCGACGAAACCACGGGACGCCCACCAATTGTACATACAACACCACCAGACAGTTTTTCGGCACTTACGTCAGACTCATCAACTAACTCATATTTTCTTCGGGATGTTCCATCAACCAGCCCCTATATTGCACAACGCGGTTGGGAAGGTATATCGGCTATTGGTATTAAAGACAGTATTTTATACGCAACATGGTATTGCGGCAAAAAGGGTGAAGAAGTTGGTAATTATATAACTATATCCAAGAGTAAAGATTGGGGAAAAACGTGGATTAATAACACCGTGATTATAGCATCAAAAAACGATTTTGACCGGCAAATTGACCCATCATTATGGAACGATAAATTTGGCAATCTACACCTTTCCTGGACCTCTATTAACGGAGGATGGGATGGTGGACTCAGAGGTATCTGGAACATGATGATTAAGGAAGAGAATAACCAAACTGTAATGACCAAACCAGCCCGAATGTTTAGTGGCGAAATGAGTGTTAAACCCACTCCTATTGGGCCCGATAGTTCAACCATGATATTTCCTGTTTTTGGCCCAAGCTTACTGAGCAACACATGGAACGGTTACCCCTCTGAACCAACACCGGCAAATTTGAATGGCCCTATATTATACCAGGCAAATTATGCCAGCGATAAAAGTGCAACTTATAGCATGTATGCAAAAATACCTGTTGATTTGACAAAACGAGATTACGATGAAGAAATGCTGGTAGCAAATAATGATTCTGCATATACTGTACTATCACGTGAAAAAGACGGCATTTATATTTCGTACAGCCAGAACAAAGGACTTAACTGGACAAATCCTGTTAGTTTTACAGGTGTGAAGCCTATGCCTGCGGCCCGGTTTTATTTTGGGAAACTTAAATCAGGTAACCTTTTATTAGTATGTGATAACAGCACATGGAGAAGCAACCTGATAGCCTTTTTATCTAAAGATAATGGAAAAACATGGCCTTACAAGTTGGTATTAGACACTGATACCCAATATGGCGGTGCCTATCCTGACGTAACCCAAGACAAAAATGGGACCATTTATGTGATATATGAAGAAGGCAGAACCATAGTTGGCCGAATTCTTTTAGCAAAATTTTCTGAAAATGACATTTTAACGAAAAATAATTTGGCCATTAAAAAGGAAATCATTTACCATTTTTAATTAATGGCAAAATACGCCTACAATACAACTAACAGACAATAGATACGTATTTAAAGACTGAACCACCGTGCGGGTTTTGATTTTAGCAAAACATTTTTAACTTTTTTTTTGCTTATTGATCTGGTAGGATTAGGCAATGAACTAAATTGTAAGCTTTGACCATGGGTGAACGCTCTGTTTAAAGTTTACAAAAAGACAGAAAAAAGATCATTCTATATCTCAATTAAAAAAATAGTAATAGGGGTAAAACCAGTGCTGGCTCAAAAATAACCAGACATTACAGGAAACTATACGCTTTTATATTAATAACGACTTAAAAACAAAAACAGGGTAGCCTTAAACCTAAGTTTTATAAATTATTCACTTTTATTTAAACTTTTTACGCCTGATTGCATTTACTTAAATTACAAATAATTCATTCTTCAGAGCGTATAAATTCAATTATCGATATAAAAAGAAGAAATATTTAACTTTTTTTTACGATTTATAGCACATCTTTTATACTTTCGTATTCAGTTACTGAATGCAAATATTGTTTTTTAATTAACAAAAATATTTACACCAAAAGCAAATTTCAAATGGTTATCAGATCTAAAGCCCCATTAAGATTAGGACTAGCCGGAGGTGGAAGTGATGTATCACCATATAGCGATATCTACGGCGGTTTTATATTAAATGCTACTATCGACCTTTACGCCTACTGTACCATTAATGTCAACCACACAAAAAAAATAGAAATTGTAGCCGCTGATTTAAACCAAAGGCAGAGTTATGACGTACAAGATGCGCTTCCGATAGATGGAGACCTTGACATCATCAAGGGGGTTTACAATAGACTTATTCGTGATTATCACATAAGTGATTTAACGGGTTTTCGAATTACAACTCATTCTGACGCGCCACCAGGAAGTGGGTTGGGTTCATCATCTACTATGGTTGTTGCAATTGTAAAAGCTTTTACGGAATGGTGGAATTTACCATTAGGTGAATATGATATAGCCCATCTCGCTTACGAGATCGAACGTATTGATTTAGCACTTACCGGAGGAAAACAAGACCAATATGCAGCAACATTCGGAGGCTTCAATTTTATGGAGTTTTTAAAAGAAGATAAAGTTATTGTAAACCCGCTACGCATCAAACGTTGGATTATAGATGAACTTGAATCTTCTATGGTCCTCTTTTTTACAGGCGCATCCCGTTCATCAGCTAAAATTATAGAGGAACAACAAAAAAATACCTCCCAGGGAAATGTTTCGGCAATAGAGGCCATGCATAATATTAAACAAAGTGCGATTGATATGAAAGAAGCCTTGCTAAAAGGAGATATTAATAGCTACGCCAAAATACTGGGAAGTGCCTGGGCTGACAAAAAGAAGATGGCCAATTCAATCAGCAATGGCTCCATTGATTTAATATACGATACAGCCATATCGGCGGGCGCGCTATCTGGAAAAGTTTCGGGAGCAGGCGGTGGTGGCTTTATGATGTTTGTTGTAGACCCTGAAAAAAGATTAAACGTAATCAATGCATTAAAAACCTTTGATGGACGAGTGATGCCTTTTCATTTTAGCGAAGGTGGATGCCACGGATGGAAGATTTATAACTAAAAATATACCTATGTTACCTATCATTGAATCTCAAATAAAGTCATCTATTGAAGTTAAAACCGCTTTTTTAGAAAATTCTGAATTATTAGCGCAGCTTGCCGAAGTTTCGGCCATTGTAACCCAGGCCTACAAGCAAAATAAAAAAACATTGCTTGCTGGCAATGGTGGAAGCGCAGCTGATGCCCAACACATAGCCGGCGAGTTTGTTAGTCGCTTTTATTTTGACAGACCAGGCTTGCCCTCAATAGCATTAACAACAGATACTTCTGTGTTGACTGCGATTGGCAATGATTATGGCTATGAGAAACTATTTGGCCGTCAAGTACAAGCATTAGGTAACGAAGGAGACGTATTTATTGGAATATCAACTTCGGGGAATTCACCTAATATTATAAAAGCGCTTGAGATTTGTAAGGAGAAGAATATTATATCTATTGGACTTACCGGTATGAGCGGCGGAAAAATGGCGGAATTATGTGATTATTGCATAAAAGTTCCATCAAATGAAACGCCCCGCATACAAGAAGTTCATATATTAATAGGTCATATCATTTGTTGTATTGTTGAGGAAGAGATTTTTTCCAGTTATAAGCCTGTGAAATAATGGAAGCGATAGTTTTGGCTGGCGGACTTGGTACAAGATTGAGATCAGTGGTTTCAGAAGTTCCCAAACCGATGGCCCCGGTAGCCGGCAGGCCTTTTTTGGATTACATCCTGTACTACCTAAAAAAACAAGGTATAACAAAAGTTGTTTTGGCTGTAGGCTATAAATGGGAAATCATTCGCGATCATTATAAAAACAATGATACATCTTTCGGGATAGAGATTGAATACAGCGTTGAAAATGAACCATTAGGAACTGGAGGCGCCATATTTAAAGCCGCTAAAAAAGTTAGAAATGATGATTTTTTTATCATCAATGGCGATACTTCGTTTGATGTTCCTTTAAATCAAGTTAAAACATTTTCAACGAACAACCACGCAGAAATAACCTTGGCGCTAAAAAGAATATCAAATTCTGACAGATACGGATCGGTTGAATGTTCACCTAATGGAAGGGTCTTATCTTTTAAAGAAAAAGGGGTTAACAACATTGCTACTCCCACGGAAATTAACGGCGGCATTTATTTTATGCAAAAAAGTTTATTGAACCGATTTAATTTTCAAGATAAGTTTTCATTTGAAACCGACTTTTTACAGGGTAATTTATCTACAATTAACGCCTTTGCAAAAGCATTTGATTCAACATTTATAGATATTGGCATTCCTGAAGATTATTTCCGTTCACAAAAAATCTTTGAAAATGTCATCCCCATCTAAGAAAAAAGACACCTTATTCCTTGATCGCGATGGTGTTTTGAATAAAAAAATTGAGCATGGCTATGTTTTGGAACTTGATCAAATTGAGATTCTTCCGGGCATAAAAGACCTTTTATTATTATCAAAAACGCACTTTCAACATATAGTCGTAGTCACCAACCAACGATGTGTCGGGAGAGGCTTGCTTTCGACGCAAAAACTTAATTCGATTAACGATCAAATTAACACGTTGACTGGTTCGGCAATTGATCATTTTTATGTTTGCCCTCATCTGGATGAGGATAATTGCGATTGCCGTAAGCCTAAGAACGGCTTGTTTTTGCAAGCGAAAAATGACTATAATATTGATTTTAAGGAATCCTGGATGATTGGCGACTCAGAAACAGACATGATACCTGCAAAAAATTTAGGTATCAAAACCTTCTTTGTTTCGGATCAAAAAAGCATCTTTGCTGACGAAAACATCACCGATTATGGGCAAATCATAACTATTTTAGACTAAAATCGTTTACTTCTATGCGGAAGTTTCGGGTAGATTTTACGCTCTATTATGTAGCAAAAATTAACCGTTTTAGTTGTTTGTTGGAACAGAAGTACGGGATATAATTGCCAAAAATAGTTGGTAAAACCTTTGTAATCGGCTGTAATAAAGCAAGATACATTAAGCAAATTGAAATCGGTTTCAATTTGCTTTTTTTGTTACATGAAATCGGCAAAAAAAGGCGTGTTTGACCTGTAAGAGCACGGATGTAATAAAATGGGGTAAGCAGAATAACAAACAGCGATATAAGTGTAAATCATGCGGGCTATTATTTATTCGTCAGCACGCTTGTGTAAGAGATAAGAACCGGTTTGTTTGGTTTGAGGATTGGATCATCGGCCGGCAAACCATAGAACAGATCAGCAAGGAAAGCGGGTATCCCAAAAGGACACTGATTCGGTATTTTCATGCTTACCTATCGAAGCAACCTGTCTTTAGCGTTTATCCATCTGAACGGGTAAACCTGCTTATAGACGGCACCTACTTTAACAATGACCTTTGCCTGGTGCTTTACCGGGATAATACGATAAAGTTTACCCAGTTGTACCGACTGACCAACGGTGAGTGGTATGAGGAGTTAAAAGAAGATCTTGAAAACCTGCTCAAGCTGGGTGTGCAGATCGAGAGTATCACCTGTGATGGCCACAAGGCCTTATTGAAGGCAATACGAAAGGTTTGTAAGCACGCTATACTGCAACGATGCCTGGTACACATACAGCGCATGTGCAAGATATGGCTTACGGCGCGGCCTCAAAGCCAGGCGGGTATCGAACTTAGGCGCATTTGTGCTAAGCTGCACCTAATTAAGACTTCGGAGGAAAGGGACTATTGGATAGTCAGCCTTTTTCGATGGCACGAGCAACATAAGGTTTTCATCAACGAAAAAAGCTTTAATGCCGACAGTAGCCGTTATTGGTACAAACATAAGATGGTACGGCGCTCCTTTATGGTCATCAAAAAAGCCTTACCCGATATGTTTCGTTACATCGATAATCCGATGATACCCAAAACGACCAACGGGCTTGAATCGTTCTTTGGTCATCTGAAAGGCAACCTGAATATACATCGCGGCTTATCTCCTTCGCACAGAAAAGAGTTTATTCTATGGTACTTGTTCCTCAAGAATAAACAAAATGGTAATAGGTTTTCTTAGCCATATTTGAACTCTACCATAAATAAAAAAAGCCGGACTTTCGTCCGGCCATGGTATCGTTCGCAAATATTATTGCTGGCAGGTTGCACCTCTGCAGAGCCTGCGTCCTCTTATATCTACATTTGCTATTTACTGCTTTTTTTAGCTAATTCCACCAACTATTTTTGGCATCATTACCAA
>JACXTT010008731.1_pt1 | contig 13998 bp, 11 predicted proteins | sample 9270951 | NCBI WGS metagenome assembly JACXTT01 (sample SAMN15532306, study PRJNA645909) | rock metagenome | isolation source: weathered quartz diorite | place: Puerto Rico | collected 2017-06-21 | reverse complement strand
GATTTCTTGAAGTCGCGATGGCCGTTCACGATCGGCGTGTGGCACTCCATGCAGTGGCCGATGGTGACGAGATAGAAGCCGCGCTTGACTGGGTCCTGCATCGCCGCTTCCGGCAGCGGCTTTTGCGCGCCGGGCGGAACGTCCACCGTCATTCGCTTCACCTTGTAGACCGGCGGCTCCATCCTGCGCGACACCGGCGGCAGCGACTGCACATAGGCGACGACCGCATCGAGGTCGGCAGGCGCGAAGATCCTGTAGTACGCGTAGGGCATCTGCGGCGAGAGCTGCTGGCCGCTCGGCCGCCGGCCGTCGCGGATCCCGGACTTGATCTGCGCCGCGCTCCAGCCGCCGATGCCGGTCGCCTTGTCGGGCGTGATGTTGGACGGGTGCACGCGGTATTCGGCGGTTTCCCAGAGCTGCGGCCCGCCTGCGTGGCGCCTCGCGGTGTCGAGCGCGCCACCGGGTCCGTGCGGCGTGTGGCAGTTGCCGCAGGTGAGGATTCCTTCGACCAGATATTTGCCGCGCTCGAGCGGCGTCTGCGCTGTGGCAGGCGTGACGGCGAGCGCGAGCGCCGCGATCCAAAGCTTGCCGGGCATCGTCTCCCTCCGTTGTTGTTGTCGGCGCGGATTGTACCTAGCATCGACGTCCCGTAAGCCAATGCCCATCCAATTTCGTCGAATCGGCGGCGCTGCAAGGCCCGAATCCAATCTCGCGCCGCAGATGGCGGGACCGCTCGCTGCGAATCCGGAACCGGCGTCGATCCGCGCGGGGGCGAGCGGCCCGGTCTATGTCACTGGCGCGCTGAGCGCTCTCGGACTGAGCCAGACGCGTCCCGTGGCGATTCGCTGACAATGCTCGCGAGCGGCAGCACGCACACGACGAGCGTAAACAGCGCTGCCACGCCCGTCGCGCTGAACAACGGGCGGATCTACAACCTGATCTATACGCGCGGCGTCGGCCCGTGGAAGGCGACCGCGTACTTGCAGGCGATTAATGGTCCGGCCAACGCGGCGCTCGGCTTTCCGAGCGGCGCCTGCAGCTACGGCGGCGCAGGGCCCGTCAGCTATTCATTCACAGGCGCCTTGAGCCTCGCCGGCCGGCTCGAGATCGTGGAAAGCACGGGAACCGCGGCAAGCGGCGCGCCGGACCTGCTTTACGGCCCGGGGAGCGGGGCGCTGTCGTTTGCGCTCACGCCGACGTATCAGCGGCGGCGCTTTTTCGTGCGCGCCGAGCCGTCTTTCGTGAAGGCCAGGCACATGGTTGCCGGGCGCGGATTCGGCAATGGCGATGCCACCCACCAGGCGCGATTCATCGTCGAAACCGGGCTTCTGTTCTAAAACTGTGCATGAAGGCGCAGCGCAAAAACGTCCACAGGGCCGCGGTCGCGGTTATAGCCGGGATTCGCGACCCGCTGGTATCCCAGCGAGGCTGACAATGCCTTCGTAATGCCCAGGTTGTAGAACATCTCCAGAATTCGCTCAGTACCGTAGTTGAGCTGCCCGTCTCCAAGAAAGAAACCGAGGCCACCGTTGGCAAGATAGTCGCGATGCGCCTGCGAAAGGCCGTGCACATACGCCGCGACGCCCAGCTTATCCTCAGCCCGCCCCCAGGCACTCCCTTTCACAAGAGTCCCTATCGATAACGAGCGGTCTATTTCGGTGAACATGAAGGTCTCGGTCTTGCCATCGCTCCAGCCCGCGCGAATAAAGGCGCCCACTGCCTCGGTGACCTCCACCTGAGTGCTCAGTCCAAATCCTCTCTTGGTTTGGGTCCTTCGCACGGCGGCAACGTCCGGCGGCGAGCCGGCCGCAATTGCGTCGTCAAAAGCGCCAGCGTTCACTCGGTTGCGAAACACCATTGCCCGCGCGATAGCGCTGCGTCCGGCGAGCTTGTAAGGGAGTTCGAGTTCGGCCACGTCGCCGTAGTGCTCGCGCCATGCATGGTCGAGCTTCAACCCGTTGGACTCCACCGGCACGAGGAAGCGGCCCGCGCGCGCTTGCCAGGCAGGTGAGATGTACTCCACTGCCGCACCCCAGGTATATCCGCGCGCGTCGGCGGGATAGTCCCACGCTCCGTACGTCGTCGATGCCCAGTTCATGAACTGGGTGCGTGCGTCGTGGCTGTACTCCAGCACGTCGAAGACATCCAAGACCGAGACATTTCCGGCGGTTAAAACAACACGCTCCGCGGCGTAACGCGTCTTTACCTGATTTTGATCCGATGCCTGCTCTTCGAGCTCGCCGCTGAGGTTCCAGGCATGGCGCACGAACGCGCGCGCGCGGTATCCGCGAATCTGCGCGCCGGTGCCGCGCTGGTTCTCGCCGTTCGTGAAACCTCCCAGGCCGTGGAGCTCGGAAAGGGCCACGCCCGACACGAATTCCGGATTGAAGTAGAACTCGGTGTCGCCGGCGCGGGCGCCGAGAAAGATCGTCGAAGTGAAGGTCCAGCCTCTTTCGCGCTCGGGCAGCAGGCTGTTTGGGCCGGTATACGAGGCGAGGAAGGAAGGCTTGTATTGGCGGATGTAGGTGGCTTGCGCGTGGGCTTCAAAAGCGGGGTCTGATCGCGCCAACGCCGCGTAGCTACATGCGGCAAGGAGGACAGCCCAAAAATGCCCGCGCACCGATCCGGCCCGATTTATTGTTCGTATGTAGCGCCGGCGCGAGTTTACTTGCCTTTGGCGCACCTCGCTGGAGCGCCCACGGCGCGCGGCTGCGGCGTCAGTCGACCTTGATGTGCGCCTCGCGGATGACTTCGGCCCACTTGCGCAGCTCGGCCTTGACGACGCGCTCGAGCTCCTCCGGTGTGGAGCCGACCGGGTCGCCGCCTTGCTCGAGCAGTTTCTGCCGCACCGTCGGCACCTGGATCACTTTCACGATCGCGGCATGCATGCGCTCGACAATGGAGGGCGGTGTCTTCGCCGGGGCGAACATCGCATACCAGGAATCGACCTCGTAGTCCGGAATCTTCAGAGCCTCCGCCACGGTGGGGATATCGGGCGCGCCGGGACTGCGCCGGAGGGTGGTCACGGCAAGCGCGCGCAGCTTGCCGGCGCGTACATGCGCCATCGCCGCCGGCATGCTGACGATGAGCAGCGGCACCTGGCCGGCGAGCGCGTCGGCGAGCGCCGGCCCGCCCCCCTTGTAGGGAACGTGGACGATGTCGATCGCGGCCCTCAGCTTGAGGAGCTCGCCGGCGATATGCGACGGCGTGCCGTTGCCAACCGAGGCGAAAAACACCTTGCCCGGGTGCTGTTTCGCCAGGGTGACGATATCCCGCATGCTCTCGATCTGTGCGCCGGGGTTGGCGGCGATCAGCTGCGGCACGCTGACGATGAGGCTTACCGGAGCGAAGTCATGCTCGACGTCGAAGTTGAGCTTGTAGAGCAGCGGATTGATGGTGTGGGAGGAAAGCGTAAACAGGAACGTATAGCCGTCCGGGGCGGATTTCGCCGCTGCCTCGGTGCCGAGCGCGCCGCCCGCACCGCCGCGGTTCTCGATCACGACCGGGTGCCCGAGCGCATCCGACAGCGGCTGTTGCATGATGCGCGCGATGACGTCGGTACCGCCGCCCGGCGGGTAAGGAACGATGAAGCGCACCGGCTTCGCCGGCCACTCCTCACCCCACGCGCAGGCGGCTGCCAACAGGCCAAGGGCGACGGCGATTATCCTGTTCATTGCGGCGTCCTCCTATGCCTTGCCGGCGGCGAGCAACTCGAACTCCGCGCTCAGCGCCGACTGCACGCGACCATATTCGGTCTCGACCTTGGCGACGATCTTGCGCGCCTCCTCGGTATCGGCGCGGCGCGCCGAGGCCTCGATGTCGCTGCAGTAGCGGCTGAGCAACCGCGCGCCCACGTTGGCGCTGCATGATTTGAGCGAGTGGGCCGAGCGTGCCAGCTCGGGCGCATCGTTGGCGGCCGCCGCCTGCTTCAGCCTTTGCACAAGCTTCGGCGATTCCACGAGATAGAGATTGATTGTGCGCGCCAGCAGCTCGGGCTTGCCGTTTGTACGCAGCGTTGCGAGGTATTCGAGCACCTGCCGGTCGATCACGGCTTGCTCCGTGCCCGGCAGCGTCGCCTGGATGCCCTTCGGCTGCGCCGGCGCCTGCCGCGGCATCCAGCGCCCCAGCATCTCGTGCATGGTCTGCATGCTGAACGGCTTGCTGAGATGGTCGTCCATGCCGGCGTTCAGGCATTCCTCACGATCGTGCGCCATCGCGTTGGCGGTCAACGCGATGATGGGCAGGCGCTTGCTTCTGGAGGATTGCTCGCGCTTGCGTATCTCCATGGTGGCCTCGAAGCCGTCCATCTCCGGCATGTGGCAATCCATGAGGATCAGGTCGAAGTCCGCCTGCGCGCACGCATCGAGCGCTTCCTTGCCGTTGTTCGCGACGGTGACCTCGTAGCCCTGGATCTGCAGTATCCCGAGCGCCACCTGCTGGTTGATGACGTTGTCTTCGACCAGCAGGATGCGGCCGTGCGCTCCTGTCGGGCGGCTGTTCACCGGCGCAGCCACGGGCGCCGCGGCCGCGGCGTCCTGCGCGTGGCCGGCCAGGGCATTCACCAGGCATTCGTAAAGCACCGTCTGGCGCACCGGCTTGATCAGGCAGGCGTCGAAACCGGCCTCGCGCGCGCTCCTGATCTCCACATGGCGCCGGCTGAGCATGACCAGGCGGGCTTTGGCGATGTCGGGACGCGCGCGAATGGTGCGCGCCAGATCGAACGCGTCGATGCCCGGCGCCCCGAGGTCGATGATGGCGATGTCGTAGGGCAGGCTGCGCTCGGAGGCATCGACCAGGAACTCGACCACCTGCTCCGGCGTCTCGGCGACGCGCGTATTCATTCCCCAGTTCGCCATTTGCTCGAGCAGGATGCCGCGATTGATGGGGCTTGCTTCCATGACGAGCGCACGAGCTCCGGTGAGCAGTCCGAGCGGCGCGCCGGACGGCTCGCCCTGGGAGTGCGCCGCCTGCTTTTCGAAGCTGGCGGTGAACCAGAAGGTCGAACCGCCGCCCAGCACCGATTCGACGTGAATGCTGCCGCCCATCATCTCGACCAGCTGCTTGCTGATCGCCAGGCCGAGGCCGGAGCCGCCATGCTTGCGCGTGGTCGAACCGTCGGCTTGCGCAAACTCCTCGAAGATGCGCGATTGCGCCTCGGCACTGATGCCGACTCCGGTGTCGCTCACGGAGAAGCGCATGGTGACGTCGCTCGCCGTCTCCTCTACGTTTGTCACGCGGAGGACCACCGACCCCTGATCGGTGAACTTGATCGCGTTCCCTAGCAGATTGGTGAACACCTGGCCAAGGCGCAGCGGATCGCCTCGCACGTGGGCGACGAGGTCCGGCGGGACGCTGCAAGCGAGCTCCAGTCCCTTGGCGCGGGCGCGCTCGGCGAGCAGATCGACGATGTCCTCCATGGTGCGGCGCAGGTCCATGTCGACGTTCTCGAGCTCGAGCTTGCCAGCCTCGATCTTGGAGAAGTCGAGCAGGTCGTTGATGATGCCGAGGAGCGTCTTGCCAGAGCGCTGCACCGTCTCGGCGTACTTGCGTTGCGTGGTCGTGAGCCCGGTCTCGAGCAGCAGCTCCGTCATGCCGAGCACGCCGTTCATCGGCGTGCGGATCTCGTGGCTCATGCGGGCGAGGAACGAGCTCTTCGCGTGGTTTGCCGCCTCCGCCGCTTCGCGCGCAAGGCGCAGCGCTTCCTCGCTGCGCTTGTGCTGCGTCACATCGCGCGCCACGGCAATGCTGCCGATGCAGCGGTTGGCGTCGTCGAGCAGCGGCGCAATCGCCACCTGGACATCGATGACGCTGCGCGAGCTGGTGCGCGCGCGCGCGTCATAGGCGAACTTCTCGCCGGCGAGCAGCCGCTGGGCGCGCACACGGTCTTCCTCGGGCGTCGATTCGCACACCTCGAGCTCGCGCCCGATCGCCTCGAGCGCAGAGTAGCCGAACATGGCGACCGCGCCCGAGTTCCAGCTCGTGATCTTGCCGCCGAGGTCCTTGGTCCAGATCGCCTCGCTCGACTGCTCGACGATGGTGGCGAGCAGCTTGTTCTTCGATTCGCTCTTGCCGAGAGAGGTGATCAGGCTCTCGATGTTGTTCGCCATGTTGTTGAACGCCTCGGCGGCGAGCACCACCTCCGGCGCGCCTTCGGGCTCGATGCGCACCGCGTGATCACCCTGGCTGAAGCGGTCCGCGCCGTCGGCGAGCATGCGCAGCGTGCCGAGGTTGCCGCGGAATATCAGCCAGATGAACTGCAACATCAGGAACAGCGTTACGCCCACAATCTGCAATTGCTTGACGAACTGCTGCCAGAGGCGGTTCTCGGCAAACACCGGCGTCATCATCGAGCTGAGCCTGCCGTAGTTCACGCCGCCGGCGGTGACATCGACGGCGTGCCTGCCGTGCTCGATGTTGACCAGGTGGGCAAACCAGGCCGGTCTTTCGGGAAGTGCCCCTTGATCCTCCGCGGCGATCGTCTTGCCCTCCCGGTCGGTCCATTCGAAGCGGTCGACCTGCGCTCTCTTGACCTGCTGCTTCAGCAGCTGGCTGATCGCTTCGTAGTCACCCACGAGCGCCTGATCGGCGACCAGTGGCGCGAGGAAGGCGAGCGTTTCCGTCTGCTCGCGCAGCAGGCGCGCAGCATGCTCGGCCGCGCCCTCGGCGAGCAGCAGTGCGGTCTGCACGCCGCCGCCGGCGATGATGGCGACGCCCACGGCAAGCATCAGGCGCGAAATCAGCCCCCAGTTTTTCCAGAATCGGAACACGTGAACGTTTTTCATGGTCACTGCCCGAAGGTCGGGACCGGGCTACTTGACCTGCGGGACCCTAGTGGTCTTGAAGAACCGGCGGTAGTTGTCGTAGTCACGGTCGTTAGCGGAGACGAAACCGAGCTCGCTGTTGCTCTTTAGCAGGTCGGCACCGGCCTGCAACACCTTGCGTCCTTCGGGGTCCTTCACCATGGCGATCAGGCCTGAGCGCACCGCGGCGACGGTGGCTGCCGGCGTCTTCGGGTTGGCCATGATGCAGAGGTCCTGGTAGACCTCGGAGGTCCAGAGCGCGCGGTATTCGAACGATTCGCGCCGGCCGTAGCGTGCCATGACTGAGCTGTTCACTCCGGCCGCCGCAATCTTATTGATCTTCAACTGGGCAGACGAGGCTTCCTGGTTGCCGGTGAACACGACTTTGATATGCACGTTGGCCTTGAGCAGCGCGTCCATGGGCAGCCAATAGCCGGTGAAGCCGTCCGGCGACACGAACGCGACTTCCTTGCCCTCGAGGTCGTGCAACGTCTTGATCGGCGAATCGAGCGGCACCACGATTTGCGATCTGATACCCGGACCGGCGGGCCGCGCGATCACCCGGTAGCCGAGGCGGTCGCGTTCCGGAGTGAAGAAGTGGTTGGTGTAGAGGAAGTCATATTTGCCGGCTTCGGCGTTGGTGTTGCCTTCCTGCGCAGTTTTGGCAAGCTTCAATTCGAGCGGCACTCCGCTCTTCTGGCTCACATACGTGAGGATCGGATTCCAGTATTGCGCCGTGAGACCGATCGTACGCTGATTGAGCACGTAGAAGGCGTACGTTCTCTCGGCCGCCGCGCCGGCCGAGTACAGCGCCGCCGCAGCGGCAAAAAACATCGTCGCGACGCGCGTGACCGACTTAGGTGTCATGGTCCTCTCCGGCGTGCGGGGTTCAGGTCGCGACCTTCAGGAACAGCATCAAGCCGCTCAGCATCAACAGCGCACCGACCACCCGCAACATGCCTTCGCTGGTCATGTCGAGATGCACCTTGTTGCCGGCATACAGACCGAGCGCCATGGGAACCAGGCCGAGGAGATACGCGAGCTGCAGCTTCGGCTCGAGCAGCAGCCCGGCGATGAGGAACAGGCCAAGGCGAAATCCGCCGTCGATGGCGATCAGCCAGGAGAACGTGGCGCGCACCTCGCCTTTGTCCTGCAGCCGGCGGGTGAGGTAGATGATGTAGGGCGGCGAGCCGACGCCGAAGAGGGCGCCTGCGCTGCCGCCGGCGAGCCCGGCCGGGATGGCCCAGGAGCGCGACAAGCGGCCCTCGGGCTGCAAGCCGAAAATATTCTGGAAGCCGACGAACATGGTGAACGCGCCCAGGGCCACAAGGACCGGCTTGTTCGGCAGGCTGAGCAGCGCGAACGCGCCGATGCAGGCGCCAACCATGCCGGCAGGGAGCAGGATCTTGATCTCGCTCCAGTTCGCTTTTTTGTTGTTCGTGCTGCCGAGAATCACGGACGCCGTGAAATCGAGCGCCAGCACGAGAGGAATTGCAAAGTGCAGCGGCTGCGACAGCGCAAGCAGCGGAATGGAAATCAGCCCGGAGCCAAAGCCCGTGATGCCGCGTATGAAGTACGCGCTCATCAGAATGCACAGCACCAAGACCATGTCAGCCACTGGCAGTCCCTCCCGAATCAAATGAATCGCGCGCTAGTATCGCGTGGCGCTCGAGCTCTCTTCGCGCCCATCACTTACTTTTGCAATTCAATCGTCTAGGTATTTAGCTATGATGTCGGCTGCTATGGCCGCCGTCCTCGATCTGAAGGTGCGTACGCTGGCGCCCTTCGGCGCCGAAATCCAGGGCATAGATCTCGCTCGGCTGACGAGCGCGCAGATCGACGCCATCAAGTCCGCGTGGTACCGGCACGATGTGATTTTGTTCCGCAACCAGCGGCTGACCGACGACCATCTGCTCGCTTTCTCGCGGCATTTCGGCACACTCGACCCGCCGCCGAACCAGGGCGCGGGTCGCAAATCGCCGCCCGGGTATCCGGAGGTCTACATCGTCTCGAACGTGCTCGACGCACAGGGCGAGCCGATCGGGGCTCTGGGCGACGGCGAAGCCGCCTGGCACACCGACATGAGCTATCTGCCGCACCCGCCGGACGCGTCGATGCTCTATTCGCTCGAGATTCCGGCAAAGGGCGGCGACACCTGCTTCGCCAGCATGAAGCTCGCGCTTGCGAAAATGCCCAAGGCGCTGCGCGAGCGGGTCCTCGCGCTCGATATCAAGCACGACGGCACTTACGACTCGGGCGGCAACGTGCGCAAAGGGCTCGCGGCTTCGAATGATCCGCGCACCTCGGTCGGCACGTCGCATCCGATCGTCACCGAGCATCCGGTGTCGGGCGACCCTGCGCTCTACCTCGGCCGCCGGCGCAACGCCTACGTGATGGGACTCGAGCTCGCTGAGTCAGAGCGCCTGCTGGACGAGGTCTGGTCGTTCGTTGAAGCGGCCGTCTATCGGCACCGCTGGGCGCTCGGCGATGTCGTGCTCTGGGATAACCGCACCACCATGCACCGGCGCGATGCGTTCGATCCCAAGGCGCGCCGCGTGATGCATCGCACGCAGATCAAGGGCTCGGCCGCCCCGCGGCGGGCCAGCCTACGCGTGCTTCAGCGCCTTGAGCGACTGCGCGATTAGGCTCGCGGCTGCGTCGAACTTGCGCTTCGCTTCGGCGTAGTCGCCGGCCTTGGCGCTGCGCTCGACGTCGGCGAACAGGTCGCCGAGTGCCGCCGCGCCGAGCTGGCGGCAGGTGCCCTTGAGCGTATGAGCGGCGCGCGTCGCCCCGGTCGTATCGCCGCGCGCAATCAGCTCCGACCAGGCTGCGCCAAAGCCGCTCAGGTTTCCTTCGAGCTTCGCGACCAGGCCGGAGAACAGGTCAGCGCGGCCAATGGCGCGCTCCACCACCCGGATCTGCGCAACGGCTTCGGGGTCGATGAGGAGCGTCACGGCGTCCATTGGTTCCCTTGCACGAGGGGCATCTTCACTCGCCACGGCCGCTATGGTGTGCCAAAACCGCCACGGGCGCTCGCTTCTCACCATCTCTTACGAGGCGCGCAGCGCATCGACGATCTCCAGGCGCGCGGCGCGCACGGCCGGCAGGAAGCCGCCCATCAGGCCCATGGCGAGCGCGAAGGCGATGGTCTTGGCGGCGATCGCAGGCGTCAAGGTGAAGCGAAACGCAAGGTCGGCGAAGGTCTGGAAGTTGGTGGTCGAGAAGCTCGCGAACTGCATGAGCGAGGCGGCGGCGAGGCCGGCGAGACCGCCGACGAGGCCGAGCAGCGTCGCCTCGGCGAGGAACGCGCCGAGCACCGCCGCGCGGCGAAAGCCGAGCGCGCGCAGGGTGCCGATCTCCGTGACGCGGTTCGCGACCGCCGCGTACATCGTGATCATCGCGCCGAGCATCGCGCCGATCGAGAACACCGTGGTAAGCGTGAGCCCGAGCACGGTAATGAAGGTGGACAGCGCGCGCGACTGGTCGCTATAGAAGAGCTGCTCGCGCTTCACCTCGTTGGTGAGGCGCGGATCGGCGTCGACATCCGCACGCAGGCTGTCGAAGCGCTCGCTTGCGGCGAGCCGCAAGAGCACTGAGGAGAAGGCGGTGCGCCGGAACGCCTGCATCAGCGTTTCGACGTCGCCCCAGATCTCCGAATCGAAGCCGCTCGCGCCGGCATCGAACGCGCCGACCACGATCCAGTCGCGGCCCGCGAAATGCAGCTTCTCGCCGAGGCGCGTGCCCTCGAAGCCGCGGGCGATGGCGCCGCCGACCATGATCTCGGCCGAGCCCGGCGCGAACAGACGTCCTGCGGCGAGCTTTACTTGCGGCCGCAGCGCGAGCCCGGTACGCGTGGTGCCGCGGATGATGACGTTGGAGGGCTTCTGCGCGCCGATCTTGCGCAGCGAGATGAGCACGATCAGCTCCTTGGACACGAGCGCCTTGCCATCCGCGCCGAGCGCCACCGCCGGATGCGTCTCGATCACGCTCGCCTGCAGCCGCGTCACGCCGCTCTGGATCTCGGTTTCCGAGCCCTTGCGGATCGCCACCACGTTGTCATATTCGCCGGTGGTGACGAGGGTCTGCTTGAGCCCCGCGTCGAGCATCAGCACCGTGGCGAACACGAATACGACCAGTGCCAGCCCGCCCGCCGTCAGCACGGTCGTGAGCCGCCGCGTCCAGAGGTTGCGCGCCACGTAGGAGAGCGGAACCGCCATCTCAGCCGATGGCGCGCAGGCCTTCGACGATGCGCACCCGCGCGGCACGCACCGCCGGCACAACCGCGGCCGCGAGCGCCACGGCCGCCGCGCAGGCCGCCTGTGCCCAGAGCGTCTCGCTCGACACCGCGAACACCGGGAAGATGCTCACCATCTTCTTGAACGCGGCAGCGACCGGCACGGTGGCACCGATGCCGATCGCCCCGCCGAGCGCGCAGATGAAGAGCGACTCGCCGACGATCAGCACCGCGAGGAACAGCGGCCCGTAGCCGAGCGCCTTCAGCGTCGCGTATTCGGAGGTGCGCTCGCGCGCGCTCATCGCCATGGTGTTCGCCATCACCGCGAGGATGATGAGGATCACCACGTAGGAGACGATGCGGATCGCCGCGACGATCTGGTCCGACATCGCCACGAAGCCGAGCTGGAAGGCCTGCTCGGTCTCGGTGAGCGTCTCGGCGAGCGAGTTGGTGAAGAGCGCATCGATGCCGGTGGCGACTGCGGCGGCATTGTCGATGTTGTCGATGCCGACGATGAACAGGCCCACCGCGTCGGCGCGGCGCGGCGCGCTCTTGCGCAGCGTCTCGTTCAGGTAGTCCCAGTGGAACACCATCTGGTTCGTGATCTTCGTGCTGTCGGCGCCGTCGAAGATGCCGCGAATCAAGAACTCCCAGGTGCCGGGATAGATGGTGCCGCGGATCGGCAGCGGGTCGCCCACCTTGAAGCCGTAGCGCTGCGCGAGGCTGCGTCCGACGATGCAGCCCTTGCGGTCGCGCAGCCAGGCGCTGAGCTCAACCGGCGGCACGATGAACTCGGGGAAGAGCTCGAAGTAGTTGTCGGACACGGCGAACTGCGGGAAGAAGTTCTTCGGCTCCTGGTAGATGCCGCCGAACCAGTTGGAGCGCACCACGCGCGTCACGCCATCGACGCCGCGGATGCGGCTCTCGTAGTGCAGCGGCAGGAAGGTGGCGAGCGAAATGGCGTTGCGCGTGATGAGCCGCGTGCCGGACGCGGCGGCCGCGCCGGCGTACCAGGCATCGACCACCGTGCGCAGCAAGCCAAAGGCGAGCACCGCGATCGCGAGGCCGGCGAGCGTCAGCAGCGTGCGCAGCCGGTGCCGGAACGCGTTCTTGTAGACGAGCTTCAGCAGGAACATCTACGCGGGCAGCAGCTCGCCTTTTTCGAGATGCACCATCGCCCTGGCGGCCCGCGCGGCGTTGGCATCGTGCGTCACCATGATGATGGTCTTGCCGAGGTCGCTGTTCAGCCGCTGCAGCATGCCGAGGACCTCGGCGGCGGCGTGCCGGTCGAGATCGCCGGTGGGCTCGTCGGCGACGATGATCGTCGGATCGGCCACCACGGCGCGCGCGATCGCCACGCGCTGCTGCTGTCCGCCCGAGAGCTCGTTCGGATAGTGATCCATGCGATCGGCGAGCCCCACCGCCGCCAGCACCAGCTCTACGCGCTCTCTGCGCTCCGCGCGCGTTAGCCCCGTCAGCATCAGCGGCAGCTCCACGTTCTCGTAGGCGGTGAGCACCGGCATGAGGTTGTAGAACTGGAACACGAAGCCGACGTTGGCCGCGCGCCAGTCGGCGAGCTCGGCTTCGCCGAGCGCCGCGATGTCGACGCCGCCGACACGGATCACGCCGCTATCGGGCTTGTCGATGCCGGCGATGAGGTTGAGCAGCGTCGTCTTGCCGGAGCCCGACGGGCCCATCAGCGCCGTGAAATCGCCGGCGTTGATGTCGAGCGTGATGTCGGCGAGCACCGGCACGATCTGCCCGCCGCGCACATAGGACTTGGCGAGATGCCGGATCTCGACGAGCGGCCTGCCCACCGCTATTTCTTCGCCACCGTGACGGCCACGCCGTCGCGGATCGCCTCTCCCGGATCGAGCACCACGCGCTCGCCGGCGGCGACGCCGCGCAGTTCGATGAGCTCGCCGAGCTTGCGGCCGGTGGTGACCTCGATCCGCTGCGCCCGCCCATCGCGAATGGCGAACACTTGCTTGCGCCCGTCGCGCTCCACGACTGCCCGCGCCTGTACCGCCTGGACCGGTCGCTTCTCGTCGGCCGTCGGTGCCCGTTCCAGGAACGCCACCTTCGCGCTCATGTCGGGCAGCACGCGCGGATCCTTGTCGACGAAGCGCACCTTGACCAGCACCGTCGCCTTGGATCGGTCGACGGTAGGCACGATGCGCGACACGACCGCGGCAAGGCGCGTCTCGGGCAGCGCGTCGAGCTGCACCTCGCAGGGCTGCTCGACCCTGATCTTGCCGATGCTCGACTCGGCCACATCGGCCTCGACTTCCAGCGTGTCCATGTCCGCCACGGTGATCACCGCGCCTTTGGCGCCCGCCGCGGAGGAAAACGGCGTGATGTTGTCGCCGACGTCGGCGTTCTTGGTGAGCACGATCGCATCGAAGGGCGCTCGGATCAGCGTCTGCTCGACCGCCACTTCCGCGGCCTGGCGGTTGGCGCGCGCCGCAGCGAGCGCCGCCTTCTGCGACTCGACTGCCGCGCGCGCCTTGTCGAGCCGCGCGATGTTCGATTCGTGCTGCGCGTCCGAGATGTACTTCTTGGCAAGCAGCTCGCGCGAGCGCTTGTAGTTGGCGTCGGCGTCGCGCAGCTCGGCAGCCGCCTGCTGCAGGTTCGCCTCGGCGAGCGTCACCTGCGCTACTGCCTGGTCGAGCGCCGCGCGCACATCCTTGCTTTCAAGGCGTGCCACCACCTCCTTCGCCTTCACGCGCGAGCCTTCGAGGACGCCCAGCCACTCCAGGCGCCCGGTCGCCTTGGAGGAGAGCGCCGCCTTGCGCTCGGGCACGACATAGCCGGCGGCGTTCAGCAGCGTGAAGCCGAGCGTCGGGTAGGCGCTCGCCACGGTAGCCGCCTCGACCTGCACCGGCGCTGCAAACCGGCTCGCCGCCCAGGCGCCGGCGAGCGCCAGCACGGCAGCCGCGATGCCGTAGCGCGCCCAGCGCCGCC
>JACXTT010008730.1_pt1 | contig 13998 bp, 14 predicted proteins | sample 9270951 | NCBI WGS metagenome assembly JACXTT01 (sample SAMN15532306, study PRJNA645909) | rock metagenome | isolation source: weathered quartz diorite | place: Puerto Rico | collected 2017-06-21 | reverse complement strand
GAGATCCGCGATCCGGATCGGTCAGGCTCGATGGCGGCGTCGACGTCTCGTCGCTCCTCCGAGAGGCGGGCGGCAGGCGCGTGGTTCTCGTCGTTCGCGACGTACAGCGCCACGCGTGGGAGCGGTCGCTGGCCGAGAACCTGCTTGGTCGGGTTCCCGACGCCATCGTCGTCGACGTCGGCTATCCGGCCGAGCGCGTCCCGGGTGCTGCGGGTTACGTGACGACCTTCGGGGCCGGTCGCGTGAACCTGGTCGTCGCGACCGAGCGTCTGGGTCTGGCCGGAAGGTCTGACCCGGGCTAACGGTCCCGCGGCTCCCAGCGGAAGCGCCGCGAGGCGATGACGAGCCCACCTGCCCCCCAGCCGAGCACGACGGCGATCGCGCCCGGCTTCGACCACACGTGGTGGCCGTCGAGGTACACGGCGTCGGCGAGCTGGACGAAATACCGGAGCGGCAGCACGTCGGCGATCCACCCGAGCACCTTCGGCAGGTGTCGCGCAGGCCCGAACGAGCCCGACAGGAATGCCATCGGCAGGAGAATCACGTTGACGACGGCCGAAGAGCCCTCGGCCGAGCGGATCAGCGACGCAACGGCGAAGCCGATACCTCCGAACCCCGCCACGCCGATCAGCACGAGCACGACGAGTGACGCGATGTTGCGCGGCAGCGTCGTCCCGAACGCGAGCCGGCCGATCAGGAACAGCGTCACCGTCTGCAACGCGAAGACGACGAGCATCGACGTCACGACGGCGGCGAGGTAGGCGGGCGCAGGCAGCGGAGTGGAGCGGAGGCGCTTCAGCAAACCGGCTTCACGGCGGATCACGAGCGTGATCGCCAGCCCGGCGAAGGCCGTGTTGGCAGCGCCGTAGCTCAGCAGGCCTGCGAGGAGCGCGTACTCGGCCGGTCGCCGAATGCCTCCGATCTCGATGGTGCCGCCGTAGACGGACGCGAGCAGCACGAAGAGCATGATCGGGAAGATGAAGATGAAGACCGCCGACTCCCGGTTGCGCCAGAAGACCATCTGCTCGACGCGCAGTTGATGGCCGAAGAGCTTGGTCACTCGTCGACCTCCTCTTCACGAGTGCGGCCGACGAGCTCGAGATAGACGTCCTCGAGCGTGGGCCGCCGGACCTCGAGCGCCTCCAGCTCGAGCCCCGAAGCGAGGGCGTCGGCCGTCAGTTCGGCGAGCACGGCGGTCGGCGTCTCGGTGTCGATCACGACGGTCTGACCGTTCCTGCGGTAGCGGATCTGGGTCGTCGGGGCGTCGGCGATGAGCTCTGCGGGTGTGCCGAGCGAGACGATCTCCCCGGCCCGGATCACCGCCACCCGGTCCGCCAGTTGCTGTGCCTCGTCCAGGTAGTGCGTCGTCAGGAGGATCGTCTTGCCGAGCTCTCGCAGCGAACGGATCATCTCCCAGGCATTGCGGCGCGCCGAAGGATCGAACCCGGTCGTCGGCTCGTCGAGGAACACGAGATCGGGGTCGCCGACGAGGGCGACGCCCAGATCCAGCCGCCGCTTCTGGCCGCCGGACAGCGTCTTGACTCGTGCGTGCGCCTTCTCCGCGAGGCCGACGATGGCGATCACCTCGTCGACGTCGCGCGCCCGCGTGTAGTAGCCGGCAAAGGCGAGGTGCACCTCCCGCACGGTCAGGTTGGGCCAGAGCTCCGACTGCTGCAGCACGACGCCGATCCGCTCTCTGAAGGCACGCGCCGCGTGCTCCGGGTCGAAGCCGAGCACCTCGACCGTGCCGCCGTCGCGCGGCCGGTACCCCTCGAGGATCTCGACCGTCGTGGTCTTTCCTGCCCCGTTCGGCCCGAGCAGCCCGAACACGTCGCCGGCGGCGACGTCGAAGCTGATCCCGCGCACGGCCTCCACGCCGTCGTACGACTTCCGGAGATCGCGTACCGAGATCGCAGCCGCCATGTCGGGTGCAGGCTAGCCTCTAGGCGTCGGCGAGCTCGATGGCGGCCATCCCGGCGGGCGGAAAGCCCGGGTCGCTGCCGGTGAGCGTCAGCGCGATCTCCGAGCAATCCGGCTGGTGGCCGACCGTCGCCACCGGGAATGCGCCGCTCTCGACCGCCGCCCGCAGGTCCGCCGCCGTTGCTCCGGGGGCGAGCCGGCTGTCGACGCGGAGCTCGGCCCCGGTTGCCCGCGCGATCGCGCCGGCCGTCTGACGTGCGCGAAGCAATGGGCTCGAGAGCACGAGCAGCGGCGGTGCAGGCTCGGCAGCGAGCCGTTCGGCAAGACGGCGTGCGTCGAGCTTGCCTTCGGGCGTGAGCGGTCGCAGCTCGTCCGGGTCCCCTGGCGCGGCCTTCGCGTGACGACACAGGTAGACCAGCATCGGTTCCAGAATACGGGGCGATCGGTCCCTTGACAGTGGCCGAGCGAGTCTGTCAGCGTGGCCTGTCAGCGTGGCATGTCAGCGTGGCGCATCCGAGTTCCCGTACCCGATGACCGCGAGCCCGACCCTGCGGACCACGGCGGGCGCGGGCGACGGGTGAGGCGGTCATGAGTCAAGGGACGCCTGCTGCGCAGCTCGACGAAGGCGTCCCCGGTATCTCGCTCCGCGGCGTCTCGAAGCGCTACGGCAACCAGGATGCGCTGCAGCCGGTGTCCCTCGAGATCCGGGACGGAGAGTTCTTTTGCCTGCTCGGGCCGTCGGGCTGCGGCAAGACGACGACGCTGAACCTGATCGGCGGCTTCGTCGCACCGACGCAGGGCACGATCTGGATCGGCGGCCACCGCGTCGACCGTCTGCCGCCGCACAAGCGGAACGTCAACACCGTGTTTCAGTCGTACGCGTTGTTCCCCCACATGACGGTCGGCGAGAACGTCGCCTTCGGGCTGAAGATGGCCCGGGTCGACAAGGGCGAGTCGAGCCGTCGCGCGCTCGAGGCGCTTCGCCTGGTGGGCCTCGAGGACTTCGGCGGTCGGCTGCCGACACAGCTTTCCGGCGGCCAGCAGCAGCGGGTGGCCGTTGCGAGGGCGCTGGTCCGCCGCCCGACGGTCCTGCTCCTCGACGAGCCGCTGGGGGCGCTGGATCTCAAGCTTCGCAAGCGGCTGCAAGTCGAGCTCTCTCAGATCCATCGCGAGGTGGGGACGACGTTCGTCTACGTGACGCACGACCAGGAAGAGGCGATGGCCATGGCCGATCGCATCGCGATCATGAACGCGGGCCGGATCGAGCAGGTGGGCTCCCCGACGGAGATCTACACCCGTCCCCGCTCACGGTTCGTCGCCGACTTCATCGGCGAGTCGAACTTCTTCGACGTCACGCTGGACGCGGGCGCACCGGGGGTCGCCGTGCTGAAGGACGGGTCCAGGGTCGGGTGCCCGAACGGCGGCGTTGCGCATGGCTCGAAGGCGGCAACGCTGATGATTCGTCCGGAGTCGATCCACGTCGTTCTCGCGGAGGAGGCACCGCCCGGATCGCTCCGTGCAACCACTGTTCAAACCTCGTTTCTCGGGAGTTACACTCGCGTCGCGGTGCGCTGCGAGGCGGTGGACGATCCGGTCCTCGTCGCGGTGCACGGAAAGGGCGAGATCGCGGTCGACGCGTTGAACATCGACAAGGAGGTGGCTCTCTGGTGGAGGCCCGATGATGCCGTGTTGATCGAAGGGGCAGGACAATCACAGGAGGGAACTGGAGAATGAGTGAAGAGCGCGAGCTCACCCGTGCCGAGCTACTGAAGCTCGGCGGCGCGGGTGCGGCGGGTCTTGGCCTCTACCTGAGCGGGGGCTCGGCCCTTGCTGCCCGGATGCGATCGGCGGCGGCTCGGAGCGCCGAGGGAGTCACACTCAACTGGCTGACGTGGTTCGACCACTACTTCCCGCAGCAGCTGGCGGTGACCAAGAAGAAGATCGGGATCGGCTGTCGCACGAAGCTGGCGCCGTCCGACTCGCAGATCTACACCACCATCCGCACCACGGGATCCCAGTTCGACATCGCAGCGATGGACGCGCTGTGGGTCCCCAAGGCGCACAAGGACGGGCTGACCGAGTCGTTCGACCTCTCGTCGATTCCGGCCTCGAAGCAGCTCTATCCGGACGCCCGCCACATCAGCATCTGGAAAGACGGCTCCAACACGATGGCCTACCCGAACGGGTGGTCGACGATTCAGGTCTACTACAACCCGAAGTACGTCAAGACCAAGCCGGACTCGTACGACGCCCTGCTCGATCCCAAGTACAAGGGCAAGATCGTCTACGAGAACTCACCCGAGACGATGATGGCGTTCGGCGGGTTGGCGACGGGTGCCAAGCAACCGTACGACCTGACGATTCCCGAGATCGCGCGCGCCAAGGCGTGGCTCAAGAAGTGGAAGCCGAACATCCTCAAGCTCGTCAACCAGAACACCGAGACCGTCACCGCGCTCAAGGACGAGTCGGCGTGGATCGGCCTCGGCAACCTCGGTGTCGAGCTTCGCGTCAAGGCGGCGGGCGGACCGCCGATCAAGGTCGCCTACCCGAAGGAGGGCCTGCTCGGCTGGTTCGACGGCGAGCAGAAAGTTGCCAGGTCGAAGCACAAGGACGTCTTCGAGCAGTTCATGGACTCGGTCGAGGGCCAGACGGCCTGGATCGCGAAGAACTTCATCGCGAACGGGCGACCGATGTTCAACGAGAAGGCGTACAAGCTGCTCGTCAACCAGGGCTACAAGCATCGGGCCGACGCGTTCAACTACAGCAAGCCCGAGCTGATCTTCAAGGCCCACCTGCAGGGACCGTCGAAGAACCCGCAGGCGATCACGGACGCGTTCAACGAGGTGTTCGGCGGCTAGCACCACCGACACCCCGGCGATCTCGATTGCTCACGGCGAAGGGGGCGGCGGCGGCGCCGTCGCCTCCCTCGCCGGCCGGTACGGCGGCCTTGTGCCTGCCGCCCTGCTCTTCGGCCTGTTCTTCTTCGTGCCGTTCGGGCTGATCGTCTGCTTCAGCTTCTGGACGGACTTCGACTACAAGGTCATTCACCACTGGACGACCGAGAATTACCGCTACGTCTTCCACCAGCCGGCCTACATCCGGACGATGTGGGCCACGCTTTGGATGGCCGTGGCCGCGACCGGCATCACGCTCGGCCTCGCATTTCCGTTCGCGTACTGGCTCTCGCGCTACGTGCGTCCGAGCCTGCAGAAGCCGCTGCTCGTGCTCGTCATCGTCCCGTTCTGGACGAGCTACCTGCTGCGGATGTACGCCTGGCTGACGATCCTGGGCTCGAAGGGCGTCGTCAACAGCGCGCTGCAGTGGGTCGGTATCACCCGCCGCCCGCTCTCGCTTCTCTACGACCGCCCGGCGGTCGTCGTCGTGCTCGTCTACCTCTACTTCCCGTTCGCGGTGCTCACCCTCTACTCGTCGATCGACCGGTTCGACTGGGACCAGCTCCGGGCCGCGATGGATCTCGGCGCTGCCCCGCTACGGGCACTTCGCAAGATCTTGATCCCGCAGATCCGCCCCGGGATCATCACGGCGATCATCTTCGTCTTCATCCCGATCCTCGGCGAGTACCTGGCACCGCAGATCGTCGGCGGCACGAAGGGCGTGATGATCGGGAACCTGATCGACAACTTCTTCGAGGGGGCGGAGTACGCCCGCGGCTCCTCGCTGGCGCTCGTCATCGCCCTCTTCATCGTCCTCTTGCTCGTGCTGTTCCGGAAGTCGCTCGCCTCGAAGGAGGCCTATGGCGCGTGATCCCGGAGTCCTGACCACCCGCGCCCGCATCACCCGAGGCGGGCTGGTCGGCTACGCCGGGATCGTCTACGTGTTCCTGTTCTCGCCGATCGTGCTGCTGGTGCTCTTCAGCTTCAACGCCAACCAGGTCGGCACGTTCCCGATCACGGGCTGGACGACGCAGTGGTACTCCCAGGTCTTCAGCGACCCGGACATCCAGGACGCGCTGCGCAAGACGCTCGAGGTGGGTGGCGAGGTGACGCTGATCAGCGTCGTCGTCGGCACCGCGGCCGCATTTCCGCTCGTGCGTTCCAACCTGAAGTTCCCGGCCGCGTTCCGGGTCGGGCTGACGCTGCCGATTATGATTCCGGGAATTCTGATCGGCATCAGCCTGCTGATCCTCTTCACGCAGGTCTTCCACTTCCAGCTGTCGCCGCAGACGGCGGTAATCGGCCAGAGCCTGTACACGACGCCGTTCGTCGTGCTCCTCGTGGCGGCGCGCCTCGAGGGCTTCGATCGCTCGCTCGAGCGGGCGGCGAGTGACCTTGGTGCGAACACGTTCAACCGCCTGCGCTACGTCGTGTTGCCGCTCATCTCACCGGCGATCTTCGCCGGAGCGCTCTTCGCGTTCACACTCTCGTTCGACGAGTTCGTGATCACCTACTTCATCATCGGCGGCTACAACACGCTGCCGATCTACATCTTCACGCAGATCAAGTACGGGATCACGCCCGAGGTGAATGCGCTGGCGTCGCTGCTTCTGATGTCTTCGGTGCTGCTGATGGGCGCCGCGTTCACGCTGCCACAGGTCCTGCGCGGCGTCCGTCGCTTCCTCCGGAGGCGCGCCGCCGGGCGTCCGGTCGGCGAGCCGGCGGTCTAAGTCATCCCGGGCTGACCCGACGTCGTCCCGACGACCGTCTGGTCGAAGTCGACGATGCTGCCGGTCATGAGCCCGGATTCGTCCGAGGCGAGGAAGGCGATCGCGCGTGCAGCCTCCTCCGGCTCGATCAAGCGGCCGAACGGCTGTCTGGCTGCGGCTTGCTCGAGCCAGTCGTCCGGCACGTCGTGCCAGCGCTTCTGCGTCACGTGCTCGCCGGGAGTGTTCGACCAGCCGAGGTTGAGCCCGTTGACGCGGATCCGGTCGTGGAGCAGGGCGTTCGCCGTGTTGCGCGTGAGCGTTACGAGTGCCCCCTTCGAGGCGGCATAGGCGGTCAGATACGGAGCTCCGCCGTAGCTCGACACGCTGATCACGTTCACCACGGAGCCTTCGATGCGGCGGGCGCGCATCACCTTGACGGCACGCTGGAGGAGAAAGAACGGCGCACGCACGTTGACGGCGAACATCCGGTCCCACGCCTCCGGCGTCGTGTCGTCCACCCCGCCACGGTCGGTCGAGGCCGCGCAGCCGACGAGCACGTCCAGGCGATCGAACGCCCGCTCCGCCTCGTCGACGATTCGAAAGCAGTCGTCGATCTCGGCGATATCCGCCGGAACGAAGATCGTCCGACACCCCCGCGCTTCGAGCTCCTCGGCTGCCTGCCGTCCGCGCTCCTCCGTTCGCCCGCAGATCACCAGGCCGGCGGCGCCGCGGGCGGCCATCAGGCGCGCGGTCGCGAGACCGACGCCCTGCGTGCCTCCGGTCACGACAGCGACCTTGCCTTCGAATTGAGGGGTCGTCATGGTGGTTAGCGTAGTGCTCCTTCAGTCGTCGACTGAAGGAGCACTATTTAGGATCCAGTGCGTGACGGGGCCAACGGTTGCGTACGAGCGGATGACTCCCCCCGAGATCGTGGCAGCCCGTGAGCGGCGCCCACTCGCCTTCGTCCCTCTCGGGCCGATCGAGTGGCACGGGCCGCATCTGCCGCTCGGCACCGACGCGATCCACGCCGGTCACATCGCGCGACAGCTCGCTCGTGACCTGGGCGGCGTCGTGCTCCCCACCTTCTTCATCGGCACCGAGACCGTGCGCTCGCCGGGGACCGGCCCGGAGCAGCTCGGCGCGCTCGGGCTCGACGACGACGTTCGGGTGGTCGGGATGGACTTGCCGGCGAACCCGGTACGGAGCCTGTACGTCGAGGAAGGCGCGTTCGCCGTCGCCGTCCGCGAGATCGTCCGCGGGCTCGAGGACGATGCCTGGCGGCTGATCATCCTCGTCAACGGCCACGGTGCGGTCAATCACATCCGCACGCTCGAGCGGATCGCTCGTGAGGAAACCCGGCTGCCGGACGTGCGCGTGCTCAGCCTGATGGCCTGGACTCCGCCCGCTCCGCCGAGCCAGGGCCCGGGTCACGCCGACCGCGAGGAGGCTGCGGTGATGATGGCCATCGCCGGCGACCTCGTTCGGCTCGACCAGCTTCCACCGCTCGACACGCCTCTCCGCTACGCGGACTACGGGATCGTGGACAGCGCCGCCTTCGACGGATTCCCGGGCGAGGACTTCCTCCTCCCGCGTGAGGCCGACCCGCGTCTCGCGACCCGCGAGGAGGGCGAAGAGATCGTGGCGCAGGAGCTCGCCGCCGCTCGCGACGCTGTCGCGCGCGAGCTAGTTTCGCTCGGCCTCTGACGGAATCGCTACGACGGCTCGCTCACTCGCCGAGCGAAACAAGGCCTCGATCACGGTGGCTTGGCCGACCGCGTCGGGGCGGCCGAGCAGGGGATCTGCGTTGCCGCGCACGGCGTCGCTCAGGTTCTCCAGCTCGAGCCGGTACGAGTCGTCGGCCTCGACGGCGATCATCTCGGTCGTTTCGTCGCGCCGGAGCTCGATTGCGGGCTCGAGGCCGTGCCACGGGTCGTGGACGACGATGTGCCCACGGTCGCCGACCAGCTCGAGCTCCTCGCGCACCGGGACGTCGAGCCCGGAGTCGAATTGCGCGAGGACGCCGTCTGCGGTCCACATCGTGGCGACGAAGCGGACGTCGACTCCTGCGTCGGTGAGAACCGATGCTCCGTACACCTCGGTCGGCTCGCCGGCGAGGTGGCGGGCCGCATTGACGCAGTAGCAGCCGACGTCGAGCAGCGAGCCGCCGTCGGGCTCCGAGAGCAGTCGCATGTCAGCCGGGTCGTCGACGGCGGGGAAGCTGAACGCCGAACGGATGAGACGAAGCGTTCCGACGGCTCCCCCGTCCACGAGCTCCTTCAGACGCAGCGTCTGCGGATGGTGCCTCCACATGAAGGCCTCCATCAGGATCAGACCGTTGCGCTCCGCAACGTCGAAGGCCCGTTCCGCCTCGGACGCATCGGCCGTCAGTGGCTTCTCGCAGAGGACGTGCTTGCCGGCCTCGAGCGCGCGTACCGACCACTCGACGTGCGGCCCGTTCGGCACCGAGATGTAGACGGCTTCGACGTCGGGGTCGGCGAGCAGGGCCTCGTAGCTTCCGTAGCTGCGCTCGAACCCCCGCTCACGCGCGTACGCCTCCGCCCGCTGAGCGTCCCTGCTCGCCACCGCGAGCATGCGCACGCGCTGCGACTTCGCCGCGCCGGCGAGAACGAGGTCGTTGATGCGGGCGGTCGAAAGCACGCCCCATCTGGTCGCGTCAGCGGTCACAGACGAGTGCCTTGTCCGGCGACAGCCAGAACGGCGGGAAGTAGGCGGTGATGCACGAGAGCGGGAGGATCTCCTCCGCGATCTCGATCCCCAGGGAGTCGATCATGATTCGGCGACGGGCGGCGATCCGCGCGCTCACGGCGGGATGACGCTCGGACAGCTCGGCGCGCAGCGCCGCGTCGGCGATCGCGACCGCGTCCTCGCAGTTCGCGACCCAGCCGGCACCCCAGCTGTCGGGAATGATGTCGCACTGGAACACCATTCCGGAGACGACGGGCTCCGTGGACCCCGGTCTCACCGGCGAGTGCACCCACTCGTCGAGATGCGTCAGATGGCCCGGGTTGAGCGCGGGGCCGAAGCCGTGCCCGGCGAGCGTGTCCCGGATCGTCTCGTCGATCAGTCCACCCGTGCGACCGAGCTCGACCGTCTCGTACCAGGTTGCGATCGCGCGCCAGTAGGGGATGGCAAGCCGCTCGAGGTATTCCTCGGCCCGGCTTCCAGGTACGACGTCGCCGTCCATCACGAGCCCGGCTCGGCAGCAGAGGCCGCCCCAAAATCCGATCGCGGCCGTCGCCGCATCGCCGACCTCGACCGCTCGCGCCGACGGGCTGCGCAGCCCGACCGCGACCTCTGGCCCCGACGAGAACATGACGTGTGCCGAGAGCGGCTCGCCTTGGTACCCCATCGCCCCGGCGGCCTCCTGCGCCGTCATGCCCGGCGAAGTGGCGGCGACGATGCGCGCGACCGCGCGCGAGCTCCTCGCGGCCGCCCATTCGAAGGCAGCGATCTGATCCGCGCTCGAGCGCGCGCGCATGCCGTCCAGCGGGCTCGTCACGACCGGCGTCACGTCGAAGACGGCGCCGTCGGCTCCCGCAAGATGGCGGACGGTGTCGACGACGAACGCGGGCGCCGCGATCGCGGGAACGTCCGCCTCCCATTCGCTCGGCTCGAGCGCCTTCCAGCCGACCATACCGATGCTCGTGCCGCGGGTCACGCCCGCGGCGCGGAGCGCGTCGGCGAGGCTCGGTCCGCCGCTGCGATCCTGACCCATCAACGACAGCGACGGGCAGAGGACGACGTCGACGTCGGCGGTGACCAGCGACGCGTAGGACACCCCCTCGTTGCCGACCAGCAGCACCGGCTTCCCGCCTCCGACGACGAGGAGCGCCTCCTCGAAGCGAGGGTCGAACCCGCAAAAGAAGGCGAGGTTGGCGAAGTGCTCCCGGTCGCCGTACACGACGACCCGCTCGACGTCCACCCGCGAGCCGAACTCGCCGATCCGGCCGTCGTACACCTCGGCCGCGATGTCCGGGCGGACCTCCGGGACGTCGAGCGGCGGCAGGCCGACGTCTGCGAGCCCGATCGAGGCCGCCACGGTCAAGCGGTTCGGTCGGAGGCCAGGAACATACGTGTCAGCACGTCGATGTCGAGCCGAGCCTGTTCGGGCGGCGTCCGACAGGGCACGCCGGCGGCGATGCAGTCGTGGAAGTGCTCGAGCTCTCGGGTGAACGACTCGGCGTGCGAGGTGAGCGTGCGGGCCGCGTTCGTCCTGCCGTCCGCCTCGCTGCGCCGGTAGATCGTCGGGTAGTTCCGGAGCCAGGGCGATGGGAACGTGAGCGTTCGCACCGAGTCGGCAAAGAAGAACGAGATCGTCTCGCGGTATTCGAACGTGTCGTGGAGACCGACCCAGGCGCTGTCACACCGCGCGCCGTTTGCGAGCCTGAGCGAGCCGGCGACAGCGCGTCCCTCGTTCCACCAGTCGCCCGATACGACCTCGGCGGGCAAGGGCTCGCCCATGCGCTCGAGCATGCCGTGAACGACGTTGAGGTCGTGCAGGAGGCTGCCGAGGAAGCTGTCCGAGAAGGCCTTCACGACCTGCGGGTCCCTCGATCCGACTGCGGTCTCCACCTGGATCGCCTCCGCCTCCGTCGCCGCTGTGATCACGTCCTGCGGCACGTCGGTACTGCGAACGATGTCGTCCGGCTCGAAAAAGGGAACGAACTCGGGGTCGTTGACGACGACGCTGACGTAGCGGAGGTCCGCGGCTGAGTCGGGCAGCTCGGCGAGCATGTGCTCGACCCCGGGGTCGAAGCGCTTCATCGTGCCCACCTGGACGACACGCGATGCCCGGTCGCGTGCGGTCACGATCGCATCCGCATCGGCCAGCGTGATGCACATGGGCTTCTCGACGAAGACGTGGAGCCCGGCGTCGAGCGCCGCCAGCACGACTTCGGCGTGCGTACCGGCGGGGGATGCGATCAGCACCGCGTCGAGGCCACCGGCCTCGAGCAGTGCCGGGTAGTCGGGGTACAGCCCGCTGATGCCATAGCGCGCACCGAGCGCCGACCGGACAGTCTTGCTCGGCTCGGCGAGGCCGGCGAGCTGAAAGCGGTCGAGGCGGGCCGCGAGGTTCGGGATGTGCATTGCCTGGGCGACGAGGCCGCCCCCGACGACGCCGATGCGGACCCTCACGCGATCACCGCACGTGTGACCTTCTTGAACGCGTGCGAGATCTCCTCGATGTCCCTCTCGTCGCAGAGCGGCGATACGTCGACGTGGATCGTGCGTTCCAGCAGCGCGAGCGTCCGCGGGCAGTCGGGCGCCGGGCGGCCGTCCGCCGAGATCGCGTCGAGGACCGGCTTCCAGAACGGGTAGCCGTGAAGGTCGACCACGCCGGGGTCGTAGATCCGCTGGGCGGTGACGCCCTCGGCATGCAGCGCGGCGACCGCCTCGGCCGCCTGCGCGCTCGTGGGAGCGAACGCGACCAGGCACACGCCCGCATCGCCGCCGCCGTCGTTCGGGCGGCGCAACGTGAGACCGGGCAGCGCGCCGACGCGTTCGGAGAGCTCGGCGTGGTTCTCGCGCATCCGCGCGAGGAGGCCGTCGAGCCTCGCCAGCTGAACTCGTGCGATTGCTCCCTGGAGCTCCGACGCACGGAAGTTCCAGCCGGCGAAGCGGGGGAGGCCGATGCCGGCCCGCACGGATCCCGCGCAGTCGTGCACGTCGACGGCGAGTTCGTAGACGTCGTCGCGGTCGGTGACCATGACGCCGCCCTCGCCCGTCGTGATGATCTTGTTGAACTGGAGGCTGAACGCCCCCGCGTCGCCGAAGGTCCCCAGGCGGCGTCCACGGAAGCTCGCGCCGGCCGCCTGGCAGACGTCCTCGACGATGGCGAGACGGTGCTCGGCTGCGATCGCGCAGAGCGCCGCCATGTCTGCCGGGGCGCCGCGCATGTGCACCGGCAGCAGCGCGCGCGTGCGCGGTGTCAGCTTCTGGACGACGTCGGCAGGGTCGAGCGTGAGCGAGTCGTCCACCTCGGCCAGTACCGGCATGGCGCCGGCGGCCAGAACGGCGTTCGCGGTTGCGTTCCAGGTGTAGGCGGGGATGATCACCTCGTCGCCGGGCCCGACACCCGCTCCGATGAGCCCGCAGATCAGGGCCGCCGATCCTGCGTTCACGCAGAGGGCGCGGCGAGCTCCCACGTGTGCGGCGAACTCTCGCTCGAAGTTGTCGACCTCGTGCGGCGTCTCGCCGACGCCGTAGTAGCGAAAGAGGTTCTTGGAGGTGATCACGCGCGTCGCTGCCTCGAGCTCCTCGGCGCCGATCTCCATCCCGCCGGGGTACATGGGGTGCTCGGGCCGGGTTCTCGCTCGAGGGCCGCCGTCACGGGCGAGCCGCAGGTCGAGGTGTGTCTCCGTCACGGCTCCATTCTCGCCTTCCCGGGCGCCTCGCGCTCGCCGAGCAGCGCGAGCACGTAGTCGAGACTGCGTCGCACTTCTTCGGCGGGACCCTCGTCCGGCGCCACGTCCGGCGACGCGACCGAGGTGTCCTGCTCGAGCACGTACCAGCCGGTGTAGCCGGCCGACTCGAGTGCTTCCACGGTCGCGCTGATCGGTGCATCTCCGTCGCCGAGTGCCCGAAACACACCGGCCTTCACAGCCGGCACGAGGTCGAGCTCCCCGGAGCGGAGCTGGGCGCCGAGCGCAGCGTCGATGTCCTTGAGATGCACGTGTGCGATGCGGGAGGGGGCGTCGCGTGCAAGCTCCGCCGGGTCGGTCTCGCCGAGGGCGAGGTGTCCGGTGTCGAGGCAGAAGCGCGCCTCGCTGTCCTCGAGCACCCGTAGGACGTCGTCGCGCCGCTCGACGAGCGTGCCCCAGTGCGGGTGCACGACGTGCGTCAGACCGCGCTCGGCGGCGATCTCGTCGACGTGGACGAGCCCGTCGAAGACGCGGTGCCACTCATCGCGTGACAGCGTGCGCCGCGGTGACCACTCCAGGTCGACGACAACCGCCGACACGAGGTGCGACGCGCCCGCGGCGCGGAAGTGCTCGGCGACCCGCGTTGCCGAGGCGAGGGCGTCGGCGCGAGCGCTCCTCTCGTGGAGGACGAGCGGGAGGAAGCCTCCGATCAGCCGGAGCTCGTAACGGTCGAGGAGGCTCCGGATCTCGTCTGCGCTCGTGCCGAGGTAGCCGTTCGGGCCCGCCTCGGTCGCGTCGAATCCGAGCTCGCGCATCTCGGGGAGCACGCGCTCGGGCGGCAGCTGGACGCCCCAGCCGGGCACCTCGCAGAGCCCCCACGACGTCGGCGCGGTCGCGATGCGGTCCACAGCGCCCACTCTACGGGTCTGGCCTTCCGGTCTATGGGTCTGGCCTTCCGGCCAGACCCGATTCTCGCGGTTGGAGGCGATCCTGGTCGACCCGCCGCGGCGTTTTCGGCACCCGGGCCGGTGTCGCTGTTCGCCGCGGGCGTGTCTGGAGGGGATCCTGTATGTGCTCTATACGGATACGCCC
>JACXTT010008729.1_pt1 | contig 13998 bp, 14 predicted proteins | sample 9270951 | NCBI WGS metagenome assembly JACXTT01 (sample SAMN15532306, study PRJNA645909) | rock metagenome | isolation source: weathered quartz diorite | place: Puerto Rico | collected 2017-06-21 | reverse complement strand
GGGCAGCGCGCGCGCCCAAACGATCCGCCAGGCCGCGCTGGCCCGGCTGGAACCGCGCTATCCCGCAGCCTGGCTCACCCGGCAATTGAACGCGTGGCCGGACCATTATCTCTCGGCCATGCCGGTCGAACGGCTCTTTACGCATCTGGAGTGGCTTGCCAAGCTTGCCAATGCGCCCGCACAGGTGGACGCGCAATACGATCAAACGCTGGGTGCGACCGAGTACACGGTATACACCAACGATAGTCTGACGCCTGGTATTTTTTCAAAAATCGCCGGTGTCCTGGCGGCCAAGGGGGTGCAGATTCTGGACGCCCAGATCGTGACCCTGACTGACGGGGTGGTCGTGGACGTCTTCCGCGTGGCGGATCCGGATTGCCTCGAAGACATCCGCGACCGCCGCTTCAGAGAGATCAGCGGCGCCATCGTTGGCGTGCTGGAAAGGCGCTACTCGGTGGAAGATCTTTTGCAGGAGGCCACCCGTTTCGGCCGGGCGCGCCAGGGAGTCCCCCTTCGCGAACCGACGGTGGTCCAGGTGGACAACGACACCTCTGACCGGTACACGATTATCGACGTGTTCGCCGATGACCGGCAAGGCCTGCTCTACGTCATCACGCATGCGATTTTCGACCTTGGCCTGTCTGTCCATGCGGCCAGGATTTCGACCAAGCTAGACCAGGTCGTCGACGTCTTCTATGTCACGGACCGGACCGGCGTCAAGATCGCCGATCTCGGCCGGTGCAAGCTGATCTGCGAAGAAATAACGACCAGGATTGAGGGATTTCTCGGGGAGGCGCAGTCGACGCGCCAGATAGTGCGCCGGGCCAGTGCCCAGCAGAAATGATACAGGCTTAAATCCTAAAGGAGGGGATTATGACGGCGAAAGAAGTGCTTGAATTTGCAAAGAAAAACAAAGTCGTAATGGTGGACTTCAAATTCGTCGATTTGCCCGGTACCTGGCAGCACTTCACATTTCCGATTGAAGAATTGACGGACACGGTCTTTACCGAAGGGTCCGGTCTGGACGGTTCTTCGATCCGCGGTTGGCAGGCGATCAACAACAGTGACATGATGGCCGTACCGGATCCCTCGACGGCAGTCCTTGATCCCTTCACCACGGTCCCCACGCTGAGTATGATCTGCAATGTCGTCGACCCCATTACCCGCGAAACATACAGCCGTGATCCTCGATATGTGGCCCAGAAAGCCGAACAATATCTGAAGTCCACCAAAGTCGGCGATGTTTCTTACTGGGGGCCGGAAGCCGAATTCTTCATTTTCGATTCCGCGCGCTTCGATCAGACGAGCAATAGCGGTTACTACTTTATCGATTCGGAGGAAGGGATCTGGAACTCCGGCCGGGAAATCAACTTGGATCAGACGGGGCCTAATCTGGGCAACAAACCCCGGCACAAGGAAGGATATTACCCGGTCGCGCCTGTGGACACGCAGATGGACATCCGAAGCGAGATGTGCCTCGAGATGCAAAAGATCGGCATCATGGTCGAAAAGCAGCACCACGAGGTCGCGACGGCCGGCCAGGCTGAAATCGATCTGCGATATGACTCGCTCGTGAACATGGCCGATAAGATGATGATGTACAAATACATCGTCAAGAATGTTGCCCGGCGCCATGGGAAGACCGTAACCTTCATGCCGAAGCCGCTTTTCGGCGATAACGGCTCCGGCATGCATACCCATCAGAGCATCTGGAAGGAGGGGAAGCCGTTGTTCGCCGGCAAAGAATACGCCGGGACCTCGCAGCTGTGTCTCTGGTATATCGGCGGCATCCTGAAGCATGCGCCCGCCCTGGCTGCGATCACCAATCCGACGACGAATTCCTACAAGCGGCTCACGCCGGGCTTTGAGGCGCCGGTGAACCTCGCGTATTCCAGCCGCAATCGCAGCGCGGGTATTCGCATTCCGATGTATACCCCGAATCCGAAGGCCAAACGCATCGAGGTCCGCTTCCCGGACCCTGCCACCAATCCCTACTATGCCTTCGCCGCCATGTTGATGGCCGGCCTCGATGGAATCGAGAACAAGATCGATCCCGGTCGCCCGGAAGACAAAGACATGTATGATCTTGAACCGGATGAAGCGGCGAAGATCAAGAAGATGCCGGGCAGTTTGGATGAATCGCTCCGCAATCTGGAAAAAGATCATGCCTTCCTCTTGAAAGGGAACGTCTTCACGAAAGACGTGATCGAGACTTGGTTGAACTACAAGCGGGACAAAGAAGTTGATACTGTGCGGATTCGGCCGCATCCCTACGAGTTCTTCCTCTATTACGATGTGTAAGCGGGGAATGGATAGAAGCGAGCGGTAACGACATAGTCACGGAGCCTTCCGGAAACACAATGCGGTGTTTCCGGAGGCTGACGGGGTCGAAGCAGACCCTGGTTCGAAGGATTCCTGGCAAGGGCGCCAGTCTGTAGGGATTGGTGCCCTTTTTTTATTCGACCGAACGCGAGGAGGAGAAGATGAAGGTCTTCCAACGTTTCAAGCTGATTCCGTATGTGCTCGTGACGCTGAGCATGATCATGCTCGCGATGCCTGCCGCCATGGGCAGCCTCGCACTGGCCCAGACTGGGGCTGAATCGCCGCCTGCGTCCGCGGCCGCTCCGCCGGCTGCAACTCCGGCTCCGCCGCCTAAGATCGATACGGGGGATACGGCGTGGGTGCTGACTTCCACCGCACTGGTCCTGGCAATGACCGCTCCCGGCTTGGCCTTGTTTTACGGAGGAATGGTTCGGGAAAAGAATGCATTGGGGACCATCATGCAGAGCTTCATTATCCTCTGTCTCATCAGCGTCCAATGGGTGCTGTGGGGCTACAGCCTCGCCTTTGGGCCGGACCATGGAGGGGGCCTCATCGGAGGTCTGGAATGGTTTGGTTTGAACGACGTCGCCATGGATAAGCCCAATCCAGACTATGCGGCGACAATTCCGCACCAGGCCTATATGATCTTCCAGGCCATGTTTGCGGTGATCACGGTGGCGCTTATCACCGGCGCCTTCGCCGAACGGATGAAATTCAGCAGTTTCCTGGTCTTTGCGCTCCTCTGGGCCACCTTCATTTACGATCCCCTCGCGCACTGGGTGTGGGCCAAAGGGGGCTGGCTCGGTACGAATGGTGGGAAGGGGGCGCTGGACTTCGCCGGCGGGACCGTGGTGCATATCAGCTCGGGTGTCTCGGCCTTGGCCTGCGCCTTTGTCCTCGGGAAGAGGCGAGGATACGGAAAAGAGAACATGGCCCCGCACAATCTTCCGATGACAGTGCTAGGCGCCTCCATGCTCTGGTTCGGCTGGTTCGGATTCAACGCCGGCAGTGCGGTGGCGGCGGGGGCCCTTGCGACCAGCGCGTTTGTGGTGACCAACACGGCCACGGCAGCCGCTGCGCTGGCCTGGATGGTGGCTGAGTGGATCTATCGTGGGAAGCCCACCGTCCTAGGAGCAGCCAGTGGAGCCGTGGCCGGTTTGGTGGCGATTACGCCCGCGTCCGGGTTTGTGGGACCGCTCTCCTCCATCATCATCGGAGCGGGGGCTGGCATATTCTGCTACACGGCATGCGTGGTGAAGACCCGCTTAGGCTACGATGATTCCTTGGATGCCTTCGGTGTGCATGGGATCGGCGGCACATGGGGCGCACTGGCGACCGGCCTGTTTGCGTCAAAGCTGATCAATTCGGGCGGTGCGGATGGGTTTTTCTTCGGGAACCCCGGCCAAGTCTGGATTCAGCTCGTAGCAGTATTGGCTTCGTGGGCCTTGGCATTCTTCGGAACGCTCGTCATCCTCAAGATCGTCGATTGGACGATGGGACTGCGCGTGAGCGACGAAGAGGAACAGATGGGGTTGGACCTGAGCCAACACGAAGAGCGGGCTTACTCAAAAGGCTAAGTCCGCCGGCATACGTGACACTTGGACAACGGCCCCACTGATGACATGGGAGGCTTGCACCAATGAAAAAAATCGAAGCAATAATCAAGCCCTTTAAGCTCGAAGAAGTGAAAGACGCCCTGACTGAGGTCGGGATCTACGGCATGACCGTCACTGAAGTCCGCGGATACGGTCGCCAAAAGGGGCAGAAAGAGTCCTACCGCGGTGCCGAGTATAACGTGGAGTTCGTCCCCAAAACCAAGATCGAAGTGGTCGTGGCTGAGAATCTTGTGCAGAAGGTTGTCGAAACGATCATGCAGAAGGCCAAGACCGGCAGCATTGGGGACGGGAAGATTTTTGTGACGAACCTGGGCGATGTCATCCGGATCCGAACCGGAGAAACAGGGGACCGCGCTCTGTAAGGAAAAAGCACAGGAACCTTTCCGCAGCGCGCATCGTGGCGTTTTCGGGAGGGAGGATCATCGCCGATCCTGCTGACGGTCAGAATTTCTGGCAAGGGCGCCAGTCTTTTCAGACTGGCGCCCTTTTGCTTCTGAATCACCATGAACGGCAAGTGGCTGCCGTACAAGGAGTTCTAGAGGTGCGCATCGATGAAAAAGATTGAAGCGATCATCAGGCCGTTCAAGCTTGAGGAACTCAAGGACGCTCTAATCGAAATCGGCGTCGTCGGCATGACGGTGTCCGAGGTTCGCGGGTTTGGCCGTCAGAAGGGACACAAAGAGTCCTATCGCGGTACCGAGTATATGGTGGAATTCATACCCAAGACTGAGATCAAGCTGATTGTTTCCGATGCGCTCAAGGATAAGGTGGTCGAAACGATCATGCGGGTTGCCAGAACCGGCAGTACAGGAGACGGAAAAATCTTCGTATGCAGTCTGGACGAAGTCATCCGGATCCGCACGGGCGAGGAAGGGAATCAGGCATTGTAGCGGCAAGGTCGTTGTGAAGCCGCAAACGCCAAAAGCGGCGCTGATTACCCTTCCCCGTAAACTACGATGCGAAGAACTTGTCGGTTGGGCTGCCGGCTAAATGCATTCAATCTCTTTGGAGGTCACCCGGACGAAAGGATCGGTGCAGGCCTTTTTCCCCTTGACGACGACTTCCCAGCCCTTCAGATAGTCATCGTCTCCGGAAACTTTTACGGCGGCGAGTCCGGCTCCCGCGAGGCCCAGCAAAAACCCGACGGTGAGTCCTAAGGCGAACTGTTTCATGTTTGGCCCTCCTTGGTCGGCGTGCATCTGCCTGACGAGTTTCCCGTCGTTCGCTACGGTTTCAACAATTCGAAATCCTTGACCTCTTTCTTCATGAAGTCCCGCAACCGCTTGATGATTTTCTCCTCCAGTTGGCGGGCGCGCTCGCGAGAGATGTCGTACTTCTTGCCGATGTCATCCAGCGTGAGGGGCGTTTCCGACAGGATACGGTTGCGGAGGATGTCGGCGTACCGGTCATCAAGGGTGGCCGCAAATTCCGCCAGCTTCCTCCGAAACAGCTCGCGCAATTCGGCATGTGCCAGGCTTTCGTCAGCCGGCGTCGCCTGCGAGGGCAGGACGTCCATCAGGGTCCCATCCTGGTCGGGCCCCAGCGGCGCGTCGAGGGAGAGATCCCAGCTGCCGAGACGTTGACCCATCTCGATCACGTCGCGCTCGCGAACGTTCAGCCGGTCTGCGAGCAGTTTTGTATCCGGGGCGAACCCTTCGCGCTCCAGTTTGCGTTTTTCCTTGTTGAGGTTATAAAAGAGCTTGCGCTGATCCTGGGTCGTTCCGATCTTGACCATCCTGTACGTGTTGAGCAAGTACCGAAGGATGTAGGCACGTACCCACCAGGCGGCGTACGAGTAAAAACGGGAGCCTTTTGCGGGATCGAATTTCCGGATGGCCTGCATGAGACCGACATTGCCTTCCTGGATCAAATCCAGGTAGTCGGCGCCCGAATGCAGGTATTCGGCCGCGATGGCGACGGCAACGCGCAAATTGGACAAGATCAGCTTGACCGCCGATTCGCGATTGCCGGTGGTCTGAAAGTCGTGAAACAGGCGCAGCTCTTCTTCCTTGGTGAGGAACGGATATCGGCGGACCTCGGCCAGATACCGCTGCAGCGGGTCGTACGGAACCAGCGCGGTGTCTGAGTGCTCAACCGCGGGCTCCGGGATCGCGAAGGCGGACTCATCCACCTCCTCCACGACCGCCTCATCGGCGTCCACGTCCTCAAGGACCTCGGGTTCTGAAACCCCGGGCGTCTCTTTCGACCGGTCACTCATCGCTCGCGCCATCCAGGTTAGCTACCTATTATATAGGAATACCCGGACTGGTACCAAAGAACTCGTGCCTTGCGGATACGTGCAGTGTACGGTATAACCCCTCCGTGCCAATCCTGAACGCGTTGCGCAGCGGCCACTGGCCTTCGCTTCTGGCGGCCTGGCTCCACTTCGAAGTCAGCTTCATGGCATGGGTGCTCGTCGGCGCGCTGGGCGTCTTCATTGCCGAAGACTTCGGCCTGACCGCCACGCAAAAGGGGTTCATGGTGGCGATTCCTCTGTTGGGCGGGTCGTTCTTCCGGGTCGGGGTCGGACTCCTCTCGGATCGGTTGGGGCCTCGTCGGATCGGTTTCATCAGCATGCTCGTGGCGTCGATCCCGCTCGCATGGGCCTGGCTGGCCGCAGGGACTTTCTCCCAGATGATCGCGGTCGGCCTGCTTTTGGGAGTTGCGGGCGCCAGCTTCGCCGTGTCGCTTCCATTGGCCAGCCGGGCTTACCCTTTGGCGCATCAGGGACTGGCGATGGGGGTGGCCGGCTCGGGCAACAGCGGGGCGATCTTCAGCATTGCGCTGGCGCCGCTCCTGGCCGTGAATCTGGGTTGGCATGCGGTGTTCGGCGCCATGATTCCTTTCGTGCTTGCAACAGCCGCGGCGTATTGGATGCTGGCGAGGGATCATGGGCCCCAGGATAGCACCGCTGATCACCGCATGGATTACAGCCGGCTCCTGCGTGAGCCCGACACGTATTGGTTTTGTCTTCTGTACTCCATCACGTTCGGCGGTTTCGTGGGCCTCAGCAGTTATCTCAGTATCTTTTTCTTCGACCAGTACGGGCTGTCGCGCATCGAGGCCGGAATGATGGCGGCGGCGTGTGCCTTGGCAGGGAGCTTCTCCCGTCCAGTGGGCGGGTTTGTCGCCGACCATCTGGGCGGCCCGCGCGTGCTTTCATTTCTCTATCCTCTGATCGCCCTATTGGTTGGGGTGACGTCGCTGTTGCTGCCTTTTCCGATTGCGCTGATCGCAGTCTTTCTGGCAATGGCCGGCCTCGGCATGGGAAACGGCGTGATTTTCCAGGTCGTGCCCCAGCGGTTTCGGCGGGAGATCGGAGCGGTGTCGGGTCTGGTCGGGGCGGCGGGCGGAATCGGGGGCTTCTTTTTACCTTCGGCGTTGGGATTGTTCAAAGACCTCACTGGCACCTATGCGACCGGCTTCGCCGTTTTTGCGGCAGTCTGCGTCCTGATCGTGCCGGCCATGACATTGTTCTGGCGTCCGCGCCTCAGCCGCGCGTAATGGGAGGACGCTTCTCCCTTTAATTTCAGCCGTAAAAAGAGTACACTATTGCCCATGAAGTTCGATTCCATCCAAAGCGCGATCGCGGACATTAAAAAGGGCCGCATGGTCATCCTGGTGGATGATGAAGACCGCGAAAACGAAGGCGACTTCGTCATGGCGGCCGAGAAGGTCACGCCCGAGGCCGTCAACTTCATGGCCACCCACGGGCGCGGTCTCATTTGTGTCGCGCTGACTCCCGAGCGCGTGGAGGAACTCCAATTGCCGCCGATGGTTACCGAAAACACGGCCGCCTTCGGCACCGCCTTTACGGTCTCAATTGATGCGCGTCGCGGAATCACCACCGGCATCTCGGCCAAGGACCGGGCCGTGACGATCCAGACCGCCATCGATCCCAAGACCAAGCCGACCGACCTGGCCAAGCCCGGCCATATCTTTCCGCTCAGGGCCGACAAAGGGGGCGTCCTCAAACGCGCTGGCCAGACCGAAGGCTCGGTGGACCTGGCCAGGCTCGCGGGCCTTTTGCCGGCGGGGATGCTTTGCGAGATCATGAACGAAGACGGGACCATGGCCCGTGTGCCGCAGCTGCAGGAGATCGCCCAACGCCACCGTCTCAAGCTCGTGACGATCAAGGACCTGATCGAGTATCGCATGCAGCGGGAGACTTTCGTGCGCGAAATTGCGCAGGCCAAGCTACCCACGATCTTCGGCGAGTTCACGGCGCACGTCTTCGAAAACGAGCTCGACCACGGCGCCCATGTGGCGCTGGTCAAAGGCGCCATCAGGCTGAACGACGAGGTGCTCGTCCGTGTCCACTCCGGGTGCCTCACGTCGGACGTCCTCGGGTCCCTCCGCTGCGACTGCCGCGAGCAGCTCCATCGGGCGATGCAGATGATCGAAAAGGCTGGGCAGGGCGTACTGCTGTACCTGAACCAGGAGGGACGGGGCATCGGGCTCGTAAACAAGCTGCGCGCCTACAAGCTCCAGGACGAGGGGAAGGATACCGTCGAAGCCAACCTTGCGCTCGGCTTCAAGGCGGACCTTCGCGACTACGGGGTGGGCGCGCAGATTCTGGTGGGGCTGGGGCTGCACAAAATCCGGCTCATCACCAACAACCCGAGAAAGATCGTCGGCGTGGAAGGGTACGGACTCAAGGTGGTCGAGCGCGTGCCGATTGAGGTTCCGCCCCAGGCCACGAACATTCGCTACCTGCAGACGAAGAAGGCCAAGCTGGGTCACCTCCTGGACAAGGTTTAACGTGCCCACGATGATCGAAGGCGCGGGCGCGGCATCGGGACTGCGATTCGGGATCATCCGCAGCCGGTTCAACGAGGACGTCACGAAGCGGCTCCTGGAAGGCGCGCTCGACGCCTTGCGGATGAGCGGGGCCCGCGATGAGACGATCGATGTGGTCACCGTGCCGGGCGCGTTCGAGATTCCGCTGGTCGCGTCCAAGCTGGCACGCTCGCGCCGCTATGATGCTTTGATCTGTCTCGGTGCGGTCATCCGCGGAGAGACGCCGCATTTCGACTACATCAGCGCCCAGGTCAGCCACGGGATCGCCCAAGTGGCCTACGACTTTGGACTGCCGGTCATCTTCGGCGTGCTGACCACGAACACCGACGCGCAAGCGAACGCCCGATCGGGAATGGGGAAAACCAACAGGGGTTACGAAGCGGCCGTGACGGCGATCGAAATGGCCAATCTCATGAAGCGGCTGGCAAAACTTCCGGGGGCGGCGCGGCATGCCGCCCGCAAGAGGATGTGATGAGCTTCCGCCGCAAGGGACGCGAACTGGCCGTCCAAGTCCTCTATCAGTGGGACGTTCACCACGACACGTCGGAATGGATGAATGACTTCTGGGAACAGAACAAGGTTCATCCTGAGGTCAAGGCATTTGCCGACCAACTCATTGACGGTGTGATTGAACATGCCGACGAGTTGGATCGTTTGATCGCCCATAGCGCGGAACACTGGACCGTGTCCCGTATGGCCATCACCGATCGCACTGTTTTGCGCGTTGCGGTGCACGAGCTGCTGTACATGCCGGACATCCCCGGTCGCGTCACGCTGAACGAAGCCATTGACATCGTCAAGCTGTTCGGCGACGAGCAATCCGGGGCGTTCGTCAACGGCATCCTGGACCACATCCTCCGCGACGATCCCCGCCTGCAAGCCAAGGCCAAGGAGGCGATGCCGTCGGTGGCCCATGATTGACCGCTACTCCAGGCCCCATCTCAGGGCCATCTGGGAACCCACGCGAAAATACGAGACCTGGCTCCAGGTGGAACTCCTTGCCTGCAACGCCCTGGCGAAAAAGGGGCTGGTGCCTGCTTCCGCCGTCCGGCAGATCCGGGCCAAGGCGCGCGTCAATCCGGCCCGCATCGACGAACTGGAGCGGGTGACCAAACACGACGTTATTGCCTTCATCGAGTCGATTTCGGAACAGGTTGGGCCGTCGGCCCGGTACCTACACATGGGGCTGACCTCCTCCGACATTCTCGACACCTCGCTGGCGGTCCTGATGGTCGAGGCGGCGGACGCGATCCTGGAAGACATTGAGCGCCTGCTCACCGTGCTGCACGTACGCGCCTGGGAGCACCGCGACACGCTCATGATCGGCCGCTCCCACGGCATCCACGGTGAGCCCATTACGTTCGGAGCCAAGCTGGCGATCTGGTATGACGAGACGAAGCGCCACCGCGACCGGTTCCGTGCCGCGCGCGCGACGATCGCCTGCGGCAAGATCTCCGGGGCCATGGGAACGTTCGCGCACCTTGCACCGGATGTCGAAGCCTATGTCTGTAAGAAGCTGGGGCTTGGCGTGGCGCCGGCCTCCAATCAGATCGTCCAGCGCGACCGCCACGCCGCGTACCTGACGGCGCTGGCCCTCCTGGCGAGCAGCATCGAGAAGTTCGCCACGGAGATCCGCCATCTCCAGCGGACGGAAGTGCTGGAAGCCGAGGAGCCGTTCACGCCGGGACAGAAGGGTTCCTCCGCGATGCCGCACAAGCGGAACCCGATCGTGTCTGAGAATCTCTGCGGCCTCGCCCGTCTGGTCCGCGCGAACAGCCTGGCGGCGATGGAGAACATCGCCCTCTGGCATGAGCGCGACATCAGCCATTCCTCGGTCGAGCGTGTGATCATTCCGGACAGCACGATCCTGATCGATTTCATGCTGGCCCGGTTTACCGATCTCATGGCGAAGTTGGTCGTCTATCCGGACCGGATGCGGCGGAACATCGAACTGACCGGCGGACTCATTTACTCCCAGCGCCTGATGCTGGAACTGGTCAGGGAAGGGGCTCCGCGTGTCCAGGCGTACGAAGCCGTGCAGCGCCTGGCAATGGCAGCCTGGCAGGGGAGGACGCCGTTCCGGGACTTGGTCGAAAAGGACCCGTTTGTCACCCGGCACCTGACGACCGGCGCCATCGGCGCCTGTTTCGATCCCAAAGCCTACACCCGGCACGTGCCGGCGATCTTCAAGCGGGTCTTCGGCGCAAGCGGCGCGCCCCGGGTGAAAAGAGGGCGAACGCATTCGTGAAGGCGAAAGTCTCTGTCACCCTGAAGCGCGGCATTCTGGATCCCCAGGGACAGGCCGTCCTCCACGCATTGGGTTCGCTCGGCTATACCGGAGTGAAGGACGTACGGATGGGCAAGCTGATCGAGCTTGATATGGCCACGAACGATCGGGCGGGCGCCGAGGCCGAGGTGAAGGCCATGTGCGAGCGGCTTCTGGCCAACACGATTATCGAGGACTACCGGATCGAGCTGGTGGACTGACTTGGCTGACTCGCCCTATCGCATTGGGGTACTCGTCTTTCCGGGCTCCAACTGTGACCGCGATTGTCATCACGCGGTCACGCAGGTCATGGGCGCCAAGGCTGAGTTCGTCTGGCACAAGGAAACGACCCTCCCGCAAGTGGACGCCGTCATCATTCCCGGCGGGTTTTCCTACGGCGACTATCTCCGCACCGGCGCGATCGCCCGGTTCTCACCTGTCATGGCGGCCGTGACCACGTTCGCCGAGGCCGGGGGATTGGTGCTCGGCATCTGCAACGGGTTCCAGATTTTGCTGGAGGCGGGGCTTTTGCCGGGCGCCATGCTGCGCAACCGATCGCTTTCTTTTATCTGCCGAGACGTCCATGTGCGGGTCGAAAATTCCGCAACACCGTTCACCAGCCGCTGCCGGCCAAGCCAGGTCTTGACCCTGCCCATCGCCCACGCCGAAGGGAACTATTACACAGACCAGGGTACGCTCTCCAAACTCAACGCAAACAAACAGGTCCTCCTTCGCTATTGCACATCCGGCGGTACAGTTACCCCAGAAGCCAATCCCAACGGCGCACTCGACAACGTTGCCGGCATCACGAACGCCGCCGGCAACGTGCTCGGCCTGATGCCGCATCCGGAGCGCTCCGCCGAAATGCTCCTCGGCAACGAAGACGGCCGCCTGATCCTACTGTCGGTGCTCGACTCCATCAAGAGCGGGCGGTTCTCCCCAAAGCCGGTCATGGCGTCGTAGATGATCGCAAAAGACCTCATTGCCCAGCATGGGTTGACGGAGGAGGAGTACGGGAAGATCGCCTCCATCCTGGGACGGGAGCCGAACTTGACCGAGCTCGGGATGTTTTCGGTGATGTGGAGCGAGCATTGCTCCTACAAAAGTTCCCGGACTTTCCTCAAGAAGCTCCCCACGGAAGGCCCGCAGGTCGTCCAGGGACCCGGCGAGAACGCCGGCGTGGTAGACATCGGGGACGGCCTCGTCGCGGTCTTCAAGATGGAGAGCCACAACCATCCCTCGTTCATTGAGCCCTACCAAGGCGCGGCGACCGGCGTCGGGGGCATTCTTCGCGACATCTTTACGATGGGCGCGCGGCCGATTGCTCTGCTGGATTCTCTGCGGTTCGGCCCACTGAGTAATCCGAAAAACCGCTACCTCTTCAGTGGGGTGGTCGCCGGCATCGCCGGCTACGGCAACTGCATGGGTGTGCCGACGGTCGGCGGCGAAGTCTATTTCAACGAGATTTACAACCACAACCCGCTCGTGAACGCTTTGTGCCTCGGCATTGCCCGAAAGGACCGGATCTTCCGCGGACGCGCCTCCGGCGTCGGCAACCCGGTGCTCTACATCGGGTCCAAAACGGGCCGCGACGGCATCCATGGCGCGACGATGGCTTCAGATGCCTTCGATGAAGGATCGGAATCCAAACGGCCGACCGTACAGGTGGGCGATCCGTTCACCGAAAAGCTTCTGTTGGAAGCGTGCCTCGAGCTCATGGAGAAAGATGTCCTGGTCGGCATCCAGGACATGGGCGCCGCCGGGTTGACCAGTTCCTCTTGCGAGATGGCGTCGCGCGCCGGCACCGGCATCGAGCTGGAACTGACCAACGTGCCGCGACGCGAGCCGAGTATGACGCCGTACGAGGTGCTGCTCTCGGAATCGCAGGAACGGATGCTGCTCGTGGCGAAGCCCGGACGGGAAGGGGAGGTGCTGGACATTTGCAAGAAGTGGGACGTGGATGCCGCCGTCGTCGGCCGTGTCACGGGAGACGGGTTTCTCCGGGTCAAAGACAAGGGCGGCGTTGTGGCCGAAGTCCCCGCGCGCGCGCTGGCGGACGATGCGCCCAAGTACGAGCGGCCGGCAGCGGCGCCTCCGTATCAGGATCACTTGCAGTCCCTGCCGTTCGAGCTGGTCCCCGAGCCGAAAGATTGCCATGCCGTGCTCGACACGCTCCTGGCTTCTCCCACGATCGCCCACAAAGGCTGGGTCTTTGAGCAGTATGACCACATGGTCCAGACCAACACCCTGCTCAGACCGGGATCGGACGCGGCAGTCCTGCGGATCAAGGGAACGGACAGGGCCTTGGCCGTGACGGCGGACTGCAACAGTCTGTACTGCCTGCTCAATCCATACATCGGCGCGGGCATCGCCGTCGCCGAAGCCGCGCGCAATCTCGTCTGCTCCGGCGCCCGCCCTCTGGCCCTGACCGATTGCCTCAATTTCGGCAACCCGGAGCGCCCGGACATCATGTGGCAGTTCATCCTCGCCGTCGAGGGAATTGCCGACGCCTGCAACGCCTTAAAGATTCCGGTGGTGAGCGGGAATGTAAGCTTCTATAATGAAACCCGCGGGTTGTCCATCTATCCGACCCCGATCATCGGGATGGTCGGACTGATCGAGAATGTCGCCCATGCCGTTTCGCAGGGGTTCAAGGCCGAGGGCGACGCGGTTGTGCTGCTGGGGGAGACCGGTGAGGACCTCGGGGGGACGGAGTATCTGCGAACCGTCCACCACCGGGAGCAGGGAACGCCCCCCGTGCTCAATCTCGATCGGGAGGTTGCGCTGCAAGCTCTCGCATTGAAGGCGATCGAGCAGGGGCTCGTCCAATCTGCGCATGACTGTTCGGAAGGAGGCTTGGCTGTCGCGCTCGCCGAATGTTGCATGTCCGCGCCGACCGGCCCGCTGGGGGCGGAAGTCACGCTCGACGCCAATGGCCTCCGCAGGGACAGCCTCCTGTTCGGCGAGTCCCAGTCCCGCATTATCCTGTCCGTG
>JACXTT010008728.1_pt1 | contig 13998 bp, 13 predicted proteins | sample 9270951 | NCBI WGS metagenome assembly JACXTT01 (sample SAMN15532306, study PRJNA645909) | rock metagenome | isolation source: weathered quartz diorite | place: Puerto Rico | collected 2017-06-21 | reverse complement strand
GCGCGTGCAATTCCTCCAAGTCGGACTCGACGAAGACGATACCAATCGAATCTCCGGCCAGCCGGATGGGCCGGAACTGGAGCAGGTGCCCGTGTTCGAAGAAGCTCTCATCCTTTCGGGGCTGTGGACAACGAACCGGAACCTTTCCGGCGCGTCCGTAGGTAGCGAAGGGTTTGTCATCGGCTTGGGCGTAGATGCAGGCGGCCGTGATATGCGGCTGGGCGCGCAATCCCCCAAGCACATCCTGTGCAGCCTGTTCGTCATGGAAAGTTAGAGCCGCAGTGCTGTTGCCCGCTATCACGTCGGCCAAGGTGGCCAAACTGAGCGCCATCGCACGCCGAAACGCGATCACGTCATAGGCGGCCATTGCCAGGCAAGCCAGCAGCAATGCCGCCGCACTGATGGTCATGATGATGACCGTAAGCTTCCGCCCGATGGACATGTCGCGCAGAAAACGCATCTAGTTTCCTCCGGGCTGTTCTCTGGGCGAAACCAGCTTAGCGACCGTCAAAAGCCGGGCGCTGATCTTTAAGCGGGCCCGTTCGGCAGCCTTCAGATTGATTTCGAAACGTACCCGGTCCTGGTCTAGAACGAAGTTGATGACCCCGCCCGCCTGGGCGAACCCCGGAGTGTCGCCGACGGTCAAGACGCTGGCTCGGGTGAGGCTCTGCAGAATCGCTCCTATTTGCTGTCTTTCCGAGGAGGCCACAAACAAGATTTGGCAAGCCTTGGCCTGCTGGACGTCACGCACGTGAACGATTTGGAGGCGGCGGCCATTCACGGTCTTGCCTTCGACCAACTGTGCGAGGTCGTCGCCGAAGGGGTCCTGCCCGAGCACACAGATTCGTACAAACGCTTCCGGACCGGGGAACGCGTCCGTCGGCCATTCCACAAATTTGGCGAAGTTGTAAAGGAAGGCCCCCTTGACCTCGTACTCAGTACGCCAATCCGCCTCGGCCTGCACATCGTTTGCCCCAACAACCGGCCACAGCATGAGCACGAGTAAGCCGAGAGATGACAGCGCCAGGTGACGAGCCTTCTGCCGACAGGCGCAATGAAGCGTCAAAGGGCCGGACTTTGTCAAAAGCACCATGTCGCCTTTCCACCAACCGGACCCGCGACCCGCCTCGAAGCCCGCCCCTGTTGCCCCGGACACCAGCAGTACTGCATCGAAATTCCTCAAAACCGGCTGGTGAACTTGATCCGATAACTTCTACCGTCCTGTTGAATCGCATCTTGCACATCCTCCGGGCGGCCGGGGTCGAAGTACTTCTGGTCGAGAATGTTGTAGACACTGGCGGACAAATCCAAATGCCTGCCGAGAGTGTGCCCCAACAGAGTCACGTTGAAAATGGGGAAACCGCCAACCGAATTCCCAGCCAAAGTGAGGCGTGATCCGGTGTACTGCGCGTCCAAAGCGGCAAAAAGCTGCTTCCGGAACAAGGGCACAATCAGGTTCAACTTGGCCACGCCGCGGGGTGAGTTGGCCAGTTTCAGTTCCGTGTTGCTGGCATCGTCCGCCTCCACAAACGTGAAGCTCGTGGTGCCCTGCAAACCGTTCCAGGCGTGGCCGGTAAGCTCGACTTCCATGCCGGCGGCATGCGCTTTACCAGCGTTCCGGTACACCAGCAAGCCGGTACCAGGATCTGTCTGCAGCGAGATCAGGTTATCGATCTGGTTCTGGAAGACGCTGCCAGTGAGCTTGCAATGTTGGCCCAACTCTTCCTCCACGACCCCCTCGATGCTGCGGATTGTCTCTGGCCGAAGCCCAAGATTGCTCTCGTAGGAGAAAAAGTTGGGGAAGATTTCGAATACTTCGGGAGCGCGAAAGGCGCTACCGTACAGCAGCTTCAACGTGGTAGGCCGCGAGGGACGGTAGATCAACCCCAGGCGGGGGTTGGTGGTCCCACCAAAATTGGAGTAGTGATCGTAGCGGACGCCAGCACTCAAGGACAATTTCGAGGTGATGGCAAACTCATCCTGCGCGTATAGAGTCCAGATCCGCGAGCTAGCCTGGCGTCCCCGGAAAGTATTGCTGACAGCGGCGTAGCTCCCCTGGTCCTGGCGTAAATTGTCCCTGACCTCCGAACCGAAGGCGAGTTTGTGCTTTTCCAAAAAGATGCGGCTCAACTTCACTTCGCCCGACCACCAGTTTCCCCGGAAGGAGTACGCATCCACCGCCACCGATCCGTCTGGAAGCCCGGTGGAGTACGCCAGAGGCGCGTCCAGGCGAGGTTGGTCAAAGGCAGTACGGGCCGCCAGTTCCCATTTTTCGCCAATTGAATGCTGGTAACTGAGATCGAAGTACTGATGGATGTCGAAATTGCGCGTGCGCGGATCGTTGAACACGGTTCCAAAGTACGCCGTGGGCACTCCTTTATCACGCGCACTGAAGACTCCCTGCAGCGTGAACCCACGGAAGCTGATCGTGGCCAGGATGCGCTGATAGCTCTCGTAGTCCGTATTCCGGGTAATCCTGTCATTGGTAGCCGGGCTATTGAATTCGGGAAAAAATAGAGTTTGCCCCTCGCTGTTGTAGAAAGTGCCGGAGAGCAGCATCTCCACCCCTTTGTAACGGCCGCCGTAACTCGCCCGTCCCTTGTAGGCGCCAAAACTGGCGGGCTCAAATGAGATTTCCAATCCTTTCAGTTGCGGCGGTTTACGGGTGATCACATTGATCACCGCGAAGAAGGCATCGGCGCCGTAAAGCGAAGAGCTCGGACCGCGGACGATTTCCACCCGTTCAATCAGATCCACGTCGACCAGGAACTCTGTGCCTAGCATGGCTTGGCCGATAACATTGTTGTTGATGCGGTGACCGTCCACCAGCAATAGAATGCGACTGTTCCAGTCCCCCAGACGTCCGAAGCCGCGCACCCCCAGGTAGCTGTAGTCGCGGTCAGAGTTCACATAAAAGCCGCGCACGCTGCGCAGAATGTCGGCGAGCGTGCGGTAGCCAAATTTCTGGATTTCGGCGGCCGTGACAATGGTCACGGAAGACGGGGCATCACTTACGCTCTGCATGTGCTTCGAAGCGCTGTAAACCTGGATATTGCTTAATTCCTCCAGGCTGGCTTCGCTCAAATCTTTCCTTCCCTGCTGGGCGACCGCGCCTGCCATTGACACCAAGATCGTGAGAAGGCGCATTACATTCCGGGATCCTCTCCGTCCTCTTCCCGGAGCTGGACTGAGTGGAACCGTTGCGTAGGTGGTGAACCGCCGACGACACATGGATTCTTCTCCAGGATCCGAAAAAGCCTAGCCCCCGGCTTGCCCTAAGACCAAGGCCACACAACCTTCGTCGGCAGGATGTGATTCTTCTTTAGGCTAGAAACAGCTACAGCGACGCGCCGGGAGGAGCGTTGCGCGCCAGATTGCCCTAATGGCCATGACCCTCAGGCGCGGCATTGCTGACGTTTTCCCCAAAGAACGCATGCCGTTCGGTTTAATTTCCCACAGCATTGCCGGTAAAGCGGGCGGTTAGCTCGCCGATGATTCAGACAATGGGTATTCAACGCCATCTTGTCTCTCCGGTTCTGTTTCTCCGGTTCTGCTTGGTAAAGCCTGCGGAAAACGAGGCAAAGTCGAGACATTCATCTCGTCACGAGTCTAAGCCCTGCCGTGCGGGCAGTCTGTGGCACGTCCAGTCCATGAGGCGTGGACACAGCGATGGATGAGTTTTCGCTCCGGTTCGCCGGATTACAGGAGATGCGATTCTTGGAATTCCTTAAGCATCCGCTTTCCCCGGACTTCATGCCCCACGGGTATTGCTATCTGTGGGATCCCTGGATTGTCTGGCTGAACGTGATTTCCGATGCTTTGATCACGCTGTCCTACTACTGCATCCCAATCGTTCTGATCTACTTCATCTGCAAGCGCCGCGATCCTCCTTTCAACTGGATCTTCTGGATGTTCGGCGCTTTCATTCTGGCGTGTGGCACCACGCACCTGATGGAAGTTTGGAACGTCTGGCACGCCAGCTATCTTCTCGCCGGCATTGTGAAGGCAGCCACGGCTGGAGTTTCGGTGGTTACTGCGGTGAGGCTTGGTCCCTTGGTACCGAAAGCGGTTTCTGTACCCAGCCTGATTCATCTGCCGGAGAAGAATCGCAAGCTGGAACGGGAAGTCGCCGAGCGCAAGCGCTTGGACCCTACCCACAAGCCGAAGCTGTCCCGGACCGCGGTGGCAGTGCTGGTGATTCTCGGACCAACCGTCGCGGCGCTCCTTTCGTTCGGACGTCAAGACTATCCCTCCCTGCACACGGTCCTGGATACAGGCATGTTCGTGCTCTCGGGTCTGCTGGCGTGGTTGTTCTGGGACATCGGCGCGCGTAGTGATCAGCCGTTTTCCAAGTGGATCGCTGTCACCTTTGCGCTTACTTCCTTTTCGGAATTCATCCATGCGCTAGTCTCCCTGGAGTGGTCTGGAGTTTTAGCCCCAATTGGCCAGGCCGCGGAGTTCTGGCGACCAGCTACTTGGCCAGTGGCTGCCCATCTGCTACCAATCGGAATTGGTTGCTCAGTTTGGCTGATGCGTGCCGGCAGGCAACGAGTGATAGATTTTGCGCTGGCCATGTTGGTCCTGGCGGCGGGGCTTTTTCCGGTATTTCATTGGCTGCCCCGTTACACTTCGCCGGGTTGGTTGGGCATTACCCGTCCTGCGGTGATCCTGGTGCCGTTGTTGTGGGCTCTCGCCGCATGGGCATGCTGGTGGTTGCGCGCCTCGGACCGGATACTTCCGAGCCTCGCGCTGATGGCACTCGTGTTTCTTCTGGCTAACGTCTCCATGCTCTATTCGCACGCGCCTCACGACACGCAGGCGATGGTGGCGCATCTAGGCAGGGTTGGCGGTTACCTGGCGCTGCTTCTGTCGCTGATGCAGATGGCCTCGTTCGACATGCAGGAACGCATTCGGTCGGAGCGGGAACTCGCACAATTAAACGAGGCGTTGGAGGGCCGCGTCGTCGAACGGACTTCTCGACTCCTGTCGGCCAACCAGATATTGGAGAGGGAAATCGCCGTCCGCCGCCAGGCGGAGGCGGCCCTGAAGGTCCAAACCGCGCTGCTGCAGTCCGTCCTGGACAACATGGGCGAAGGCTTGGTCGCTGCCGATGAGCGTGGAGAGTGCACTCTTTGGAACCCGGCGGCTGAGAAGATTCTTGGTCTGGGTGCGGCGAAGATTTCCAGCCAGGAATGGAGTCAGCACTACGGAATTTTATTACCCGATACGCTCACGCCCTTCCCGCCTGACCAACTCCCGTTGGCTCGTGCCATTCGGGGGGGAAACCTGTACCGCCGAGATGTTCGCACGGAATGAGGCATTGGCTGATGGAGTCTGGATCGAAGCCAGCGGCCATCCCTTGAAAGGCGTGGACGGCGTGCACCATGGCGGAGTCATCGCCTTTCGCGATATTACCCAGAAGAAAACCGCTGAACGGGAAATCCGCAAATTGAATGAGGATCTCGAGCGGCGGGTGGTTGAGCGCACATCCCAGTTGGAAGAGGCCAACAAAGAACTGGAATCTTTCACCTACACCGTCGCCCATGACCTGCGAGCTCCGTTGCGTCACATCGCGGGTTTCTCGGGAATTCTGGGGGAAGAGTTCAACTCTTCGCTGGATCCCCAGGCCCAGCGCTATCTGCAAAGAATACAGGAGGGGACGCGCAAGATGGGCCAGTTGGTGGATGAGCTGTTGAGCCTGGCTCGGGTGGGCCGACAGGAGCCCAATCTGCAGCAAGTCGGCTTGAATTCCATCGTCAAAGAGGTGATCGGCGTCCTGCAGCCGGAGATCGAAGGGCGGCGGGTAGAGTGGAAAATCGCCGACCTGCCTTTCGTCGAGTGCGACCCCATGTTAGTCAAGCAAGTTTTCCAAAACTTGATTTCCAACGCCCTGAAATACTCACGGCCGCGCCCGCAAACCATCATTGAAATCGGGCAAGCCCTGTCAAACGGACACTCCGCCATCTTCGTCCGCGACAACGGAGTTGGGTTCAGCATGAAATACGCTGACAAGTTATTTGGCGTGTTTCAGCGTCTGCATCGGTCTGAAGATTTCGAGGGCACCGGGGTCGGCCTGGCCACAGTGCAGCGAATCGTCAAGAAGCACCAGGGCAAAGTGTGGGCAGAAGCGCAGTTAGGCCAGGGCGCGACCTTTTATTTCACTCTTGGCGGCCTGCAAATGGCCGAAGTGAAAAAGGAAGCCATGGCGGTAGGAGTGTAATCATGGGAACCGATATTCTGCTGGTGGAAGACAGTCCGGAGGACGCCGAGCTCGCGATCCATGCCCTGCGGCGCGAACACCTGGCCAACAACATCTTCATCGTGAGAGACGGAGAAGAAGCGTTGGACTTCCTTTTCTGTCGAGGAGGGTTCGAAGAGCGCTCCTTCGATCAGCCTCCCAAGCTGGTCCTGCTCGACTTGAAACTGCCGAAGGTCGACGGCATCGAGGTCCTCAAACAGCTCAAGGACGATTCGCGCACCCGGGCGATTCCCGTGGTGGTCCTGACTTCTTCCAAAGAAGAACGAGACCTGGTCCGCAGTTACGACCTGGGGGTCAACAGCTATATCCAGAAGCCGGTGGATTTCGAACAGTTCCGGCAGACGGTGAAGACCGTAGGTCTGTACTGGATGGTTATCAACCAGCGCCCGGCCACGACCGGGGCAAAGGAATCAGTCGGGCAAGGTTCGTCATGAGCACAACCGGCACCAGAATGGGCCGCGAGGCCGGAAACTCGGGTGCCAACAAGGCCAAGCTCCGAGTCTTGTTGGTGGAAGATGACTCGGCTGACCTGGACCTGATCCTGCGGGAGCTGCGAAAGAGTGAGTTCGATGTCACCAGCGACGTGGTCCAGACGGCAGAAGAGTTCCGCCAACGAGTCAAGACCGTTTGCCCGGACGTGGTGCTGGCCGACTACAACCTCGGCCAGTGGAGAGGAACGGAGGCGTTGGAAATCTTGCGTGCCGAAAGTCTGGACATTCCTTTGATTCTGGTATCGGGCACCCTGGGAGACATGACCGCGGTGGAGTGCATCAAGCAGGGCGTCACCGATTATGTGCTGAAAGACTCCCTGGCCCGGCTGCCAGTGGCCGTGCGCGGCGCTCTGAAAGAACGGGAACTGCGCGAAGAACACAGGCAGGCACACGAAGCACTGGCCCAGAAAGTGGAGGAGTTGGCCCGCTCCAACCGGGACCTTGAACAATTCGCCTATGTAGCCTCGCACGACTTGCAGGAGCCTTTGCGCATGGTGGCGGCGTACACCCAGCTGCTCGCGGAGCGCTATCGGGGCAAACTCGACGAGCAGGCCGACAAGTACATTAACTATGCCGTCGACGGGGCCACGCGCATGCAGGGTTTGATTCAGGATCTGCTGGCATTTTCTCGCGTCGGACGGCAGGAGATCGAACTAAAGAGTACGGATTGCAACGAAGTTGTGGCCCAGGCGCTGAAGAATCTGCAAGCCGCCATCCTGGAAGGCAAGGCGACCATCAAGTACGACGGCCTGCCCCGGCTCCTGGCCAACGGCTCACAACTGCAGCAGGTGTTCCAGAACCTGATCGGAAACGCCGTTAAGTTCCGCAGCACTGAGGCTCTTGTCATCGAGATTTCGGCAGAGCGGCAGGGCGCGGAATGGATTTTCCAGGTTGCCGACAACGGCATTGGCATCTCGGCCGAGCACGCCGAAAACATTTTCGTGATCTTCCACCGCTTGCACACACGTACCGAATACCCCGGCAATGGCATTGGGCTTTCCATCTGCAAAAAGATCATCGAACGGCATGGCGGAAGGATCAGCGCTGCGCCCCGCGACGGCGGCGGAACGGTTTTCAGATTCACCTTGCCAGCAGAAAAATCCCCCGCAGCCCAGGAATCAGAATGATGTCACACGACGCTGAGATCTTGTTGGTGGACGATAATCCCGCGGACCTGGACCTAACCAGCGACGCCTTGGCACAGAGCCGATGGCCAAGCCACATAAGCGCAGTCACCGACGGCGAGGAAGCCATCGCTTTTCTTCGCCGTAAAGGGAAGTACGCCAGCGCTGCCCGTCCCCACCTGGTGCTATTAGACCTGAATCTGCCTCGGAAGGACGGACGGTCGGTTCTGGCTGATGTCAAGTCCGACCCCGCCTTGCGGCGCATCCCCGTCGTGATTTTCAGCACATCCCAGGCGGTAGCGGACATCGATTGCAGCTATGAGTTGGGCGCGAACAGCTACGTCAGCAAGCCGGCCACTCTTGGAGATTGGGTTGCAGCCGTGAAGCTGGTGAAGGAGTTCTGGATCGGGTGCGCCCGTTTACCACATCAGGAGGAGCAATGACTAACGGAAACGCCCACATCTTGCTGATTGAGGACAACCCTGGAGACGCAGACCTGGTCCGCCTGCGCCTGGTGGAAGCCCACTCCGACGTCGCCGTCTCCTGCGTAAACCGGCTCTCCACCGGGCTCGCATCGATGATCGTGGAGCCACCAGCCATGGTGCTGCTCGACCTGAACCTGCCCGACAGTCACGGCGCTGAAACCTATCGCACCGTGCTCAAGGAGGCGCCGGGCGTACCGGTCGTTGTGCTGTCCGGCCAGGACGACGAAGAACTCGCGGTCAACGCCGTTCATCAAGGGGTGCAGGACTATCTGGTCAAAGGGAGTTTCGACAGCAAGCAGTTGGCGCGCGCCATGCGCTATGCGATCGAGCGGCAGGCCTTGGTGACTTCTCTCGACATGAGCCGGCGCCAGCAGCTCCAGTTCAAGAACGACTTCCTTTCCCATGTTTCACACGAATTGCGCACTCCCCTGACCTGCATTCACCAGTTCGTCTCGCTTATGCTCGACGGCCTGGCGGGCAACCTGACTCCCGAGCAACGCGAACATCTGGAAACTGTCTTTCGCAGCGTAAATCAGCTAAGAGCTATGATCACGGACCTTCTGGAGGCTACCCGCGCCGAATCGGGAAAGATCGCCATCGAACCGCACGGCATCGTCATTTCCGATGTCATTCGGCAAGCCGTGGCCATGCTGCAGTCTACGGCCCAGGCCAAGGGCATCGGCCTGGAGGCCGGTTTGGACATCAGAATTCCTTTTGTCTACGCCGATCCCAATCGCGTCCTCCAGGTGCTGAGTAACCTCATCGAGAATGCGATCAAGTTCACTCCGCCCGATGGATCCGTGATGGTGAAGGCTCGCCTGATGGAGGCCGATCCTGACTTTGTCTACATTTCCGTCGCCGATACCGGCCGCGGCATTGATCCGGAGGCAAAGACCCTGATTTTTGAACGCCTGTACCAGGATCCAAATTCGATCGACGATAGCCGCAAGGGGTTGGGACTCGGTCTTTACATCGCAAGAGAGCTGGTCCAGCTGCACGGCGGGCGACTCTGGGTGGAAAGCCAGCTGTCGCATGGCAGCACTTTCACTTTCACCTTGCCTCTGTTTTCCCTGGCGAAATACCTCTTTCCCGTAGTTACCAACCAGGGGCGCTTGCGGGACTCGATTTCCGTGATCACGGTCGAGCTGGCCCCACGGTTCAAGCCGTTTGCCGGCAACTGGCAAGAGATTCGGCGGCAGTGCATGCAGATCATGCAACCCTGCATCCTCCAGGAAAAGGATGTGATCTTGCCGGCTGTAGGTGATACCGGCCTGAGTGAGGCTCTGGTAGTCGTAGTTTCCGCCGACGAGCATGGAGCAAAGATAGTAGCCAGCCGCATTCTTGATCAACTCGAGCGCAGTGAGCCATTGAAGGCGTGTGTGTTCAAAGTCTCGTGCGTGGGATTGAAACTGCCGTCGCAGGATCGCCCGGAGCCGGTGGAGAAGTTTGTCCAGGAAGTTGCCGATAGTATCAGCGAGATGAGTCTGGAAGGGTTGCGGCGGCGTCAATCTTCCGCGAACTGACCGTACCCATGAGCAAGACTGGTAGTAGAACGAACCGAGTAATCCAATAAAAAGGAGAAACACAGTGGACAAACCGAAAATCCTGATTGTTGATGATGATCCCGACCTGAGACGGGGGCTCAACCTGCGCTTGCGCGCCAACCACTTCGATACCGCCTATGCCACAGATGGCTTTTCGGCGATTGCCATGGCCCAGAAGGAGCGGCCGGACCTGATCATTCTCGATATCGGCCTGCCCGCCGGAGACGGCTTCATCGTACTGGACCGCCTGCAGCAGAGTGCCCAGCTTTCCTCGATCCCAGTTATCGTCCTGACCGCACGGGATCCGCAGTACAACCGGGAGCGGACACTGAAGGCGGGGGCCTGTGCCTTTTTGCAAAAGCCTGCCGACAACAACGAATTGCTGGACGTGATTCGCACCACTCTCAGCCCAGCGTGGCCAGGCACATCGGCGGCACAGCCCGCTGGTTAGACAGGCTCAAACAGGCCTCTAAAACGGGAAGAGCAGAAATTACTGCCAGCAGGTCCAACGCTTCGATGCTCTGACCTCTTTTGCCGGTTCCCGCCCGGTCGCAGTCGCTGCAGCCAGGGCGTGAAGCTTCGTCGCCCTTGCCGATGAAAGACTCGAAAGGAAAGTAACGCCTCCACGCAAATGACGGAACTGGATCCGAGTATCTTCCGAGCCGTTTTGGACAGCCTGCAGACGGGCGTGTACCTGGTCGGGCGCGACGGGACAATTTTGTTCTGGAACGATGGCGCCGAGAGAATCACCGGCTTCCGGCGTCACGAAGTGATCGGCCGCTCCTGCCGCGAGAACATCCTGGTGCATTGCAACGAACGGCAGTGCGCTCTTTGCGGCGCAGGATGTCCCCTCATCGGAACCATGCACGAAGGCAAGGCTAGCGAAGCCCATGTGTTCTTCCGTCACAAAGCCGGGCACCGGGTATCCGTGCATGTCCGGACCTCGCCTTTCCGGGACCAGAAGGGCTTGATTGCTGGCACGGCAGAAAGCTTCGATGAACAAATAGCAGGCTCCGAAGCGAAGAACTGCCAAATCAATCTTGCGGCGCACGGCTGCCTGGATGCAATCACCGGCGTCATGAATCAGGCGTTGACCCGATCCTATCTGCGGGAGCATCTGGCCTTCTTCACCGAGTATGACCTTCCGTTTGGAATCTTGGCTATCCGAATAGAAGAACTGGAAAGGTTCCGAACCGCTCATGGACGCGAGGCCGGCGATGACATCCTCCACGTGGTGGCTGAGACCATGAAACGCGCCCTCGGCACGGCCGGATTTTTGGGTCGCTGGGCTGAAAATGAATTTGTGGCGATCGTGCCCAATTGCACCGGCGCCGAACTGAACAAGGCGTGCGACAGTATCCAAACCAGCGTAAATTCTGCGGAAATCCAGTGGTGGGGAGACTTGTTGTCCGTCACCGTTTCAGTGCGACGTGCCATGGTTCAGCGAGAAGACACGATCGAGTCCGTTCTGGAACGGGCGGAGCACGGGGTCGGCACGCCTCCACCGCAACGACGAGCGGCCACGGTCAGTTCACACAGCTAAAGCCACTATGTTTGCCATTATCGGAATCCTGGTTGTTTTCGGCGCGGTGGTTGCCGGATATCTGATGGAACACGGGAACCTCACGGTGTTGTTGCAGCCTGCCGAACTGGTCATCATCGGCGGGGCTGCGATCGGAACCGTACTCATCGGCAATCCGCTTCACATCCTTAAACAAATGGCCGCAGGAATTGCCAGTGTCTTTGGCGGATCGAAATTCACCAAGAAGGTTTACCTGGAATCTCTCAAGACTGTCTACGACCTGCTCAACAAGGCGCGCCGGGAGGGATTGGTGTCATTGGAGGCTGACGTCGAGGATGCTTCGAAAAGTCCGATCCTGTCGAAAAACCCCCTCTTCGTCAAGAACCACCACATTCGCGATTTTTTTTGCGACACCATGCGCATGGCGGTGAGTGGAATGGAACCCTTCGACCTCGATCAGGTTCTGGAACTCGACATGGAAGTACACCACCACCAGGCGACCCAGCCCATCGCGGCCTTGAGCACCATGGCGGATTCCTTGCCCGGCCTGGGGATTGTTGCCGCGGTGCTAGGGGTGGTGATCACCATGGGAGCGCTGGGTGGTCCACCGGAAGAAATTGGCCACAAAGTCGCCGCCGCGCTGGTGGGTACATTCCTCGGCATCCTGCTCTGCTATGGGTTAGTGTCTCCACTTGCCGCGAATATGTCCAAAGCCGCCGACGATGAAAGCGCCTACCTTCACGTGTTACGCGTGTTTGTCTTTTCGTTTCTGAAAGGGACCGCGCCTATCATGGCGGTGGAGGTGGCTCGCCGCGCCATACCCGGGCACGTCCGGCCTTCTTTTCAGGAAGTGGAAAAAGCTTGCCGTGGAGGTGGTGAAACACAGGCCGATGCCGCAGCAGCGGCGTCGGCGTAGGCAAAGAACGGACACTAGGTGGAAACAAGCGCTCGCCCCATCATTATCATCAAGAAAAAAGCTGCCCATGGCGGACACCATGGCGGCGCATGGAAGGTTGCTTACGCCGACTTTGTCACCGCCATGATGGCGCTGTTCATCGTGCTGTGGCTGCTCAATTCCAGCAAGCAAGTGCAGGAAGCGGTAGGCGGGTATTTCAAAGATCCGTCAGGTACATCGAAGAAAGTAGGCACGAATCTCGTCGGCTCGGGAGCAAATTTTTCTCTATCCAAAGACAACATGCCCAAACTGAAGGAGGAGTTGCAGAAGTCCATCCGCCAGATGAGCGATTTCGAAAAATTCAAGAATCAGATCGAGATGACGATCACTTCCGAAGGACTGCGCATCGAACTTCTGGAAACCGAGTCCGGAACTTTCTTCGACAGTGGCAGTCCCAAGCCGAGCAGCAAGGGAAAGGAACTACTTTCCATGCTAGCCACTGAGTTGGGGAAGTTGCCTAACAAGATATCCATCGAAGGTCACACTGACTCCAAGCCTTACACCGGCGTTCGCGACTATGGCAACTGGGAACTCTCGGGCGACCGCGCCAACGCAGCCCGGCGCCTGATGCAACAGGCCGGTTTGGGGCAAGACCAGGTATCACAGATCCGCGGGTTCGCCGATCAGAAGCTGCGCAAGAAGGACAGCCCGCTTGATCCTTCCAACCGTCGGATTACTCTGATTGTGCAATACATCGTGAAAGACGCGGATGAAGATTCACAAAAACTCGCACCCTCTCCCGAGCGTGAAAAACCGGCTGCGGGCAAAGTCGAGGAAAATAAACCCACCGGGCACTGACAGGTCTCCACTTCTGAACCCAGAATCTATTTGCCTGTGTCGCGCATGGGTAATGGTTCTGCGAGGCTGCGAGCCTGCGTACGATGACAGACCTTCAGCTCTGGAAGCAAAACCCCTCCAGGCGCTAGCCTGGCGGGGTTTTGTCCTTACGGATCGAACGGTTACTAGGCCGCTCTCTTCATCTGTCTTACCCTCGCCCAACGGGCCCTCTGGGCGGCGGCAATTTTTCTTCGGGCGGCCACCGAGAGTATTCTCCGCCGCGGCTTTGTATAGGAACGTCCATTTTCCAACTTACCCAGAACCGAAAGAGCAGCATCCACGTGTCTTAGTTGGTTCACCAAACTGGTTCGTTCCAACCTTAGTTGTGAGACGACTGACTCCAGTCCTTTCAGATTTGCCATGTATCCCCCCTCAGTTATTAATCTTATCAAAACCGGGTGATTGCGCCAGCAATTCGCAGAGTAACCAATAAATGCGTCCTAAACCGGGAAGTATTCCGGCCAAGGCCTTAGTCAGCCTGGCTCGACACAAAACACCCACGGTTGTACTAATTCACGCTAGAATCCTAGTCGCCATGCATTTGAAAATGACTTTGTCGCTCGTCACAATCCTTCTTGTCTCATTGCCGATTGCGGCACAGTCCAAACGTAAAATAATCATTGACCAGGACGCTCGCGGGCCAGCCACCACCGATCAGCAATCCATGATCGTTCTCTTGCAGTCGCCCCAGGTCGAGCCTCTCGGGATCACCATAGTGAGCGGTGATCAGTGGCGTGATGAGGAAGTGGCACACACCCTCCGAATGCTGGAGATCATCGGC